>Ga0209075_1001178_pt1 | contig 25008 bp, 26 predicted proteins | sample Stecom2011_FD_187523 | JGI IMG/M metagenome (GOLD analysis project Ga0209075, IMG submission 187523) | Agricultural soil microbial communities from Utah to study Nitrogen management - Steer compost 2011 (SPAdes) (version 2) | ecosystem: Environmental > Terrestrial > Soil > Agricultural land...
GACGGTAAGTGCAATCAGCGCTGCGATCAGGCCGGCAACGAGTTTGTTGCCGCCCTGTCCGGTACTGAGTCTTCCGGCTCTGTTTTTCATTTTCTGGCTCCCGGCCTCTTTCTTCTGGAAATGGCAAAGTTGGTGTAGCGGGCTTCAGGTGGTCGGGGGGATGTTCCCGCCAGTGCCATCACCCTTACCACTGTGCAACATCAAGAAAGCGTTCGTCTTCTACCAGAGCGGCAGCGGAGAACACTTTCCAGATTTCGTTATTACGCTCGTAGCCGCCGTTAACAAACGGCTGAACGCTTTCGGGCACGCCACTGGTGTGGGCCCTGAAACTGTCTTTTGCGAAATACTGCATGCCCAGCACGGTGTCGACCACCAGGCCGCTGAAAATGTCATCCTGCTCAACCACCAGCACCCGGCGTTCGCGGGCATTCCGTGACGAGCGGGGGATGTCGAAGAAGTTGGCCAGGTCAACCAGTGGAAGCAGCCGGCCCCGGACATTGGCGGCACCCATCAGGAACGGGCGAACGCCCGGGATATGGGTAAACCGGGGCACGTGCAGTATTTCTGTGACTTCCCCCATGGGGGCAACGTAGTGCTCGCCGGCCAGGATGAAGCCGATACCGTTCCACAGCTCAACGGCTTCCTCCTGTTCCGGCAGACCGGCCGCCATGGAGCGGCTGCGCCGGGCGATATCCGTCAGAACAGCAAATGGGGCGGCCTGGGCTGACATGCGTACTCCAAAGTCAGGGATCAGGCAATCAGGCTGTTGATTGTCTTGATCAGGTCGTCTTCGTTAACTGGCTTCACCAGGTAACCCTTGGCACCCTGACGGGTTCCCCACACGCGATCCGTTTCCTGGTCCTTGGTGGTGACAATCACAACCGGGATAGAAGCGGTTTCCGGTGCGCGGGTCAGCTGGCGGGTAGCCTGGAAGCCGTTCAGGCCCGGCATGACCACGTCCATCAGCACCAGGTCCGGGGTTTCCGCTCGCGCCTTGGCTACGCCGTCGGCACCGTTGTCGGCGGTCAGCACTTCGTGCTTGTGCTTTTCCAGGATGGTGGAGATTTTCTTAACTTCAGTTGGCGAATCGTCAACAATCAGAATGCGGGCCATGATTTCCTCGATGGTTCTGGGGTTCAGCAGGGTTTACTGTTCCGCCTGCGGCATGTACTGGCGGATGGTGTTAAGCAGCTCGTCCTTGCTGAAGGGTTTGGTCAGATACTGGTCGGAGCCTACGATACGGCCCTTGGCCTTATCGAACAGGCCGTCCTTGCTCGAAAGCATGATTACCGGCGTCTTCTTGAAAGAGGAATTGTTTTTGATCAGTGCGCAGGTCTGATAGCCGTCAAGCCGGGGCATCATGATGTCGACAAAGATGATGTCCGGCTGGGAGTCGGCAATCTTGGCCAGAGCGTCAAAGCCGTCAGTGGCTGTGATGACCTCACAGCCGACCTTTTTCAGGAGGGTTTCTGCGGTGCGACGAATGGTTTTGCTATCGTCGATCACCATGATCTTCAAGTTCTCGAAGTTGTCATCCATTGTCCAACTGCCTTGCGCTCTAGCGAGTGTCGTTATTTTCGAACGGGGTTGTAACACAAACATTAAGGTTGATCTATAAGCCCCGCACATTTATAGATTATCGATGGCCGGATAAAAAGCATTAGTTTGTGACTAAATGTACTTCTGCCCGCTGCGTCACGGATTGGTGTGGCGATTTATCCGGGTGCATTTATGGCTCGGGTACAATACCATTTAGGGCTTCAGCATAGCACCTTGCAGCCGGTTCGCTCTGCATACCGGTTCTTGTTTTTGAAAGAGCGGCTTCCGGCTCCCCAACCGACATTCCAGGAGACCCTATGACAATCCGGCTCGGGATCGTGATGGATCCTATCGAGGATATCCATTTCAAGAAAGACAGTTCGCTGGCCATGTTACTGGCGGCCCAGAAGCGGGGCTGGGAAATCGAGTACATGGAATTGCAGGATATGTACCTGGCTGGCGGCCAGGCCCGCGCCCATACCCGCAAGCTGACTGTGCACAACGACCCGGAAAACTGGTTCAGCTATGGTGCCGGGGCGGATATTGCGCTGGGAGACCTGGATGTGATCCTGATGCGCAAGGACCCCCCGGTCGACCGGGAGTTCCTGATGGCCACCTATATACTCGAGTCGGCAGAGCAGCAGGGCGCCCTGGTGGTGAACCCTGCGGCCACCCTGCGGGATTGCAACGAGAAGCTGTTTGCTACCCAGTTCGAGGATCTCACACCACCGTTGATTGTGACCCGTTCATCCCAGCGGTTCCGGGATTTCTATGCCGAGCATGGTGATATCATCATGAAACCGGTAGACGGCATGGGCGGTCGGTCTATTTTCCGGGTCAAAGAGAACGATGCCAACCTGGGTGTGATTATCGAAACCCTGACCAACCATGGCGCGCACCAGGCCATGGCCCAGAAGTTTATTCCGGAAATCTCTGACGGTGACAAACGCATTCTGGTGATCGATGGCGAACCTGTGCCCTATGCCCTTGCGCGAATTCCGTCGCAGGGCGAAAATCGCGGCAACCTCGCTGCGGGTGGCCGGGGTGAAGGCCGTGAACTGACCGCCAGGGATCGTGAAATTTGTGCCCGGGTGGCGCCGGTTATCAAGGAAAAGGGCCTGATGTTTGTGGGCCTGGATGTGATCGGCGACTATCTCACCGAGATCAACGTAACCAGCCCCACCTGTATCCGGGAGCTGGATGCCGCCTTCGGTATTGATATTGCCGGCACTTTGCTGGATGCCGTTGAGCGCCGTCTGAAACAGGGCTGAGCCCCGGTGGCAATCGGAACAGAAAGTCAGGAAGGGTAATGGCAGTTCAGGTAAGCGATTTCGACCGGTTTTCCTTCACCCTGTTCATGGCGCTGGCGGTTCACGCCATCGTGGTGCTGGGTATTACCTTCGCGCCGGAACCGCCCCGCAGCTCTGCCCAGACCATGGAAATCACCCTGTCGCAGTTTGACGACCAGGAGGCCCCCGACAAAGCCGACTTCCTGGCCCAGACCAGTCAGCAAGGCAGCGGCACCGAGGAGCAGGCGATGGAGCTGACCTCGCCGCAGCCGGCAGAGGTGAGTCAGCCTGAGGTGGCACAGGTCCAGCCGGATCCGGCGACCACCACAGCGCCCACGCCCCGGCAAGAGCGGGCCGTGGTGCAAACGGAAAGTGCGGCCCGCCAGCAGGTCCGGCAGCCGGAAAACCGGGAAGACCCGGAACCCCTGCCTCAGGCTGAGCGCAAAAGCCTGATGGAGCGCAGCCTTGAGATTGCCAGCCTTGAGGCCCGTTTCGATGCCCAGCAGCAAGCCTATGCCCGGCGGCCGAGGGTGATGCGGGTAACGGCGGCTTCCACCATGAGATCCGATAACGCCTGGTATGTGCAGAACTGGGTCAGCAAGGTAACCCGCGTTGGCAACATGAATTACCCCAACGAAGCCCGCCGCGCCGGAATCTATGGTGATCTGCGTATGCTGGTTTCTCTGCGTAAAGATGGCACAATCAAACAAGTGGCGATTCTTCAGTCGTCCGGCAGCACGGTGCTCGATGATGCCGCCATCCGGATTGTGCGCATGGCGGCGCCTTTTGCACCCTTCCCGGAAGACATGCGTGAGCAGGTCGACGAACTGGAAATCATACGAACCTGGTCGTTCCAGAGGCGGGGGCTGACATCGGGATGAAAACCGGCACAGAGACCACGGCAAGCCTGAGGCACCACTTTCTGGTGGCATCGCCCTGGCTGGCTGATCCCAATTTTCACGGTGGTGTGATCTACCTGTGCGAACACTCCGCTGACGGTGCCCTCGGGCTGATGGTCAACCAGCCGCTGGACATCCATCTGGGCGAAATCCTTGAACAGCTCGATATGCACGGTGGCGAGCTGGACCTGCCGGTGTTCAGTGGCGGCCCGGTGCAGCCGGAGCGCGGCTTTGTGCTGCATTCTCCCGGCACGCACTGGCAGAACACCGCCACAGTGACCGACGACGTCCTGCTGACCACCTCCCGGGACATCCTGGAAGGCATTGGCCGTGATGAGGGCCCGGAGGAGTTTCTGGTCGCGCTCGGCTATTCCGGTTGGGGCGAAGGCCAGCTGGAGGAAGAGCTGGGCAGTAACGCCTGGCTGACCTGCCCGGCCAGCACCGACATCCTGTTCCGCACCCCGGTGGAGAAACGCTACGAGGCGGTGCTGAAGCTGATCGGAATTGACCTGAACCAGCTCAGCGATTCGGTGGGCCATGCCTGAGACCGGTAATCGCAGAGTTCTGGCGTTTGACTTCGGTACCCGTCGCATTGGTGTGGCGAGCGGTCAGGAGATGCTTGGCACTGGCCAGCCGCTGGCCATGATTCCGGCCCGTGACGGCATTCCCGACTGGCAACAGATTGAATCGCTGCTGGCCGAATGGCAGCCGGATATCGTGGTGGTGGGCCTGCCCCTGAATATGGACGACACCGAGAACGACATGTGTGCCCGGGCCCGCAAGTTCGGCAAGCGCCTGCATGGCCGCTACCATGTGCCGGTAGACATGGTCGACGAGCGACTCACCAGCTTCGAGGCCAAGGGCGATGTCATGGCCGCCGGGGGCAGCCGGGATTTTGGCCGTCATGGCGTGGACGACCGGGCGGCTGTACTGATTCTGGAAACCTGGTGCCGGGAACAGACCGGCAAACCTGACTGACGAGGCATCAATGACCGCATTGCTTGATATCAACCTGCTGCTCGATGAGCTGGAAACCGGCCTGCGCCGCGTTCTGGAGCAGCGCGGTGTCGACAGCCCGGCGCTGATCGGTATCCGCACCGGCGGCGTCTGGCTGGCCGATGTAATGAGTAAGCGGCTGGGCCTGGACGAGCCGTTTGGCGAGCTGGATATTTCCTTTTACCGGGATGACTTCAGCCGCATTGGCCTGAACCCGAAGGTGGAGCCCTCCAGCCTGCCCTTTGATACCGAAGGCCGCGACATCATCCTGATTGATGATGTGATCATGAGCGGTCGTACCATCCGCGCCGCCATGAACGAGATCTTCGATTATGGCCGGCCGGCCAGTATCATACTGGCCACACTGATTGACCTGGGCGCCAGGGAGTTGCCGATACAGCCGGATGTCACCGGCAGGGCACTTGAACTGGAGGCCCATCAGCGAGTAAAACTGCGCGGCCCAGAGCCGCTGCACATCGAGCTTCAGGAAACCGGGCAGTAATACTTCCCCCTCAGACGACAGGCGAGCTATGACCGCGAACGACCCCTCCCCGAACCACTTGCAGCTGACCCGGGATGGTCAGTTGCGGCATTTTCTTACCCTGGATGGCCTGGGCTGTGAGTTGCTCACCGACATCCTCGACACCGCCGACTCGTTCATCGAAGTGGGGGAACGGCGGATCAAGAAAGTGCCCCTGCTGCGCGGGCGAACAGTGGTCAACCTGTTCTTCGAGTCCAGTACCCGCACCCGCAGCACCTTCGAACTGGCCGCCAAGCGTCTGTCTGCCGACGTGCTGAACCTGGATATCAATACCTCCGCCACCTCCAAGGGCGAGTCCCTGTCTGACACCTTGCTCAACCTGGAAGCCATGGCCAGCGATATGTTCGTGGTGCGCCATTCCCAGAGCGGCGCGCCGCACTTTATTGCCGAAAGCGTGACCCCGGGCGTGGCCATCATCAACGCCGGCGACGGTCGCCACGCCCACCCCACCCAGGCCATGCTCGACATGCTGACCATTCGCCAGCACAAGGGCAGCTTCGAAGGCCTGAAAGTGGCCATCGTTGGCGACGTTCTGCATTCCCGGGTGGCCCGTTCCCAGATCCGTGCCCTGAACGTACTGGGCGCAGAGGAGGTGCGGGTGATTGCACCGGGCACCCTGTTGCCCAGAGGCGTGGAAGACCTGGGCTGTACCGTGGAATACGACATGGCCCGGGGCATGCGGGACCTGGACGTGGTGATTATGCTGCGGCTGCAGAAAGAACGTATGGAGGGGGCGCTGCTGCCCAGCGAGCGGGAGTTCTACCGGCTGTACGGACTGAACCAGGACAAGCTTGCACTGGCAAAGCCGGACTGCATTGTAATGCACCCGGGGCCCATCAACCGGGGCGTCGAGATTGAATCAGCGGTGGCCGACGGCCCGCAATCGGTCATCCTCAACCAGGTGACCAACGGCATTGCCATCCGCATGGCGGTGATGTCCATGGCCATGGGCGGCCAGGTGGCCGAACGCCAGCAGAAACACAGTGATCACGAGGGAGCCCGGGCATGAGCGGCCAGCAGTATGACAGTCTGAAAATTACCGGTGGCACCCTGTTCGACGGTTCCGGCACCGAAACCGACAACCCCGGCCTGCTGGTTCGCAACGGCAGGATCGAGGCCCTCGGCAGTTCTGCGGTAAATGCCAGCGCGGACCGGGAGTTTGATGCCAGTGGCTGCGTGATCGCCCCGGGTTTTATTGACCTGTGCTGCAACCTGCGGGAACCGGGTAACGGCCAGAAGGGCAACATCGCCTCGGAAACCCGGGCTGCGGCCCATGGTGGCTTCACTACCGTGTGTGCCTCGCCGGAAACCTCGCCGGTTAACGACTCCAGTGCGGTAACCCACCTGATCCGCGAAGGCGCAGACTCCCGCGGCTCGGTCCGGGTACTGCCGGTGGGCGCCATTACCCGGGGCCTCGACGGTGAGATGCTGAGCGACATGGCGGGCCTGAAGAATGCCGGTTGTGTGGCGGTGGGCAATGGTTCCCGGGGGGTACGTAATGCCCGGATCCTGCGCCGTTGCATGGCCTATGCCCAGACCTTCGGCCTGACCGTGATGTTCAGCCCGGAAAACCAGGCCCTGGCTGCCGATGGCTATGCCCACGATGGCGGGGTGGCTACCCGATTGGGCCTGCTGGGCATCCCGGAAGTGGCGGAAACCGCGGCGGTGATGGAAATGCTGCTGCTGGCGGAAGAAACCGGTGTGAAGCTGCACCTGAGCCAGCTGTCCTCCGGCCGGAGCGTGGAAATGCTGGCGGATGCCCGCAAACGCGGGATTCAGGTGACGGCCGATGTGGCCATGCACCAGTTGTGTTTTACCGAGCAGGCCCTGGCGGGCTTCGACAGCCGTTTCCACGTGCGCCCGCCACTGCGATCCGAAGCCGACCGGCAGGCGCTGGTGGCCGGTGTTCGGGATGGCGTGATCGATGCCATTGTCAGCCAGCACCAGCCCCACGACAGTGCCGCCAAGCAGGCACCCCTGCCGGCTACGGAGCCGGGCTTGTCGAGCATCGAAAGCGTGTTGTCACTGGGCCTGGAGCTGGTGGCCCGGGGCGAGTTGGAGCGCGCCCGGCTGCTGACAGCCCTGACCGCCGGTCCGGCTTCGGTGTTGGGTCGAAACGCGCGGCTGGCGGAAGGCGAAGCGGCAGATCTGTGCGTGTTCGCGCCGGAGCAGTCCTGGCAGCCGTCCGTGCAGACCTTGGTCTCTGCCGGGCTGCATGCGCCGGTGCTGGATCGCGAACTACCTGGCCGGGTCCGGCTGACCCTGGTAGCCGGTAAAACCGCCTGGACCGATCAGCGCTGATCGGTCATTCGTGAAAGTGCGGCAGAGGTTGTCCGGCCTCTGTCGACACGGTCACAGATTCCCCCCTGTTGCTGAAAAACCCTTGTGAACAGGCACCCGAGCCAACGTATCCTATGGGATGACCCCTTATGGTTGTCCCAGGACACCGGCAGCGGCTGCCTGACTGCAGCCCGCGCCAGAGAATAATAATCCAGGAGTGAACCCGTGAAGCTATCCAGTCTTTCCCGCCGGGTTGTGGCGGCGGCTGCCCTGAGCGCCAGCCTTGTTGTACCCGCCCTTGCCCCGACGATTGCCCACGCCCAGACAGAAGTTATCGAGCGCAGCTTCTGTGTGTTTGATCCGGTCGGAGCCAACGGCCCGCTGTTCGCCATAACCAGGGAATTCCAGCCGGTTGCCCTGCAGCAGGGTATCAAGCTCAACCTGCGCGCCTACACCGATGAGAAAGTGGCGGCGGAAGACTTCAAGGCCGGCCAGTGTGATGCCGTGCTGCTGACCGGCACCCGTGCCCGGGAGTTCAACAAGTTCACCGGCAGCCTCGAGGCCATGGGGGCAGTGCCCGGCGAAGAAGAAATGCGCTTGCTGTACAACACCCTGAGCCAGTCCAAGGCCCGGCCCTTCCTGATCGACGGCCCCTATGAAGTGGCTGGCGTGTTCCCCGGTGGTGCCATTTACCTGCACACCCGGGACCGTAACGTCGACTCGGTAGAAAAACTGCAGGGCAAGCGCATCGCCACCCTCGATTACGACTCGGCCTCTGTGCGCATGGTTCGCCACGTTGGCGCTTCTGTAGTGGGGTCCAACTCCGCCAACTTTGCCGGCAAGTTCAATAATGGCAGCGTTGACCTGGCCTATGCCCCTGCGGTGGCTTACCAGCCTCTGGAACTGTACAAGGGCGTGGGTGAGAAGGGCGGCGTGTTCAAGTACGCGCTGGCGTATATGAATTTTCAGGTCATCATCCACCGTGACCGTTTCCCGGATGATGCCGCCCAGATGGTGCGGGACCAGGCCATCAAACGGCTGGACGAAGCCTACGCGATTATTGCCGAAGCTGAGTCCGGCATTCCGGACAGCGTCTGGATGCACCCGCCGGAGAAAGACGTAGCCGAGTACGACAAGATGCTGCGCCAGGTCCGCTTGTCGCTGCTGGAAGACGGCGTGTATGACGAGCGGGCAATCAAGCTGATGAAGGCGATCCGGTGCCGGGTAGATGGTACCCGTTCGGAATGTGCCTCCTGATTGAGCGGGGCCAGGGTGGAAACCGGCCCGCGTCGCACAGCGGGCCGGGATGTGTCAGCGGATGGCGTCTTTCAGGGCCTTACCGGCCTTGAAGCCAACGGTTTTGCTGGCGGGGATGTCAATGGTGGCTCCGGTTTGCGGGTTGCGGCCGGTGCGGGCTTCCCGCCTGCGGACATTGAAAGTGCCGAAACCGATCAGGGTAACGTCATCTCCCTTGGCGGCGGCGGCGGAAATCTGGCTGGTAAAGGCACTGATAACGTCGCTGGCTTTTTCGCGGGTGAGGCCGGTCTGGTCGGCAATCGCGGCAGCTAGTTCAGGTTTGCGCATTGAAAACTCCTGTTTCTGGTTCTGTTTGTTGTTGTTTGCTCCTGACCGCCGACCGTGCCGGCGGTTGAAGCAATCTATAGTGGCTTCGGGGCCAATGTGCAAACCCCGGCGTGTAACGATATGTTCGAAAAATAAAAAGGACACGAATGTTATGAAAGACTTCCGGACCCCTTTGGCCTGCGGCAAGCGCCTGCGAGGCTTTGCCACCGCGGTAGCGGCCAGCTTGGCCCTGAGTGGCTGCGGCGTGGTGAACCATATGATCTATAAAACCACCGGCGATGTGATGCAGGGGTTTTCCCGGAACCATACCGTGCCCTACCTGATGGAGTCTGAAGACCTTGCCATGGGCTGCGCCATGAGCGAGGCCACCGCGCCCTTGCTGATGTCGTTCGGCCGGGTTACCAACGAGCCGGACCAGCTGGCGGTGATGCTGTACCTGTCGTCCGGAGGCTGTGCAGAAGAGCAGGCCAGGGAGCATGAGCTGGCTGGCCTTGCCGCCATGCACGGTATGGATGGCACTGCCGCTGAAGACGCCTTTATCCGCCAGAAGCGTGCCCATACCCTCGCAGCCCAGCGCTATTACCGGGGCTGGCAGCACCACAATGCCCACTACGGCGATCCGGAAAAGACAGAGTGTCCGGATTTTGACGACGACATGGATGAGTTTATCTACATGGCCGGCCTGTTGTCCGGCCTGCAGGCTCTGAATGCCCAGATCCAGGCGACCTCTTCCATCGGCGTACCCTTCAACACCGGCTCCGTGGTGGGTCGGGCTAGCCAGTGCCTGGATAACAAGAAGTGGTGGGGTGCGCCCATGGGCCTGCGGGCGACCGTCTGGGCCATGGTCCCTGGCACCAGGCCGGATGGCGAAGTGCCCCTGGAGCGTCTGGCGATTGCCAGCGAACAGGGCAAACAGGCCGGCGTGCGCCTGGGTCACGTGTTCCATGCCATTGCGGCGGCGAACAAGGGTGACGAAGGCCTGTTGAAGGCGATTATCCGTGATCACGCCGAGTCCCTGAAAAACGATAACGCCAACGAAGAGTGGCGCTTTGTGGATGCCATGGCCACCAACATGCTGGTGGCCATGTCTGACCGGCTTTGGGTAGAGAACACCGGACACCGGACTCCGATGGCGCAGTTCGGTAGCTTCTGGGATGACCAGCAGGCGACGGTTGAAACCATGGACCTGGATGATCTGTTGTAATCCCAATTGCCGGAGTAGGTAGTTATGGCCCCGAGTGGTTTTCGTCGTACCGGGCTGGAATGGTTCTCCTCGTTGCCGGCTTGTCTGTTGCTGCTGGCGGTGGTGCTGTTTTCCACCAGCAGTGATATTCACAACCAGATGCTGCGGGGCGGTGAGCAGCTCTGGAGCGGCTATTACAAGCTGCGGATGGATCCGGCCCAGCCGCTGTGTGACGCCAACCGGGATATCGATGCCGCAGTGGCGGAGGAAATGGCCAGAGAAGCCGCGGCGGATGATCCCATGGCAGCCCTGCTGGGGGCGGCAGAAAAAGACCCGGCCGATGTGCGCCTGGCCATCGAACGCTCGCTGGCAGAGTGCCGGTCGGCCCACGCCAGTTTCGAGGCCCTGCAGGGGCAGCTGACACCGGGGGTGAAAGCTTACCGCACGGTTGAACTGTTCGTGGCCGACCTGATTGCCTTCGGCCTGAGTGCCCAGCGTTACATTCTGGTGATTCTGGTGATGCTCTGTGCCGTCACCGCGACCCTGACCCGCCACCATATCGCCATGCGGGCCATGGAAACCCGCCTCGATTACACCGTCTCCCTGACCCTGCAAACCATCGCCAACGCGATGCTGCTGGGCTCCAGCCTGATTTTCCGGCAATCCACCCTGGCCAGCAGCACCGCCGTGTCGGGCGAGGAGTTGTTGCTGCACAACTTCTGGATTATCGGCTTCGGCTGTCTGACCCTGGCCAGCCTGTATCGGCTGTTCCGGGTGCCTGAGGGGCTGGGCAGTGGCGGCAGCCTGGGGCAGGCGTTCCTGTCGGTGCCACTGTATACCGTGATGTGCCTGATTTCCGGAAGCTATTTCGCGATGATTGGCCACGCCTCGGGCATCGGCATCTATCTGGGCAAGATGATGGAACTGGCCGACATGTTCCTGAATGTGGGCCTGTACGTTTGGGTGGGCATGATGCTCAAACAGACCCGGCTGGCGACACTGGTGTTCAACGTGTTCCGGCCCTGGCGCATGCCGCCGGAGCTGCTGGCCGTCGTTGCCGTGCTGGTGGCGGCGGTCCCTACGGCCTATACCGGTGCCTCGGGCATTTTCGTGATTGCCGCCGGTGCGGTGATCTACAGCGAGCTACGGGCGGCCGGTGCCCGGCGCCACCTGGCGCTGGCGGCCACGGCGATGTCCGGCTCCCTGGGTGTGGTGCTGCGCCCCTGCCTGCTGGTGGTAGTGATTGCCTACCTGAACCGGGAAGTGACCACCGACGAGCTTTTCGGCTGGGGCATCTGGGTGTTTGTGCTGACCGCTACCATGTTCAGCCTGGTGGCAGTGGCCGTCAACCGGCAGAGCCAGTTCAACCTGGCCCCGGTGGCAGAGGCCTTTCCGGCATCACTGACGGCGCTGCGGCCACTGGTGCCTTATGTGCTGGTGATGGTCGCTGTGGTGCTGTTCTACCGCTTTGCCCTGGATGTGACGATGGATGAGTTCTCGGCCCCGCGCCTGCTGCCGGTCATTATGCTGGCGGTCCTGGTGTATGAGTATTTCACCCGCAAACGGCAGGGGGATGACACCACGGGAACCAGTGATTATCAGGGGCTGGAAACCAGCGTTCGGGGTGCCACCAACGACACCACGGCAGAAATTGGCGCGCTGTTGCTGTTGCTGGGGTTGTCGGTCAGCATCGGCGGTGTGATCGAGCGATCCCACATTATGGAGGCCTTCCCGCAGTCGTTCGACAGTGCCTGGTCTGCCATGTTGCTGATGGTGGTGATACTGGTGGTTCTCGGTATGATTATGGACGCTTTCGGCGCGGTCATTCTGGTTACCGCTACCGTGGCCACCATCGCCTATTCCAGCGGTATCCATCCGGTGCACTTCTGGATGGTGACCCTGGTGGCGTTCGAGCTGGGTTATCTGAGCCCGCCGGTTGCCCTTAACCACCTGCTGACCCGGCAGGTAGTGGGTGAAGCGGAGGTGCTGGCGGCGCAGCAGGAAGGCGGTAACTTCTACCAGCGCCACGAACGCATCATCATGCCGCTGATTGCCATGGGCATCTCGCTGGTACTGGTGGCGTTTGTGCCGCTGCTGTTCTACGCAAACTGAGGGCAGTGGCCGTTCCGGCGGTGGTGTACTGAAACAGCGGATACAAAAAAAGCGCCGTGCTTTCGCAGGGCGCTTTTTTTTCAGGCCGGGGAAACTCAGTTGAGTTTCGGGCCGGCTTCAACAATGGCGTCTGCCACGTCGAACTTCTTGAAGTTCTCTACGAACTGGCCAATCAGTTCCTGGGCCTTGCCGTTGTAGTAGTCGGCGCTGACCCAGGTTTTGCTCGGGTTCAGCAGCTCGGTATCTACGCCCGGCACGTGCTTGGGCACGTCCAGATTCAGGGCGTCCAGGTGCTCGGTTTCCACGTCGTCCAGGTCGCCGTTCTGGATGGCAGCGATGATGGCACGGGTGGTCGGGATGCTGAAACGCTTGCCTTCACCGTAAGGACCGCCGGTCCAGCCGGTGTTCACCAGGAATACCTTGCTGCCGAACTCGTCAATACGCTTCATCAGCAGCTCGGCGTAAACGCCGGCCGGGCGCGGGAAGAAGGGCGCACCGAAGCAGGTCGAGAACGTGGACTTCAGCTTGGAAGAGGAGCCCATTTCAGTAGAACCAACCAGCGCTGTGTAACCACTCAGGAAGTGGTAAGCGGCTGCTTCACGGCTCAGGATAGACACCGGGGGCAGTACGCCGGTCATGTCGCAGGTCAGGAAGATGATGTGCGAAGGCTCACCGGCGCGGTTTTCCAGAACGCGCTTCTCAACGTGCTCCAGCGGGTAGGCACAGCGGGAGTTTTCGGTGAGGGACACATCGGTGTAGTCCGGCTCACGGGTTTCCGGGTCAATCGTCACGTTCTCGACGATGGCGCCAAAACGGATGGCGTCCCAGATGATCGGCTCGTTCTTCTGGCTCAGGTCGATACACTTGGCGTAGCAGCCGCCTTCGATGTTGAACACGGTACCAGGGCCCCAGCCGTGCTCGTCGTCACCAATCAGGTAGCGGTGCGGGTCGGCAGACAAGGTGGTTTTGCCAGTGCCGGACAGGCCGAAGAACAGGCAGGTTTCGCCGGTTTCGCTCACGTTGGCGGAGCAGTGCATCGGCAGTACGTCTTTTTCCGGAAGCAGGAAGTTCTGCACAGAGAACATGGCCTTCTTCATCTCACCGGCGTAGTGCATGCCGGCCAGAAGGACTTTGCGCTTGGCAAAGTTGAGGATGACGCAGCCGTTGGAGTTGGTGCCGTCACGCTCGGGTACGCACTCGAAGTTGGCGGCGTTGAGGATCTGCCACTCCTGCTTATCGGCCGGGTTGTAGGCGTCCGGGCGGATGAACAGGTTGCGGCCGAACAGGTTCTGCCAGGCGGTCTCAGTGGTCATTTTCACCGGCAGGTAGTGCTCGGGGTCCGAGCCAACGTGCACGTGAGAAACAAACTGATCTTTTTCAGCGATATAGGCTTCAACACGGTCCCACAAGGCGTCGAACTTGTCGGCGTCGAACGGGCGGTTGATCGGGCCCCAGTGAATATCGTCGGAAGTGCTGGGCTCCTCAACGATATAACGGTCCATAGGAGAACGACCGGTGCGTTCGCCGGTGGTAACCACCAGGGAACCATTTGCCGCAAGCTGGCCTTCCTGCCGTGCCAGTGCTGTCTCAACCAGTCTTGCTGTACTCAGATCACTATAAGTGTTGCTCACTTCGACCTCGCCCTCGGGATGTCTTCGTGATTGCCCAGTCCTTGCCCCCGAACACTGGCGGAATTCTGAACAATCGGGTCAATTCAGGCGCGCTATTATGCCAGAGACGCCGATAAAAAACGACTGCCCTGAAAACCGCGCCACTGGCGGCTTCCGGGCAATGTTAAAGAGTTGTCAGTGTAGCGTATGACCGGTGAAAAGGTGATCAATGTCATTTCTATTGAAGCGATAGTTTGCGTGGCAGAACTGGCAGTCCATGTCGATGCTGCCCTGTTCGTCCAGAATGCTGTAGCACTCTTCCTTGCCGATCGATTCGAGCGCCGCCAGGGTACGTTCGCGGGAACAGCTGCAACGGAATTCCACCGGCTCCGGCTCGTACAGGCGCACGGTTTCCTCGTGGAACAGGCGGTGCAGCAGGGTTTCACTGTCCAGTTTCAGCAGCTCTTCCGCTTCTACGGTGCGCGCCAGGTGGTTTACCCGGTTCCACAGGTCATCGTCTTCCTCGGTGTGGCCGGGAAGGCGCTGCAGCAGCAGGCCGGCAGCGGTATCGCCATCGGCAAACAGGAACAGGCTGGTGGCAATCTGCTCGGAGCGCTCGAAGTATTCTTCCAGGCAGCCGGCCAGGTTGTCTGCTTCCCGTGGCACCACGCCCTGGTAGCGCTGGCCCTTTTCCGGGGTAATGGTAATCGCCATCCGGCTCTGGCCCAGCAGCTCGTGCAGGGTCTCGCCGCTCATGGCCTGTTCGTCAAAGCGGGCCAGGCCGCGGATCTTGCGGTCGTGGCTGCATTCGGCCATCAGGGTGCGCAGGGCGCCTTCACCGGCTGCCTGCAGTGACAGGGTGCCCTCGAACTTCAGGGTGCTGCTCATCAATACGCTGGCTACCAGGGATTCGCCCAGCAGCTGGCGTACGGAATCCGGGTAGGGGGCCTGGTTGATGATTTCACGGAAGCTGTCGCCCAGTTGTACCCAGGCTCCCCGCACCTGGCTGTGCTCGAAGATAAAACGCTGGAACTGATCCTGGGAAGCCATGATGTCTCCTGAAACTGTCGGTTGATTCACTGGTGATGCCTGTAAGGATGTAAGTTGCGGGGCAGTGCCTGAAACCAGGCTGGGCGAGCCGGTTCTAAAGGCCGTTCTGGTCCCGGAAGCGCTGGATATCCCGGCGGTCTTTCTTGCTCGGGCGCCGGGCCGGCGGCAGCTGGGCGGCCTGCATGGTCTTGCGCTGCCAGGCCAGGTCTTCGCGCTTTTTTACGCTGTCGTCGGTTTCGTGGTACAGCTTCTGCGCTTCCGGTGCGCCCCGGCGCCGGTCACTGATGTCGTCCACCACCACAATTTTTTCCTGCCAGCCCAGGCGCAGGGAGACCCTGGCGCCGGTTTCCACAATCTTGCCGGGCTTGGTGCGCTGGCTGTTGTAGTGCACCTTGCCGCCCTCAATGGCTTCCTTTGCCAGCGCGCGGGTTTTGTAGAAGCGCGCGGCCCAGAGCCACTTGTCGAGCCTTACTTTCGGGTCTTCGGTGTTTGTTGCTGCCATATCTCCCCACCTGGCAGGCCAGGTTGTCCTGACCTATGGATAACTGTGCGGATTATAACCGGCCTGTCATTGCGATGGCAGTGGCGGGCGGGCTTGCAGCGTTGGCAGGACCTCGTCGAAGTGACGGATGCCCGGTATTTCCGGGTGCCTGGTCGCCGGGGCCTGGGTGCTGTCCGGTGCCAGGATCGCGAGGCACTGGCCGATACCGGCATCCCGGGCACTTTCCAGTACCGGGAAGCTGTCGTCCACCATCAGGGTGCGCTCCTGGCGGTAGGGAACCCGCCTGGCCAGGTCACTCCAGAACGCCCGGTCTTCCTTGGGTTTGCCCAGTTCATGGCTGGATACGATGGCATCCACGTGGCGGTCCAGTCCGGTGCGGCTGAGTTTCAGTGCCAGGGGATCCGGGTGGCAGTTGGTAACGATCACCGAGTGCAGGCCGGCCTTGCGCAGGGAGGCCAGAAAGTCCGGCACGTGGGGACGGTAGCCGATGCGGTCACTGACCTCCGCTTTCAGCTGGTTGATATCAACCGACAGCCGTTCGCTCCAGTAGTCGGTGCAATACCAGTTCAGGGAACCGCGCTCGGCCATGATCATGGCCAGCAGCTGGTCTTTGGCCTGTTGCGGGTGCAGGTCGTACTGTTCGGCATAGCGCCGGGGCAGGTGTTCGAGCCAGAAGTGCGAGTCGAAGTGCAGATCCAGCAGTGTTCCGTCCATATCCAGGAACACGGTATCGAGGGTTGACCAATCCACCATAAACAAAAACAGCCTGAAGAATTTGCTTCAGGCTGCCTCAGTTTCCGGCCTCTGGCAAGCCGGGATTCTACGGACGAATGCCCGGGATCAGTCTTCGGACTGCTCCACGGTTTCCGCCTTGCGGCCACTGCGGGAGCAGCCCAGGCAGCGTACAAAGGTGGCCTTGGCCGGGCCGACAACCAGTACCTCGCCAGCTTCACCGGCATTACCGCCCAGGGCAGAGAACGGCAGAGAGACCAGATACACCGCGCTACCCACGATGGTGGTGGCCAGCAGAACCGGGCGCAGAAGCACGGCGTCGGTGGTCATGGCCAGCGCCGACGGGCTTTCGTCAATCGCCCTGGCATGGCCCAGAGAAGAAAAAGCGAGCAGACAGGCTGCAACCGTGGCCATCAGGGCGCGGGAAATCTTGCGGGTCATCGTTATTCTCTCCTGTTAATACTCTGTTAACTATGAATCATATTGCCCCAATTTCAAACGATTTTTCGATATCCGGTTGGCAACTCTGGCGGTTGGCTAGCGCTGGCAGCGGGGGCAATAGACGGTGCTGCGGTTGTTCATGCGGATCTCTTTCAGGGTGGTGGCACATTCGGGGCAGGGGTTGCCGCCGCGACCGTACACCAGCAGGGACTGGGCAAAGTAGCCCGGTTTGCCGTCGCTGTTCACGAAGTCGCGCAGGGTGGTGCCGCCCATCAGAATGGCTGCGCTCAGGGTTTCACGAATGGCTTCAGCCAGTTTGTGGTAGCGGTCCAGGGAGATACGGCCGGCTTTCCGTTTCGGGTGGATGCCGGCTTTGAACAGGGCTTCATTGGCGTAGATATTGCCCACGCCGACCACAATGTGGTTATCCATAATGAAAGACTTGATGGGCGTTTGCTTGCCCCGGGACAGCCGGAACAACCAGGGCCCGTTGAATGCATCTGACAGCGGCTCCGGCCCCAGGTCCCGGATCAGCGGGTGTTCGGAGCAGTCATCGGCCCAGAGCCAGCAGCCGAAGCGGCGGGGGTCGTTGAAGCGCAGGGTGCGGCCGTTGCCCAGGGCAATCTCCACGTGGTCGTGGGTGGCAGCGGGGCTGTCGTCGGTAATCACCCGCAGGCTGCCGGACATACCCAGGTGGACAATCACGGTGCCGGCATCCAGGTGCAGGAACAGGTACTTGGCCCGGCGGTCCACTGCCCGGATAACCTGGTTCAGCAGTTTCTCGGGCAGGTCATCCGGTACAGGCCAGCGCAGGCTGGGGTTGCGGATTAATACCCCGGTCACAGTCTGGCCTTCACAATGGGGTGCAATGCCCTGGCGGGTGGTTTCAACTTCCGGTAACTCAGGCACGGGGCCTCCGCGGATAACAGGTTTCTCGGCCGCCAAGTGTAATCAGTAACAAAAATGGCGCCAAACCCGGTTGTTGTTGCGTACAAGTGTACGCTAAAGTGACGAGGTAACTTCCCCTTCGAGTACCAGCGAAAACCTCCGCAGTATCGCCTTGTCGAAGTTGATTGATTTTTGAGGATATTTTATGTGGTTTAACGGTCTCCTGGACCTCTCCGCGTGGCAGCTGATCGCTGTTACCCTGGTGATGACGCACATCACCATTGTCAGTGTAACCCTGTATCTGCACCGCCACTCGGCCCACAATGCCCTGGACCTGCATCCGGTGCTCAAGCATTTTTTCCGCTTCTGGCTGTGGCTGACCACCGCCCAGAACACCAAGGAATGGACCGCTATCCATCGCAAACACCACGCCAAGTGTGAGACCGAGGAAGACCCCCACAGCCCGGTGGTGCTGGGTATTCGCAAGGTGCTGCTCGAAGGCGCCGAGCTCTACGCTGCCTCGGCAACCCCGGAAAACCTGGAGCGCTATGGCCAGCGTACCCCGGAAGACTGGATCGAGCGCAAGGTATACACGCCTTACAAGATGGGTGGCATTGCCCTGATGGCGGTGATCAACCTGCTGCTGTTCGGGGTGAATGGCATCTGGATCTGGGCCGTGCAAATGATGTGGATCCCGCTCTGGGCAGCCGGGGTGGTTAACGGTATCGGCCACTATATGGGTTACCGCAACTTCGAGTGTGCCGACAACGCCCGCAATATCTCTCCCTGGGGAATCCTGATCGGCGGTGAAGAGCTGCATAACAACCACCATACCTACCCGAATTCGGCCAAGCTGTCCCGTCGCTGGTATGAGATAGACATTGGCTGGGGCTATATCCGCCTGTTCCAGCTGTTCGGCCTGGCCAAGCCCAAGGGTTATCGACCCATTGCCCACTATGTGCCGGGCAAGCAGGAAATGGACGTAGAAACCGTGCAGGCTATTACCAACAGCCGGTTCGACATCATGCGCCAGTACCGCAAGCGGGTAATGGAGCCGGTGTTGCGCCAGCAGAAGTCCCTGATGGACGACGAAATCCGCCCCCGCTACCGCAAGCTCAAGCGCCTGCTGTCCCGGGAGGTATCGCTGATCCATCCCCATGACAAAGAACACCTGGACTCGGTGCTTGAGCGCAATGAAATGCTCAGGGTGATCTACGATAAGAGCCATGAACTCCAGGCCCTGTGGCGCCAGCGGGGCCTCAAGCCCCAGGAAAAACTGCAGGCGCTGATGGATTGGTGTAAGGAGGCCGAGGCGAGCGGTATCCGTTACCTGGAAGAGTTTGCCGCGCACCTGCGGGCATACTCCCTGCGCCCGACGGCCTGATCAATCGCAGGCTCAAAAAAGCCGGATGGGGAATCTCATCCGGCTTTTTTTATGGCTGGCGGATTAGCCCGGATCACTTTCCGGCGCTACCCGGTACAGGTTGTAGGTTACCTGGCCGGCGGTTTTCTGCCGGTGCAGCTGCCAGCCTTCGGGGATTGGCGGCGCCGTCAGTTCACTTTCGTGCTCCACATACACCCAGCTCCCGGGTTTTACCCAGGGGCCGCCGGCGATCAGCGGCAGCAGTCGGGCCAGCCAGCCCTGCCGGAACGGCGGGTCCATGAAGATAATGTCGAACGGTGGCCGGTGTGGGCTGCGCAGGTAGCTTTCCACATCCTGGCAGACCACCTCACCCCGGTCGGACTTCAGCAACCGCAGGTTATCCCGCAGGGCGGTCGCCAGTGCCGGGGTATGGTCCACCAGAGTCGCCCTGACCGCACCCCGGGACAGGGCTTCCAGGCCCAGCGCGCCGGAGCCGGCGAACAGGTCCAGGCAATCGCTGCCTGCCAGGTGGAAGTTCAGCCAGTTGAACAGGGTTTCGCGGGTTCTTGCCGGGCTGGGGCGAACACCGCCGGCATCCGGAAAGCGGAGCTTACGGCTGCGCCAGTCGCCACCGATAATACGCAGCTCGCCCTGGCCGCCGGCCTTAGCGGCGCCCGGGGAGGGTTTGCGTTGGGGTGGTCTGCGCTTGGCCATGGAGCTGCTCCGGAGGTTTGAACGGTAAGTTGGAATGGCGGATATGTTACCGGAAAGCCCGGAGCAGGGGATAATCAGCGGCCGCATCACTTAGCGGCAGCAGTCTGCTAGAATGTCGGCTTTCTTTTCGCCCGCCCATTTTCAGACAGATGGTAAGACTATGACGGCAGAGTGGATTTCAATCGGCCTGTTGGCCCTTCTTGTCCTGTTCTTTGTGCTGGATATCGCCAGCAACCGCAAACGTGCTCCGCGCCCTGAGAAAGTACCCCAGCGCAAGCCGGAGGTGGCCAAGGGCCCGGCCCCGGTTGCCCCGGAGAAAGCACCGGAGGAGGAACTGAAGCCTGAAGAGGTGCCCGAAGCTCCTGTGGCAGAGGCCGCCCCCGAGGTACCTGCCGAGCCTGCGCCACTAGAAGAAGCGGCCCCGGCGGTCGAGCCAGAGCCAGAGCCAGAGCCAGAGCCAGAGCCAGAGCCTCAGCTCAGCGTGTTCGAACGCATCAAGAAAGGCCTGGGCAAGACCCGCGCCAGCCTGACCGGCGGCCTGGCGGATCTGTTCACCGTTGGCAAGAAGATCGATGCCGATCTGCTGGAAGAGATCGAAACCACCCTGCTGATGGCGGACGTGGGGGTAACGGCCACTTCGGAAATCATCGAGTCCCTGACTGGCAAGCTGGAGCGTAACCAGCTGAAAGACGGTGAGGCCCTGCGCAAGGCCCTGCGGGATGATCTCCATGGCCTGCTCAAGGATGTTACCAAGCCGCTGGAGATTGACACTAGTAAACAGCCCTACGTGATCCTGATGGTGGGCGTGAACGGTGTCGGCAAGACCACCACCATCGGCAAGCTCACCAAGAAATTCCAGGGCGAAGGCAAATCGGTCATGCTGGCGGCCGGTGATACCTTCCGGGCGGCGGCGGTAGAACAGCTGCAGGTGTGGGGTGACCGCAATAATGTGCCGGTGATTGCCCAGCACACGGGCGCCGATAGTGCGTCGGTGATCTTCGATGCCATCCAGTCGGCGAAAGCCCGGGGCACCGATATCGTCATTGCGGATACCGCCGGCCGGCTGCAGAACAAGGACAACCTGATGCACGAGCTGGAGAAGGTAGTCCGGGTGATGAAAAAGCTGGACGACTCTGCACCCCATGAAGTGATGCTGGTACTGGATGCCGGCACCGGCCAGAATGCCCTGAGCCAGGCCCAGGTGTTCCAGCAGGCGGTGGGCGTGTCCGGCATTACCCTGACCAAGCTCGACGGCACCGCCAAGGGCGGTATCGTGTTCGCCATTGCCCGCCAGTTGCAGCTGCCTATCCGCTATATTGGCGTGGGCGAGCAGGCGGAAGACCTGCGCAGCTTTGATGCAGAAACCTTTGTAGACGCCCTGTTCGACGATTGATGTAGCGGCAACGGAGCCCTCGCCCCCGATGATCGAGTTTCGTCAGGTAACCAAACGCTATGACAGTGACCACACCGCCCTGCGCCAGGTGAATTTCCACCTGGACCGGGGCGAACTCGCCTTTCTGACCGGCCATTCCGGCGCTGGCAAGAGCACCCTGCTGAAACTGATCATGGTGATGGAGCGCCCCACCGCCGGCGAAGTGATCGTTGGCGGCCAGAAGCTCAACAGCCTGCCGCGGCGCCAGATTCCCTACATCCGCCGGCACATCGGCGTGGTGTTCCAGAACCACCAGCTGCTGTTTGATCGCACCGTGTTCGATAACGTAGCCATGCCCTTGGAAGTGATGGGCGCGTCGCCGGATGACATCGGCCGGCGGGTGCGGGCCGCCCTGGACAAGGTAGGCCTGCTGAACAAGGAAAAGATGAACCCCATGCAGCTGTCCGGCGGTGAGCAGCAGCGGGTGGGTATTGCCCGCGCCGTGGTGAACAAGCCACCGGTACTGCTGGCGGATGAGCCCACCGGTAACCTGGACCCAGAGCTGTCGGCGGATATCATGCATCTGTTTACCGAATTCAGTCAGGTGGGGGTTACCGTGCTGATTGCCACTCACGACATTGCCCTGATCAATGAAATGGGTAAGCGCCGGCTGACCCTGGATCATGGCCGCATGATCGTTGGCGCCGATGCGCCTCTGGCAGGAGGTGTAAGTGGTTACTGACTCTCGCCAGAAACCCGAGAAACGTCGGGGCGCCAACCGTGGCCGTTCACCGGTGGCAGACCAGGCCCGCAGTTATCTGGACCACCACCGCAAGGTGGCGAAAGATTCCGCCCAACGGCTGTGGCGCAGCCCGGTAGCCAGCATGATGACCTGGATGGTGATGGGCGTAGCGCTGGCTTTGCCGGTTGCGCTGTTGCTGTTGCTGGGTAGCTTGCAGGGTGTGAGTGCCGGTTGGGAGAGCAGCGCCCGGATTACCGCCTATCTGGCGCTGGACCTGCCTGTGGAGCAGGCCGGGCAACTGGCCGAAGAGATTGATCGTGATGGCCGGGTGCTGTCGGTAGAGCTGGTCGACCGGGACCAGGCCCTGGCGGAGTTCCGGAACTCTTCCGGCCTGGATGACGCCCTCGATTTTCTGGACGACAACCCCTTGCCCCATACTTTGCTGGTGACTCCGGAAGACAGCGCCCGCTCACCGGAGGGCGTGCAGGCACTGGTCACCTTTATGGAGAGCATGGAGGCGATCGAACGGGTTCAGGTGGATCTGGGCTGGCTGCAGCGGCTTAATGCCATTACCGACATCCTGGCCCGGGCGGTGTGGGCGCTGGCACTGCTTCTGGGTGCGGCGGTAATTCTGGTGATCGGTAATACCGTGCGACTTGCCATCGAGAACCGTCGGGATGAGATTCTGGTGGCCAAGCTGGTGGGTGGCACCGATGCCTTTGTGCGCCGGCCGTTTTTATACACTGGCGCCTGGTTCGGGCTGGGCGGCGGCGTGGTGGCCTGGCTGCTGATTCAGGTTTCCCTGTGGTGGCTGAATGGTCCGATTGCGCGGTTGGCCAGCCTGTATCAGAGCGAGTTTGTGATCCTGGGCCCGGGTTTTGATGGCGCGCTTGCATTGATTATCACAGCCATGGTGTTAGGCTGGCTGGGCGCCTGGCTTGCGGTGAAGCGTCATCTGGATGACATAGAACCGGGCGATATTGCCGGAGGGTGATCCGGGTAATGGTAAAACCGTATTGAATATACAGCTTGTTCTGGCGTAGCGTGGGCATCGGTTAATGACGCCGGAACAGCATACAGGAAACTCCCAGAGGTCTGTTTTTTAACGTTTTACTGGGAATTTCGGGAACTAATCATGTGCTTGGCGGTCAACACTTCAGTTGTTATATTTAACGGCTGTCAGGTTCGGAGGTTATTGCATGGGTACGAGTTTACAGCTGGTTGACAGACTGGTTCCGGGTGCGAATCTCGAGTCTTATATTCAGGCTGCGAGTCGCATCCCGGTCCTCTCAGCGGACGAGGAGCGGGAGCTGGCAGAGCGGCTTCACTATCATGGCGATGTGGAAGCCGCCCGTCATCTGGTGCTCTCCCATCTGCGCTTTGTGATTCATATCGCCCGCAGCTACTCAGGCTATGGCCTGGCCCAGGCTGACCTGATCCAGGAAGGCAACGTGGGCCTGATGAAGGCGGTCAAGCGTTTCAATCCGGAGTATGGCGTGCGGTTGGTGTCGTTCGCGGTGCACTGGATCAAGGCAGAGATCCATGAGTTTATTCTGCGCAACTGGCGCATCGTGAAGGTGGCCACCACCAAGGCCCAGCGCAAACTGTTTTTCAATCTGCGCAGCCAGAAGAAGAAGCTGGCGTGGTTGAACCACGACGAGCTGCAGGCGGTAGCGAAGGATCTGGGGGTAGAACCCAGGGTGGTTCGCGAGATGGAAGGTCGTCTTGCCTCTCAGGATACGTCGTTTGACGGCCCGATGGACGATGATGATGACAGCGCGTATCAGGCGCCGGCTTACTATCTGGAAGATCGGCGCAGTGATCCGGCGGTGCAGCTGGAAAATGCCGACTGGTCCGAGGACTCCAACGGCCGGCTGATGCAGGCGATGGAGAACCTGGATGAGCGCAGCCAGGATATTCTACGCGAGCGCTGGCTGACCGAGAGCAAGTCGACGTTGCATGAGCTGGCAGACAAGTATGGGGTGTCTGCGGAGCGGATTCGGCAGCTTGAGAAGAATGCGATGAAGAAGATCAAGTTGCAGATGGCCGAGGTTGCCTGAGCCTGATCTGAGGCCCCTGGCTTGGAAAACGCCACCACCGTTCGCGGTTGGTGGCGTTTTTGTTTGTATAATGCCTGCAGTCTGCAAAGTTTGCGGGCTGCAAAAGTTAGTTGGGGGGAGGCTTTCCAGAACACGCTGTGAATACATCCCTGTACGCTCGGCTCCGCCATCCATGGCTACGCACGGTTCTGGAAAGCCTCCCCCCAACTACCTTTCGCGAACTGTACATTTCGAGTATCTGCTATGACCAATGAACTTCCCCGCATTGCCTTTCTCGGTATCGGCCTGATGGGCGCGCCGATGACCCGTAACCTGCTGGACGCAGGCTTTCCGATGACCCTGTGGAACCGCACGGCCAGCAAGTGTGAGCCGTTCCGGGACGAGGCTTCGATTGCGATGACTCCGGCTGAGGCGGTGGCGAACGCGGATGTGGTGATCACTATGCTGGAAAACGGGCAGGTGGTCGAGGATGTGTTGGTGCATCAGGGCGCGATTGGGGCGTTGAAGGCCGGAGCGCTGGTGATTGATATGAGCTCGGTGCAGCCGTCGCTGGCCCGTGAGCTGGCGGGGCGGGCTGCGGAGCGTGGGGCCGGGTTTTTGGATGCGCCGGTTTCCGGGGGTACGGTAGGGGCTGCCGAGGCCCGGTTGAGTATTATGGCCGGGGGTTCGGAGGCCGATGTTGAGCGGGCCCGGCCGGTGTTTGAGGTGTTGGGTAAGTGTACCCGGATCGGGCCGGTCGGGGCCGGGCAGTTGGCCAAGCTGGCGAATCAGGCGATTGTGGGGATTACCATTGGTGCGGTGTCAGAAGCCTTGTTGCTGGCGGCGAAGGGTGGCGCGGATCCTGCTGCGGTGCGGGAGGCGTTGCTGGGTGGCTTTGCCGGTAGCCGGATTCTGGAGCTGCACGGCCAGCGGATGATTGACCGGGATTTTGCCCCCGGGGCGCCGGCGCGGATTCAGTTGAAGGATATGCGGATGATTCTGGACGAGGCCCGGGCCGAGGGGCTGACGTTGCCGCTGGCGCAGCAGACTCATAACGAATATTTGTCGCTGGTGGCCAATGGCCACAGCGATGTGGACCACAGCGGTTTGTTGCTGGAGCTGGAGCATATGA
>Ga0209075_1001179_pt1 | contig 24996 bp, 17 predicted proteins | sample Stecom2011_FD_187523 | JGI IMG/M metagenome (GOLD analysis project Ga0209075, IMG submission 187523) | Agricultural soil microbial communities from Utah to study Nitrogen management - Steer compost 2011 (SPAdes) (version 2) | ecosystem: Environmental > Terrestrial > Soil > Agricultural land...
ATATTTTATCGATTTTTATACAAAATTTTAATTCTCGCCATGAAGATAATAGTTGTTGTTACATTCTACTTGTTTTTTACCACTTTATCCATCGCTCAAGTTGGAAACAATGTAATTCAACAAGCTATAAATAATTTTTCTGGTAGTGCAGAATTAGAAAGTGCTGCCATCAGCTTTATGGCTTACGACTTGGACAGTAATATTGTTTTAGCAGAGCAGAACCCTAAATCATCTCTACCTCCTGCTTCGGTGGTTAAGTTATTTACTACTGCTACTGCTATAGAAGCTTTAGGGAAAGATTATCGTCCGAAAACAGAAATTTACTACACTGGAGCAATTGATTCTCTTGGTGTTTTATATGGCGATATTGTTATTCGTGGATTGGGTGATCCATCAATAGGAAGTAGGTTTTTCCATGAAAGAGAAGAGGTAGATACATTTTTAAATACGTGGACTGATTTTATCGTTAAAAAAGGCATAAAAAAAATTCATGGAAGGGTACTTGCTGACGGTTCAGCATTTGGATACAATGGCGCTCCTGATGGATGGTCATGGTCAGATATGGGGAATTATTATGGTGCTGGAGCGAGTGCTTGCGCGGTTTATGATAACATGACTTATTTACACTTCTCCACACCCAACCAATTGAATGTAAAAACACATTTAGACTCTATGACACCACCAATTCCTGGACTAAAATTAGACAATCAAGTAACAACTTACAATTCAAGTAGCGACAATGCCTATATTTACGGAACTCCTTTTTCTTACCAGCGTTTTGCCATTGGGAAATTACCCAGAAACAAATCAAATTTCGAAGTAAAAGCAAGTGTTCCCGATCCTGAATTGCTTTTGGCCCAAGTGTTTCAAAACAGCCTGATAAAAGCAAAAATAGAAGTGGTTTTTCCTGCCATCGGATGGCGAACAATTATAAGTGAAATAGATACCGTTTTAAATTACAAAAACATGCAATTGTTATTTATCAATGAAGGACAATCTGTTGAGGAATTAGCGTATTGGACAAATATGCGAAGTGTAAACTTTTTTGCTGAGCAGTTGATGTGTTTGGTTGCTTTTGAAAAAACTGGAAATGGAGGAACTAAAGAAAGTGCAAAGTTTATGAATGAATACTGGGAGCCAAGACTTGGATTGAAAGTTTTTCAAACAGACGGAAGTGGTTTATCAAGAAACAATGGGTTTAGTGCTAATCATTTCATTCAACTTTTAAAATACATGAAGGCCTCCAAAAACTTTGAAGATTTTGAAGCTTCCTTGCCTGTTGCTGGAGAAAGTGGGACTTTGCGTGGTATTTGCAGAGGGCAAGCTGCACACGGTAGGGTTAAAGCCAAAAGTGGAACGATGAACAGAATAAAATCCTACGCTGGTTATGTCCAAACCAAAAGTGGGAGAAATATTGCGTTTGCATTTATTGTCAACAATGCAGATTTAACGAATTACCAAATCACAAAACGCATGGAGACAGTTTTCAATGCGATGGCTAACTATTAATTCTTACTTTCGTTCAAGACAATGACAACAATACACACCCAAATAACGCAATGGAGCGATGGACTTTTAGCTCCCAATCAAAATGATGTATTGTTGACTTTGATTCCAGATAAAAATGCTTTTCCAATTGCTGAATTCTACAAAGAAGAGGGTGTTTTTTCAGTAGAAGAAAATGCATTCTTAAAAAAATGTTTTACGCAACACCAGCAGTACATTAAAGAAACGGGTTCTCCGATTTTTGGAATTGCACAAAACAAAGTCGTTTTTGATATAGAAGGAACGAATTATCAAATGCCATTTATTTTAGCTGATGCTACAATTAAAAAGAACCGATTCAATGAAACTTTTGAGATTGAACAAATAGAAGATTTTTATATCAATCCTTTATTATTAAAGGTTTTAAATCTGGAGTCTTTATCAGAAGACACTGCAGAAGCAATTGAAGAATTGCAAAAGTTAGGTTTAACAGTAGAACTTGAAAGCGGAGTTTGGATTGCTAATTTTCATCCGCATCGTTTTGTACTTCATAAAGAATTAAATGCTGTTTTAGAAGCACCTCATTTGAGTGAATCCTTAAAAAGCCTATTTGGAGAAGAAAGTAAGCATGAACAATTGGAAATTTCAGAACATTTTTTATTCTCTGCAGATGAAAGTCAGCTTGAAGCAATAGAAAAAGTCAAAGACAACAATTTAGTTATTCAAGGTCCTCCTGGAACAGGGAAATCTCAAGTCATTGCAAACCTGATAGGGAAAGCCTTAGGAAGCAATAAAAACACATTGCTTGTCGCTGAAAAGTCAGTTGCACTTCAAGTAATTTTTGATCAGTTAAAAAAGAAAAAGCTTCATCATTTTTGTGTACTTTATCACCATGAATTAAAATCAAAACAGTTTGTCCATTCGCTCCACAATACATGGAAGTATTTAGAAAAACTACCTAAAAAACACGTTTCTATTGGACAACAGTCAGAAATGCTTCAGCAAAGTTTGGATTTAACTTTAGACCGATTGCGTCAAACAGATTTAATTGGTGGACTTTCATTTACAGCGTTTAAAAAACACCTTACCCTTGTTGATAAATCAGTTTATTTAACAGAAAAACCAAGTGTTCAACAATGGAATCGAGACAAAGAAATTTTATTAGAATTAGATAGAAACAACTTCCCCATTTTTGGCAGCTGGCTGAAATTAAAAACTGAGCAACATTCGATCAAAACTATTGAAACAGCACTCAACAAAACACTTCGATTGGTTAAAAACAGTTCAGACAAAAACTTAACCATTGAAAGCTTACAAAAAGCTATAAAACTGAGTGGATTGGTTTCTCTTTTTTATTACAATGACCAAGCACTTCCTATCGAACTATTTGAAGAAAACAATAAAAAACAGAAACAGTTTATAAAGTTGTTCAATGAACTAAAAACTTTAAGCGAAAAAGAAGAACTATTAAAATTAGAGGAGGCCCATTGGAAAAAAAACTTTAGCCTTTCTGAATTACAGGAATTCCTTGCAGCAATAGCTTCAACTACAAAATTCAGCTTAAAACAATGGCGAACAAAAAGCAAGATTTTTAAGTACACAGATTTAAATCTACTGGATGCTAAAAAAACATTAGAAAACTTGATGGAGTTAAATACCACAAGAAGAGACCTCATCAGCACAAAAGAAAAACTGAGAAAACTAAGTATTCCAGATGAATTACATGTTTTAGAACACATTCATTTTGCAATTACACGTTTAAACTCTGTTGACAACAATGAAGTACAAGCTTTATTTAAAATGTCGAAGAAGGAGCGCTTAACAATTAAGAATGCGATTCAAGAAAACATAGAAATTAATCATTTTCTACGATTGTATTTTACTTTAGAAGAGAATGAGCCAATTAAAATACAATTACAAAGTCTTAAAGAAATTTTACCACAACTGGTTGAGAACTCAGCACGTATAGGAGAGATTGATGAATCAACAAAGTTTGCGTTAAGCAAAACCAAGTCACTAAAAGAAACCGAAGAAGCTATTTTCAATTCACATTGGAAAGATTTCAAAGGTAGGTTTCCAACTTTGGCGGAGATTAGCGGATCAGATTTAAGTTCAAAAATCGAAGATTGTATTACTGCTTTCGATAAAGAAAGTGAGGAATTTAGCCTTTCAATTGCACAGCAGATAAAAACAAAATTTGAAGAATATCACACACTTCTACAAACTCCTGCAAACAAACTCAATCAGGAGGAAAAAGAATTAAAAAAGAACTTACGCAAAGGGAAGTCCATTCTTGTTAAAGCCTTTGAGAAGAAACGCGTCTTCCCAAGTGTTCGAGAATTATTAGAAAGTGAAGCGAAATATTGGATTCAAGTTTTACATCCTGTTTTTCTATGCAGTCCATATAGCGTAGCTAAAAGTTTACCCATAGATTTCTCTTTTGATTTAGCAGTTTTTGATGAAGCCAGTCAGATTCCATTGAGTCATATTGTAGGAAGTGTCCAACGTTCAAAACGCATTGTCATTTCTGGAGATCAGCAACAAATGGCGCCTCAGTTTTATTTCCAAAAGAAAGACCATCAGCAAGGAGATGCGCTTCATCATGCGAGTTTTTATTGGGAGAATACACTGTTAACACATCATTACCGTTCGGTTCACCCACGTTTAATTGCTTTTAGTAATCAGTATTTCTACGAAAATAAGCTAAAGACTTTTCCAACAGTAAATCCTCAAAAACCCATTGAGTTGATTACCACTGACGGAGTTTTTAATGAACGTTCGAACGAGAAAGAAGCGCAGATTGTTGCTGATATTATTATTGAAAAAATAAAAAGCAAAGGGTTTAATTTTGGATTGGTGGCTTTTAGTCAGACCCAATTAAGTGCAGTTTTGGAGAAAATCCCATCGAAATACTTAGACCAACTCGCAGATAAAGAAGCTGTTTTTATTCAGTCCTTAGAAAACGTGCAAGGAGATCAATGCGAACATTTAATTATCAGTTTGGGTTATTCAAAAAACGAAAACGGAGATTTCCATATGCGTTTTGGGCCACTGAATCAAGAACAAGGTCATAGGAGATTAAACGTATTAATGTCTCGAGCGATTGCGAAAATCACTTTTGTTCGCAGTGTAACTTCAGATGATTTTGCTATTTCGGCGAATGAGGGCGTGGAAAATTTAAGAAAACTCATGTTGTTTTTGGAAGAAGAATATGATGATCCTCTTGAAAACAGTTTTCCTGTTGGAATTCGTCAAAAAGGTCTGCAGCTTGAGGTTTCAGATGTATCAAAAACTTTTCATAGTGGGCAGACGGCAGTTGACTTTTATCGAACATCGGTGAGTAGAGGTTGGAAAGTGGAGTTTGTGGTGTAATAACTCGAAATGGAACGTGGATTATCAAGGATAAAAAATCAGTATTAAATCAGCGATCGGAGATCGGCGTTATCAGCGTGCTAACACAGCGTATGATTGTTCTTGAGGTGTTCATAACTTTCCTTCAACAAAACCACAAACTCTTCCATCTCCTCTGCTGTCCAATGTGCAAATCCCAAACGAAGAGCAGTTTGTTTTTGATTTTGGTACATACAAATACGTGGCAGAAATACATCTCTGAGTTTTAATTCTTGACTTAATTTCGCTAAAGAAATTTGCTCTTTAAATTGAATCCAAAATGCAAATCCATTGGAAGGCCTATTGAAATGAATGTCTTCTCCAAAGTATTGCGTTAACAAAGCTTCAAAATGTAACATCCTTTCTCGGTAGATTTTCAACGCTTTTTTCTGATAGCGGAAGAAATCGCCTTCACTTATCATTTCTCCCAAAGCTTGCTCTAAAACATAATTCCCTTGTGGATTTAATAAGGAAACATGCTTTTTTGATTCGGCAATAAAATCTGGTGGTGCCATCATAAAGCTCAACTGAAAAGTCGGATGAAGATGCTTCCCTATCGATCCCAAATGAATAATTCTTCCGGAAACATTATTTGTAGCCATAGGCAAACTCACTTCTTTTTGATAGTTGAATTCAAAATCTTCACTGTCTTCAATAATGATGAAGTCATATTCTTCAGCCAATTCAACGAGTTCCTTTCTTCTCGCTTTAGACAACACTGAAGTTGTTGGATAACTCTGCTGTGGATTGAGGTAAACACAGCGAATATCTCCGGTTTTAAAGTTCGTTTTGATATAAGCAACATCAATTCCATCACTATCTAAAGGAACAGTCTTTATTTTTATTTTTTCTTGATTAAAAACCATATTCAACGCGAAAAAACTCAAATCACCCACTAAGACAGTATCATTCTCACTGAACAACGTTTTCGCAAGGGTATAGAAAAGCATTTCTCTACTTTTAGCAATGAGCAAATGAGTTTTATTAATATGGAAGCCTCTGGTAAGGTTTAAATAGTAACTCAGCTGCTCTTTAAAAAACTCATTCTCTTGAACCGCAAAGTTTCCAATATTACTTTGAATATTTCTTCTTTTTAAAGCGCCATTATAAAACCGAGACAGTTCTTGGGTTTTTATGAGTCTATAATCTGGCTGACCGTCATTACAAACAAAACGACTTTCCTCCTTTTCAAATGGAGAAGAGAGGATAAAAGAGGTGTTGAATGTAAAACCTGATTTTTCAGGTGTTTTCGATGCGTTAAAGACTGAAACACTGTCCTTTTTCGCTTTTATGACCGGATTTTGAACAAAAGCACCTACTCTTGAACGTATTTCTATCCAATTCTGCGCTTCTAATTCGTCAAAAGCAGCAACAACTGTTTTTCGGTGTACACCTAATTCTTCACTCCAAATACGTGTTCCAGCCAACTTAACCCCTACTGGAATCAAGCCGCGCTGAACAGCATTAATGAACTGATATGCGATTTGAAGATAAAGTGGATCAGACTTTCTTCGGTCTATTCGAATAAATTGAGTAATTGAAATCAAACCTGGACTACTTGATGTTTTGAAACTGGACTACTTTTGAACTTCCAAATATAGCACCTTTGCAGCGAAAATCATTATTAACAAAGTATAGAAGTTCAAAAAATGAAAAAGTTTATTGTTTTAACAATCCTTGCGCTGTCAGCAACCTATGCGTATTCACAAGAAGATACAACTGTATTTAAAGAAGTATTCATTCAAGGAAATCGAATAGATATACCTGTAAATCAATCAACACGTAACATTGATATTCTTACAGCCAAAGAGATAAAAAGACTTCCTGTAAGAACGATAAATGAATTACTTTCTCATGTTGGAGGAGTTGATGTACGTCAGCGTGGTCCTTTTGGTAATCAAGCCGACATCAGTATTGACGGAGGGTCATTCGAGCAAACCCTTGTCCTTATTAATGGAGTGAAATTATTAGATGCTCAAACAGCGCACAATATGATGAATATACCCATTCCCTTGGATGCAATTGAACGCATTGAAATATTGAGAGGTCCAGCAGCAAGAGTTTATGGAATCAATGCGCTAACGGGAGCAATTAATATTGTCACAAAAAGTTCAAGTGAATCTTTCATTTCAGTAAACACTTACGCAGGTTCATCATTTCAAGAAAAAGAAGCAGGAGATGGTGACGGAATTTATGGAGGTGGGGGAATACAGCTTACAGGAAACTTTAACACCAAAAAACAGAATCATTTAATAGCTTTGAGTCAGGATTTATATAACGGACAACGCTATAACACAGCGCAAAGTAATACACGCTTATTTTATTCAGGAAAGCACAAAATAAATGATCAAAATTCTTTGCAATGGATGGGTGGATATACTTACAATGATTTTGGTGCGAATGGGTTTTATGCAGCTCCAGGAGATATCAATTCGAACGAAGTGGTAGAAACGGCTTTACTTAGCCTTTCTTCAACACATCAATTTGGGCGTTTTATGATTTCTCCAAGAATAAGCAACCGATACAATGAAGATGACTACCGTTATATTTCAAAAGATTCAGATGCTGGTCGTTCAATGCATTATTCAAACGCATTAATGGCTGAATTAAACACAAGCGTTAAAACTACAATTGGTGATTTTGGTTTAGGTTTCGAGTCGCGATTTGATGAAATTAATAGTTCAAATATTGGTCAGCACAAAAGAGATAACCATGGTGTTTCATTAGAATATAGAAAAGCATTTTGGAGGAAATTAATTCTTACAGCCGGAGTTTATGCGAATTACAATACCGATTATGACTGGCAAGTATATCCAGGAATTGACTTTTCATATCGTTTTTCTCCAAATTGGAAGGTTTATGCAAGCGCAGGATCAGGACAACGCATTCCGTCTTTTACAGATTTGTATTTAAACCAATTGCCAGGAAATGTTGGTAATCCAAACATTCAACCTGAAGATGCATGGGCCTATGAAGCCAATTTTCAATATGCTTTTAAATCGCTGAAAATAAATGGTGGGTATTTCTATCGTTCAATTACCAACTATATCGACTGGGTAAGAGCGATGCCTTCATTGCCTTATTCACCCATTAATATTGGAGAAAACTTAATTCATGGAATACACACAAAAATCGCCCAACAGTTCACCTTAAAAGGTGAACATAAGTTGGGTTATAAAGTGAGCTATACCTTCCTTAAACCAAGTTATAATTCTGCAGAGGACATTCAGTCTAAGTACATTTTAGAATCTTTAAGGAATCAACTCATTATAGGAGTAAACTATACTTATAAAGACTTCTCAATTCAAGTTAATAATAGATTCATTGAAAGAGAACTAAATGATCCTTATCACTTATTAGGTGTTCGTGCAAATTATGACCTCAATGATTTTTCTATTTACGCTGATGTGAGTAATGTATTGGATGCTAAATATGTGGAAGCAGGGGCTGTGCCGATGCCACCAAGATGGTTTACTTTGGGTGTGAGGTATGTTTGGAAGAAGAAGTAGAGAATTAGGTTTTCGACTGTAGTTGGAACAAAGGTAAGCTGCCCCCTCAGAGCGATAGAGCATTTAAGATCTATCCCAACCCAAGGCGTTGCCATGGGTTGGAATTAGTTGCCCCTTCAGGGCGGAAACTTGAGCAGGAACAAGATAAGTGAATAGTACATACAGGCTGAAAGCCAAACTCAATTCAGCAAGATGCACCGCGTCCTGCTGAATAAAGAGTGAACCAGCGTCCTATAGGGGCAACTCAAAATTACAATCCGCTAAAATCATCTAAAAATAAAACCAAAAAAGATTCATTTCCACACGAACCATCTTAGACGCTTCTATAATCTTTTCCTTTCAAAATTTACGATTTATTTGCCATAAAATCCTTAACTTCACAACAAAATTTTGAATATGGCAAAGGCAGATTGGAAAACAGTAAAAGAATACGAAGACATCACTTATAAAAAGTCAAACGGTGTAGCAAGAATTGCTTTCAACAGACCTGATGTTAGGAATGCTTTTAGACCCAAAACAACAGCTGAATTATACGAAGCTTTTTATGATGCACAAGAAGACACTTCAATTGGAGTTGTTTTATTGTCTGCTGAAGGACCAAGTAGCAAAGACGGTGTATATTCTTTTTGTTCTGGAGGAGATCAAAAAGCAAGAGGTCACCAAGGTTATGTTGGTGAAGATGGAATGCACCGATTAAATATTTTAGAAGTACAAAGATTGATTCGTTTTATGCCAAAAGTGGTAATCGCTGTAGTTCCAGGTTGGTCTGTAGGTGGCGGACATTCTTTACATGTTGTTTGTGACTTAACTTTAGCGAGTAAGGAGCATGCAATTTTCAAACAAACCGATGCAGACGTAACAAGTTTTGACGGTGGATATGGTTCAGCTTACCTTGCAAAAATGGTAGGTCAGAAAAAAGCACGTGAGATTTTCTTCTTAGGCCGCAATTATTCAGCTCAAGATGCTGTAGACATGGGAATGGTAAATGCCGCAATTCCTCATGCAGAATTAGAAGATACTGCCTATGAATGGGCGCAAGAAATATTAGAAAAATCTCCAACATCTATCAAAATGTTGAAGTTTGCTTTCAACTTAACAGATGATGGAATGGTAGGGCAACAAGTATTTGCTGGAGAAGCAACACGATTGGCTTACATGACAGACGAAGCAAAAGAAGGACGTGACGCATTTTTAGAGAAGCGTAAACCTAACTTTAAAGACATTAAGTGGATTCCATAATTCACTAAAACAAAACAATGAGCGAATTAAAAACAGCATTAGAAAAGCGATTTGGTGAACATAGGGTGAGCGATTATCCTGCGCAAGATGGAGATTATATCAATTTATTGAAAATCGACGTTGAAAAGAAGTTCCCTTTAACGATTATTTCAACCAATGGTATTTCTGATTATGAAATGCCTGTTCATGAAATGTATAAAGGAAGAGAACACACTGAATTGTTTTTCTGTTTGCCTGGTTATTGGGATTTAGAAGACAAAGAAAACCCCAATTACAACTGGGTACTTAAAGTCATTCAAAAATTAGCTAAGAACGTTATTGAAAACGAATCTTGGTACGCTCCAGGTCACACCATAGGAAATGGAAATCCATTGACCCCAATCTCTGAAACGATGAAGCAAGAGAATTTCATCTTGGCAGACCCTATTATTTTAGAGGACTTTTTGGCTCCTTTACAAATTGGGGAGAAGGAAGTATATTTTTTAGCAGTCATTCCTATATTTGACAAAGAAATTGAACGAAAACTACACCAAGGCTATCCAAAATGGATTAAGAAATTCAGAAGTAGAAACGGAAATGAAATCTTGGATGATTACCGGTATTCTATTTATAAAAGCCGTTGGAAGATATTTTAAACAATCGAAATGGTCAGCGCTATCTTCTATGCAGACAATATATTTAATGAGGTCTTATCCTTCAGCGTAAGCTTCATTAATGCCTTCGATATATCCTAACACTTCCTCTCTACCCATTGCGGTCACACTAGAAGTAACAAAATAAGGAGGCATTTCATCCCAGTACTTTAACATTTCTCTCTTATACGCCGCTATATTCTTTTGAAGGGCCACCTTCGAGAGTTTATCCGTTTTGGTGAACACCATGGAGAAAGGCAATCCTTTTTCACCACACCATGACATAAACTCAACATCAATAGTTTGCGGTTCTAATCTACTGTCTAAAAGAATGAAGGTATTGAGTAAATTATCACGTGTAAGTAAATATTCTTCGATAAAAACCCCCCATTTTTTACGGTTGGTCTTTGAAGTTTTCGCATAACCATATCCTGGTAAGTCAACAAGATACCATTCTGAATTGATTTCAAAATGGTTGATCAATTGGGTTTTCCCGGGCTTCCCAGAAGTTTTCGCCAACTTTTTATGGTCAGTTAGCATATTAATAAGCGAAGACTTTCCCACATTCGAACGTCCAATAAAGGCATACTCCGCTTTATTGGGTTCTGGGCATTTATCAACCTCAGTATTACTAATTACGAACTTAGCAGAATGAATCACCATAGCTTTACTTTTTCACAAAGTTATTTTTTTAAAAACAGCAAAGGTCAAAATAATGTTGAAAATCAATATTTTTTCTATCTTTAGCCGACGCTAAGGGGTATAATTAGAATTAAAAACTGCCTTAAAGCGCTATAAATAAGTAATCTTCGGGTGAAAACAGTTGAACATTTGATAATTTCATGTTTAAATTTTGATATTCAAAACATAAATTATTTCTTTGCAGGCTGAATTAACCCTTTAAAATTAGGAAAAATGTCTGATATCAAATCAAGAGTTGTATCAATTATTATTGATAAGTTAGGTGTAGAAGAAGCAGAAGTAACAATCGAAGCATCTTTCACAAATGATCTAGGAGCAGATTCACTAGATACAGTAGAATTAATAATGGAATTCGAAAAAGAATTTAACATTGCAATTCCTGACGATCAAGCAGAAAATATTCAAACTGTAGGTCAAGCAGTTACTTACATTGAAGAGAACGCAAAGTAAGTTTTTAAACAATCAAGCAACACATTGCAATTTATAATTTTAGATTAAATTCATGGAACTAAAACGAGTTGTTGTAACAGGATTAGGAGCGTTAACGCCAATAGGAAACACCCTTGAGGAGTTTTGGGAAGGATTATTATCCGGAAAAAGCGGTGCTGCGCCTATCCAACAATTTGATGCTTCGAAATTTAAGACGCAATTTGCTTGTGAGATTAAAAACTTTAATGTTGAAGAATTCATTGACAGAAAAGAAGCTAGAAAATTAGATAGATTTTCTCAATACGCCATGGTTTCCGCATCGGAAGCCATGGCTGATTCTAAATTAATAGAATCAAGTCCAAACACGGATCGTATTGGTGTGATTTGGGGTTCTGGAATTGGTGGTTTGAAATCACTTGAAGACGAGCACACAAACTTCTTGAATGGTGATGGAACACCAAAATTCAATCCTTTCTTTATTCCAAAAATGATTGCTGATATAGCCGCTGGTCATATCGCTATCAAGTATGGATTGCGTGGCCCTAACTATGTTACCGTTTCAGCTTGTGCTTCATCCACAAATGCAATTATTGATGCCTTTAACCTAATTCGTTTAGGAAAAGCAGACGCAATTGTTACGGGTGGATCTGAGGCAGCAGTAACGATAATGGGAGTTGGTGGATTCAATGGATTGCGTGCTTTATCAATGCGTAATGATTCACCAGAAACTGCTTCTCGTCCTTTTGATAAAGACAGAGATGGTTTTGTTTTAGGAGAAGGCGCTGGAGCACTTATTTTAGAAGAATATGAGCACGCAGTTAAACGTGGTGCTAAAATTTACGCAGAAGTTGCGGGTGGAGGAATGTCTTGCGACGCATACCACATAACAGCTCCTCATCCTGAAGGAATCGGAGCGAGAAACGTAATGATAGAAGCATTAAGAGATGCAGAGTTATCTCCAGAAGATGTTGATTACGTTAACGTTCATGGGACATCTACACCTTTAGGAGATATAGCTGAAACGAAAGCCATCAAACATGTGTTTGGTGACAATGCATACAAGTTAAATATATCTTCGACCAAGTCTATGACAGGACATTTATTGGGTGCAGCAGGAGCTATTGAAGCAATTGCATGTATCTTGGCAGTTAAAAATGATATCGTTCCACCAACAATCAATCACTTCACGGATGACCCTGAGATTGATAACAAGTTGAATTTCACTTTTAATGAAGCTCAAAAACGTACAGTGAACGTTGCTTTATCTAACACTTTTGGATTCGGAGGACATAACACTTCTGCAATATTCAAAAAGTTTAAGTAAAAGGTTTTGAAACGATGGTTTACATTCCGCTCAAGCCCAAAAAGCAAGGACGACCTTAAACTTATACGTTTTCTAATTAAAAAATTTGGATATAGACCGAAAAGTCTACAAGTTTTTAAAACTTCACTTACCCATAAATCAATAGCCAACACTTCAGAAAACTTAATCTCCAACGAGCGTTTAGAGTTTCTTGGCGATACTATTTTAGATGCAGTTGTAGCTGATTTCTTATACCACAAATTCCCTGAAGAAGACGAAGGGTATTTAACAAAGGTAAAGTCTAAAGTGGTCAGTAGAAAAACTTTGGCAGGAATTGCAGCATCAATGAAAATTTCTGAACATATCATTTATCAGAAAGGAAGAAGTATACGCTTATCAACATTAGAAGGAAATGCATTTGAAGCAGTAATAGGCGCAATTTATTTAGACGGTGGTTACGAAGCAGTAAAGAAATCAGTTTTTCATACGATTTTAAGAAATCACTTAGACCTCCCCACGCTGCTTGAAAAAGAAATCGACTTTAAAAGTAAACTGTTTATTTGGGCACAAAAGAACAAGTTAGAAATCGACTTTAAATCTATACAAGAAGAATTGATCAATGGAAAATGGCACTATGAAGTGGAGGTCTACATCAATTCGAATCCTTATGGTAGAGGAATTGGAGAATCAAAAAAAGTAGCCGAGCAAGCAGCCTCAAAAGAAACGTTAGACTTAATGGGTACCTAAGCCTATTCAACCCCTATTCTGAAAAAGAGTTAACCTTAATTTATTCACAGTTATCTTGTCACCATCCATAAGTTGCTCTCCGAGAAGCTTGGAATTAAAAGATTAATACTTAGTTTTGGCTATTGAACATGCAACACTAACTACTATGATTCTTAAATCAACACAGTACTTCTTATTTTTCTTCCTGATTTTCCCACTTTTAATCTCAGCACAAGAAGTTGATTTCAATGAATTTAAAACAACAAAATCAGTTGGTGCACCTCCAAGGGTATTTACAGAAACTTTCCAAGAAAGAGTGGATTACAGAAAGGGGAAAGTCACTGAAGTTGGTGACAAATACAAAGATGATTATGTTAAGTACTCCAACTATTCATTAAATGGTATTCTACAATCTGGTTATGTGCTCTATGGTGACCCGATGACGAAATTTGTTCAGAAAGTAGGCTCTAAATTACTCAGTAAGCATCCAAGTTTAAAAGAAGAATTGCAATTTTTTGTCATAAAAAACAATATGACCAATGCATTGTGCACCGATCCAGGAGTAATCTTCATAACTACGGGGTTACTTGCACAAATCGAAAACGAAGCACAATTGGCGTATGTCATGGCCCATGAGATTGTTCACTATCAAGAGAATCACTTGCAAAAATCTTTTCACATAACGAAAGAATCAGAAATCGGTGCGTCAACTGCTTATCAAGATTTAGTAATGCTTTCAAAAGATCATGAATTTGAAGCGGATGCAAAAGCTTTAAAACTATATCACGCAGCAGGCTACTCTGATAAAGAAATCAATACTGTGTTCGATGTGCTAATGTACTCCTATCTTACATTTGATGAAATCGAGTTGGACAGTACTTTTTTCGGTAACCCTGAAACCTTCATTCCTTCATCATATTTTCCTGAAAAGGCCAACCCTATCCTGGCATACGAAGACTATGACGACACTAAAAGCTCGCACCCGAATATACGGAAGAGAAAAGACGCAATCGCTGATGAACTAAGAAAGTATGACAATTGGGAAAACAACAAAAACTTCATTGACATAGATGAATTTATAAACATTCAAAACATAGCCAGATTCGAAACTGTGCGAGAAAATGTCATTTTATCGAATTATTTAGAAGCTCTATATGAAATATACATTCTTGAAAAAAAGTTTGAGAACAATGAATACCTGCAAACTACCAAAGCAATTGTTTGGGCTACAATGAATCAAGCTTCATTGTCGGGTAAAAAGAATACTTTTTTAAAAAACGCAAAAAATAAAGAAGGTTCAATATCATTACTGTACGGCTTTTTCAAAACTCTAAATCAACAGGAATTATCATTGCTCACCATTCGACAAGTAGAAGACCTTCACAATAGCTTCCCAGAATCGAAAATAATTAGAGAATTAAGGGATGAAACCATTAGAAATTTAGCGCTCGTAAAAAGATTTGACATTAAACGCTTAGAGAAAATAAGCTATTTAGATGCATTAGCTCTTAGAGACAACAAAGACACAATGGTTGCTGAAGTTGATTCAATAAATACTGAAGGAGAAACCAAATATGACAGGATCAGAAGGATACGTGAACAACAGAGCTCTTCTCAAAGTACAGCAGAATTAATTGACGAAAACTTTTCATCGTTTCTAATTTATGATTTAGTTTCTAATAGAAATTTCAATGAACTATATGAAGAAGCTGAAAAAGAAAGAGAAAAAGAGAAAAACATTGTGTTCGAAAAGAATAAAGCAAAGGAAGAAAAATTAAAAGGTAATATTATTCTTTACAATCCACTTTTAATCGCCAAAGGAAAACAAAACAGATTTGATTTAGATAACACCATGAAGTTTTATGACTTGGTATCGCTTAGTCTTGACGAACAAGCTCCCAAAGGAAGGTTACATCAGAAATCGATTGTTTTTTCGGAAAACTTCACAACAGAAAGCTATAATGAAACAAGTATGCTTACCGATTTCATACTTCAGCTTTCGAACAGAGAAAATTTTAAATTTCCTTTGATTAATGTTGATGAGGAGCAAATGAAAGACTTCATAAAAGAGCATAAAGCTCCTTATCTATTATTGATTATTGCTCAAGCAAGAAAGGTTTCAAAAACGAAAAATGATTTTTCAGCTAAAATAGAATATATTGATTTAGCAACCGGAAAATCGATACGTTCAAGTCATTATTCTGTTGGTTTAAAAGTGAGAAAAGCATCTGTTGGAGGTCTAGTATTTGAAGCACTTTCTAAAATTTAAATGAAATGATGAAAAAGTTATATTACTACCTATTAACGGTTACTTTATTTAGTCTTGCATTAAATACAAACGCACAAAACACTTACTTCTTCAATCAAAGGAACCTAATTACCGTGAATGCAAGCATAAACCCACGCTTAATGGCATTGAAAAGCAATAAAAGCACTGGGATGTATAGTCAAGATGGGCTCGGCTTAGGTACGTTTTATCAATATTATAATGATGAAAATGTATTGATGGGAGGCCACATGAAATACAACCTAATGCTGAACACTTCTTATGGACGCATTTTTGGAGGAAACAAGATTTTTGGAGTAGAGTTCAACTATCAGAAACAACACATGACCATAAATGAAAGCTCAAATGCCGGATATCAAGACTATAATTACGGTTATGATCAAAAAGTAATTCCTTTCCTTGTCTCCACACCCGTGTTTAATATATATGATATTCAACTTACCTACGGACTTTTCAACTCAAGTTATATTGCTCCTAACAAACATATTATATCCTATGGATTGGGATTACGCATCTACTCATTGTCTGAAAATGAAAACTATAGAAAAGACGCACTCACTCCTTTCACCGATCTATCACATTATATGAACGATTACGACAAAAGTTTTATTTTCGTTCGTCTATCTATCAATTATACTTATCGCATCTTAATCACAAAAAACTTAAGTTTTGATTTGGGTATTAACACCAATTTGACACTAACAGCTGATTTCGATCCACAAGAAGGATTCCCTTCACAACCTGGTTATGCCCTAGGAGAAGGAGCAGCATACAGAAGAGAGTTTGTAAAAAGTAGGTTGGCCTATCAAACCTTCTTTAACATATTTTATTTTAGAACAGGATTGTCCTTTGCAATTTAAAGATTAACTCACAATCTACTCCAATGAAGCCACTTAGGTTTTATAAGAATGCGCAAATTGAACATAATTTATACTGAGAAAACCAAGACCTTAAACTTCAGATGGCAATGAATAGAATACTCACTGGATTGTCAATATTAATAAAATGATCAAAACTTAATCGCTTTCAATATTATTTCTGATGGCATAATCATTAAATGGACAAGAAGTAATTTCATTAGAAGAAAAAATAACTTTAAAAGGAAGTTATTACAAACTCATGGCCATCTAAGGATATATGAGGTGAGCTATACATTACTATCGAATTCAAATGGATTCATAGAAGTTATGATTGGTATGAAAGTATTAACAAAGAGACGATTCCGACAAAAGCAAAAGTAAACTTGTATACTGGTGATTTAAATATCGAGCCTATTCTTCAAGATGAAGAAGTTAAATCGATCATTTTGTTCACGCTATTGAAATGGATGAGCCAGAAAAGTATAGGACAGTAATTAGCAAAAAAAATAGAGAGTAACGCTGATCGAAAAAAGGATAAATTTAAATTGGATAAGAAAAAAACAGGTGATTATGTTGTAGTAAAATTGGAAAAGTGTTCCAACAAATCACAGCGCTTATATATAAACTTCAAATCCTCTCATGAAAATAATATTGTATATCTAAATATTTTAATTACATTTGCAATGTTTTATAACAATTTTTAATAGAACGAGGGGACGATAGTCCCCTCTTTTTGTAAGTATGCTCAACAAAGAAAATATAGAAAAGCTAGCGCTTGAGAGGATTAATGAACTAGACAAAGGCTTGTTCATAGTAGATATATCAATATCTCCAAAAAATGTAATTCAAGTAGAGTTAGATTGCGAAGACGGAAATGTCGCGATTTTAGATTGTGTTTCAGTTTCTCGAAACATTGAACACAATTTGGATAGAGAGGAGCAAGATTTTGAACTTTCTGTTTCTTCAGCTGGACTAGACAGACCATTTAGAGTACTTAAACAGTATTATAAAAACATTGGTCAGGAAGTTAAAGTTTTATTGAAGGAAAAGAATCAATCATTAGAAGGTGTACTTACACACGCTGATGAAAAGGGAATAAAGCTTGAGACGACAACAAAGGAGCGCATTGAAGGTAAAAAGAAAAAAGAAATTGTGGTTCACGAACATGAATTCACATACGACGAGATAAAAGAAACAAAAATTATAATATCATTCAAAAAATGAAGTCATGAATAGCCTGAATTTAATAGAAGTTTTCACTGAATTCAAAGATTTTAAAAGTATAGATAGGCAAACTATGATGCGTGTTTTAGAAGACGTATTTCGCTCTATTTTGAAAAAAAAATACGGAACAGATGAACATTGTGATGTAATTATTAATATTGACAAAGGAGATTTTGAGATCTGGGTGAACAAAGAGATTGTTCCAGATGGAGAGGTTGAAGATTCCAATACTGAAATTGCATATTCTCAAGCTGTAAAAATCGAACCAGATTTTGAAGTTGGAGAAGAGGTATCTGAAGAGATTAAATTTGAAGATTTTGGGAGAAGAAATATTCTTTCATTGCGTCAAAACTTAATTTCTCGTATTTTAGAATTAGAGAAAGACCAATTATACAAAATTTATAAAGACCGTATTGGAGACATCATCACTGGTGAGGTTTACCAAGTATGGAAAAAAGAAATCCTTATTTTGGATGATGAAGGAAACGAACTGATTTTACCAAAATCAGAACAAATTCCTTCAGATTATTTCAAAAAAGGAGAAGCTGTGCGTGCCGTTGTAGCGAAAGTAGATATGAGAAACAGTACTCCTGTGATTATCTTATCGCGTACTGCACCAGAATTCTTAGAGCGTTTATTCGAATTGGAAGTTCCTGAAGTATTTGACGGATTGATTACCATTAAGAAAATCGTTCGTGTTCCAGGAGAACGCGCGAAAGTAGCTGTTGAATCTTATGATGACAGAATTGATCCAGTAGGAGCTTGTGTGGGGATGAAAGGTTCTCGTATTCACGGTATTGTTCGTGAATTGAGAAATGAAAACATTGATGTAATTAACTACACCAATAACATGTCTTTATACATCCAAAGATCACTTTCTCCAGCGAAGATTACCAACGTTGAAATTCTTGAAGAGGAAGAACGTGCAAACGTTTACTTAAAGAACGATCAGGTATCCTTAGCGATTGGAAAAGGAGGATTCAATATCAAGTTAGCTTCACGCTTAACAGGATATGAAATTGATGTTTACAGAGAAGGTGCTGAAGATGTTGAGGATGTAGATTTAGAAGAATTTGCAGACGAGATTGACAGTTGGATTATTGATGAGTTAAAAGCCATCGGATGTGATTCAGCTAAATCAGTATTAGAATTAGAAGTTGCCGAGTTAATGAAAAGAACCGATCTTGAGGAAGAAACGATTCGCGAAGTCTTTAAGATTTTGGAGTCAGAATTTGAATAGATTGATTACAAACCTTAACTTAGAGCACTTAATAAAGAATATAGATTAAATAGGAAGGACGTAATATATGGCCGGTAAAGTAAAAAGATTAAGCAAAGTTGCACGAGATCTAAACGTAGGTATAACCACGTTGGTAGAGTTCTTGAAAACAAAAGATATTGTGGTTGACTCAAACCCTAACACAAAGTTAGAGGCTGAGCACTATGCTATACTGAGTGAGGAATTTGCTGATGATCAATCGCTTAAAGAAGAAGCGGGAAAAACAGCGTTGAAACGTGAGAAAAGAAAGACAATTTCTTTAAAAACGAAGGAAGAGGAAACGAACACTGAAGAAGAAATCAGCGAAGAAGAAGTTGAGATCAAAAGTGAACCAGCCCCTCAACCTGTGGTGGAAGAAAAACCTCAACCTGAAGTTGCTCCAAAAGTAGAGGAGGTACCGGTCGTAGAAGAGAAAAAGGAAGAAAAATCTGAGGAAAAACCTGAAGAGGTTGAAGACAAAGCACCAAAGATGATTAAAGAAGAACCTAAATCGAAAGAAGAAGGTAGAACTGGATTAAATGTCATTGGTAAAATTGATCTTTCAGAAATCGATACACGAACACGTCCTGACAAAAGGAAGAAAGACAAAGAAAAGAAAAAGGAAGCTCCTAAAAAACCTGAGGTAAAATCTGCTCCAGCACCAAAAGCTAAACCTACAGTTGTAGAAAAGGCTAAAGTTGAAGAGCCAAAAAAGGAGGAACCGAAGAAAGAGGAGAAAAAAATAGACTTGATTTCTGTTAATCGTACGAAACTTGCGGGACCTGTAGTTGTTGGTAAAATTGTTTTACCAGAAAAGAGGGAACCAAAGAAGAAAGAGCACGACAACAAAAGGAAACGTAAACGAATTAAGAAAGTTGACGTTACTAAGCAAGCTGATAAAAAACCAGGAACTGGTACTGGTACGCCAGCTAGACCTGCAGCAGCTGCAGCAAGAGGCAGAAAGAAATTTGAGCCAAGAAAAGAAGTTACCGCAAAGGATATTGAAAAAGAAATTAAGGATACGTTAGCTCGTTTATCTGGAGGAGGAAAATCCAAAGGAGCCAAAAACAGACGTGCTAAGAGAGATTCTTATGCTGAAAGAAGAGAAAAGGAATTACAACAAGAAGAACAAGAAAAGTCAGTATTGAAACTTACAGAGTTCGTTTCAGTTTCTGAGTTGGCTTCGATGATGGATGTGCAGCCAACAGCTGTTATTTCAGCATGTATGTCTTTAGGTATTTTCGCTTCTATTAACCAGCGATTGGATGCAGAAACAATTCAAATTGTTGCTGAAGAATTTGGATTCGAAACAGAGTTTGTATCTGCAGAACTTCAAGATACTATTCCAGTTGAAGAAGATAAGCCAGAAGACTTAGTTGATCGTCCACCAATTATTACGGTAATGGGTCACGTTGACCACGGTAAGACATCTTTACTTGATTATATTCGTAAAGCAAAAATTGCAGATGGTGAGGCCGGAGGTATTACTCAGCACATTGGAGCATATTCTGTAAAGTTAAAAGGTAAACGTTTAACTTTCCTTGATACTCCAGGTCACGAGGCCTTTACAGCGATGAGAGCACGTGGAGCGCAAGTAACTGACGTTGCAATTATTATAGTTGCAGCTGATGATGACGTGATGCCACAAACAAAAGAGGCAATATCACACGCTCAAGCGGCAGGTGTACCAATGGTTTTCGCAATCAACAAGATTGATAAGCCGGGTGCAAACGCAGATAAGATCAAAGAACAATTATCTCAAATGAACATCCTAGTAGAAGAATGGGGTGGGAAATATCAAGCGCAAGAAATATCTGCAAAACATGGTCAAAACATAGACGAATTACTTGAAAAAGTAATCTTAGAGGCCGACTTATTAGAGTTAAAAGCTAACCCTAATAAGAATGCAATAGGAACTGTTCTGGAGTCTTCTTTAGACAAAGGAAAAGGGTATGTAACAAATATGCTTGTTGAGGCTGGTACTCTAAAAATTGGAGATATCATTTTAGCAGGTAAACATACGGGTAGAGTTCGTGCGATGCTGAATGAGAAAGGACAAAATTTAGACATTGCTCCACCATCAACACCAATTTCTATTATTGGAATAAACGGTGCGCCAAATGCAGGAGATAAATTCTATGTAATGAATGACGAACGTGAAGCAAGAAACATTGCAACACGTAGAGATCAACTTTACAGAGAACAAGGTTTACGTACACAAAAACACATTACTCTTGATGAAATAGGACGTCGTTTAGCGATTGGAGACTTTAAGGAGTTAAACATTATCGTTAAAGGAGACATGGATGGTTCTATTGAAGCATTATCTGACTCTCTACTTCAATTGTCTACAGAAGAAATTCAAGTGAATATCGTTCATAAAGCAGTAGGTGCAATTACCGAAGCCGATGTGAACTTAGCTTCTGCTTCCGATGCAATTATTATTGGATTCCAGGTGAGACCAACAGTAACAGCTAAGAAACTAGCAGATGACGAGCAAATCGATATCCGACTGTACTCAGTAATCTACCAAGCAATTGATGAATTAAAATCTGCAATGGAAGGAATGTTATCTCCAGACATTAAAGAAGAAATCGTTGGTACTGCTGATGTTAGAGAAACTTTCGAAATCACAAGAGTGGGTACAATTGCAGGTTGTTTCGTAACTTCAGGTTACATACAACGTAATTCGAAAATCCGAATTATTAGAGATGGAATTGTAATTCACGAAGGAAAGTTAGGATCATTAAAACGATTCAAAGACGACGTAAAAGAAGTGAAAAACAATTACGAATGTGGATTAAATATCGACCGATTCAACGACATCAAAGAAGGGGATATAATTGAAGCATATGAAGAAAAAGAAGTAGCAAGAAAACTTTAAGAAGTTTCTTCAAATAAATATTAAAAAAGCTGTCTTAACCGACAGCTTTTTTTATTCACAATAATCTGCTCCTCTCGTTTTAGAATGAATAGACTCCCCATTACTTATGGATTAAAAAGATTTATTGATACTTTTTTCTACTGTTGTCTAAAGCATAGTTTTTTCGTAGATTTGAATAAATTAAATCGGTTGCTGTGAAATTAAATATATTCTATATTCTCGTACTCAGTGCTTTTATAATTAGCTGTAATGACAGTAAAAAGAACAAACACTTAGAAGACATAGCAATAATGGAGACTACATTGGATAGCTTGTCTATAATCGCTTATGACACGACAAGAGAAAATAGTACAGAAATTACATCATCCATAAAAGAATCAATTTTAAAAATAAAGAACAACTTCGGAACCGATACAATAGATTATGTATTGGCGGAAAAGATAAACGCTTACAAAGAAATTAGAACTGTAATATCAATAAACTCAGGTAATTTAGCGAAGGTAAAACAAGTTATTCCTGAGGTACAAAAAAAATTAATTGACCTTAAACATGATATTGAAAATGGAATTAATGACAGAGATAAATACACAGAGTTCATCGATTTTGAGAAATCAAAAGTAAACGAAGTAAAATCGGTTTTATCTTACTATCTTAAGACAAGCGATGAGTACTTCAAGAAGTACGATTCTCTGCATCCCATCATTAAAAACCTCGGCGATTCATTAGAGCAAGTTTCACATGAATAAAATACTATTAAATATCATATTTGTTTTTTCTTTCATTTTCGTGTATTCACAAAATACAGATGAACAATTGGCCAATTATTATTTCAATGAAGGAGATTGTAATAAAGCATTGCCTTATTTTGAAAAAGTATATGCTCAAAATCCAAGTGAATTTATTTATACACGCTACCTTTCTTGTTTAAAAGAAGAGAATCAAGACAAGGAAGCATTAAAGCTAATTGAACGACAAGCATCAATATACCCAACAATGGTTCAGTATCAAGTGGCAATTGGGGAAGAGTATGAACGACAAAAAAACGATAAAAAAGCTGAGAAGGTTTACCTCGATTTGATTCAATCATTGACTCCAACTCCAAGGACAATAATTGAGCTTCAAAAAGCATTTTCGAACATTGGGAAGTATGAATTAGCATTACAAACGTTACAAAAAGGAGAACAGCTACTGAAAGGGAGTTACCCTTTGAATATACAATATGCAGAAGTATATGGAGCCTTAAATGAAATAGAAAAGATGATCAAAGAATACATCAATCTATTGGATTACAATCCTGGAATGATTTCGTCCTTAAAACTGATTATCCCACGAATGATTGACTTTGAAGAGGAGGAAAATGAACGTTTTACAATGTTTCAAAATGAATTGATTCGTAAAATTCAAAAGAATCCAAATGATAAGGTTTATCCTGAACTACTCATTTGGGCATTGGTACAACGCAGAAACTTCCCAGCTGCATTAATTCAATCTAAAGGATTAGACAAACGTACTTCAAACGACGGACGTGAAGTGTATAAACTTGGAAATCAAGCAGCACAAAACAATGACTTTTCAACTGCAAGAAATGCTTTTAAATATGTAATAGAATTGGGAGAAGGAACTCCTTACTATTATGCAGCTGAACAGCTATTGCTCAATACACGATACAAAGAAATAACAACGCTTAGAAACTATTCAGAAGAACAAGTAAACGAAACAATACAGGAATATCAAAATGCTTTGTCTAAAATGGCCAAAAATGGAAAAGCATTGCCAATTATTAGGGAGCTAGCATACATTCAAGCATATTATGGAGATCAACCCGAAGCAGCAATAAAAACTTTGGAAGATGCCTTAAAGTTTCCAAGATATACAGACCTTGAAGATGCAAAAGTAAAGTTGCTCTTGGCCGACATTATGGTATTACGCAACAACGTTTGGGATGCTTCCCTACTCTACATGCAAGTTGAAAAGAAATTCAAATACGAACCGATTGGACAAGAAGCTAAATTTAAAAACGCACGTATCTTTTACTACGATGGTGATTTTATCTTTGCTCAATCTCAATTGGATGTTTTAAAAGAAGCAACTACTCGACTCATCGCAAATGATGCTATGAATTTATCTATCCTTATCACAGACAACTTAGGATTGGATTCTAATTACGTTGCCATGCGTCAATTTGCAAAAGCTGACTTATGGTTAGAACAGCACAAATACGAAGAAGCATTTCAACTGTATGACTCCATCACAGATATCTTTCCAGATCACAAATTGAAAGATGATATTCTGATGCGAAAGGCGCAAGCTTTCCAAAATCAAGGAGAATGGAATACTGCAATTGAATTTCTACAACAAATTATAGATAAACATGGAGATGATATTTTAGCTGATGATGCCTTGTATCAAATAGCTCAAATTTATGAACATCATCTTTTTGACGATAAAAAAGCAGCTGAATACTACTTCCAACTTATGCGCGATTATCCAGGGAGCCTCTTCGTAACAGAAGCAAGAAAAGCATACAGAAAGATCAATTAATTTGTATTCTTTTTTTTAGCGCAATTTATTGTGCATGCTTAAGATTATTTTGTACTTTTAACAACGATGAATCATTCACAGAAAGATAATTATGTAGATTTTTATCTACGTCATGCTTGGCACAAGATATCACGCATGTACAATCAAAAAGCTAAGGCCCACGGATTAACAATGTCCATAGGCTTTATTCTTCTAATTGTAGATAAAGAAGGAACACCCAGCACACAATTAGGACCAAGAATGGGAATGGAGCCTACAAGTTTATCCCGCACCCTAAAAACCATGGAAACAAAAGGGTATATCTATCGAGAGGTGGACAGAGATGACAAACGAAAAGTGCTTATTTTTCTCACTAAACAAGGATTGGATCTACGCAGAGAAGTAAAAAAAGTAGTTGTTGGATTCAACGAAAAATTATTAAAATCAATTCCAGCAAAAAAACTTGAAACTTTCTTTGAAGTGATGGAAATCGTGGATGATCATGTTGAAGACGAATTAAAATCTATAAATATTATTAATTAAATCTT
>Ga0209075_1001180_pt1 | contig 24982 bp, 28 predicted proteins | sample Stecom2011_FD_187523 | JGI IMG/M metagenome (GOLD analysis project Ga0209075, IMG submission 187523) | Agricultural soil microbial communities from Utah to study Nitrogen management - Steer compost 2011 (SPAdes) (version 2) | ecosystem: Environmental > Terrestrial > Soil > Agricultural land...
TCCTCCAGCAGGCGCACGTAGCGCCGCGGCATCTCGCTGCCCGAGCGGGTCACCAGGTGCAGGGTCTCGTGCACCGAGACCGGCAGGTCCAGCGCCTTGACCTGCCGCTGCCAGGGGGAGGTCTCCAGCACCAGCCGCGACACCACCGTGAAGCCGAGCCCCCGGGCCACGGCGTCCAGCACCAGCCCCACCTCGTTGGTGAAGCCCTGGCGGCGGAAGTGGCTCATGGAGCGGAACTCCTGGGGGAAGTTGCTGCGCAGAAGCGCGCTGGCGTGGTTCAGGCCGTCGAAATAGTTGATGAAGCCGATGCCCATCAGGTCGGCCAGGCCGCTGCCGACGAAGTCCGCCGGCACCACCAGGCAGAGGGGCTCCCGGTGCCAGGGCTCGATGCGCAGGTCGGGCTGGCGCAGCGGCTCGGTGACGATGCCGAGATCGTGGCGCCCCGCCAGCACGTCCTGGGCGATGTCGTGGTTGAAGGCGAAGCTGTAGCTGACGGTTAGCCCCGGGTGCATCTGCTGCTGGCCGAGCAGGAAGGGATAGAGCATCAACCCCACGCTGCCGGGAGAGGCCAGGCGGCACTCCCCCGAGAAGAGCGAGTCGGCATCCAGGGAGTGGCGGAACTGTTCGTGGTCGGTAAACAGCTTCAGGGCGTAGTCGTAGGCCCGCCGCCCCGCCTCGGTCAGGGTGAAGCGGCGCCCGTGGCGCTCGAGCAGCGGCTTGTCCAGGTACTGCTCGAGCTTGCGCACGTGCTGGCTGACGCCCGGCTGGGTCATCTCCAGGCGACGCGCCGTCTGGGTGAAGCTGCCGGTCTCGACCAGGGTGATGAAGGTACGGAAGTAGAGGGCGTTGAACATGGCAGGCCAGCCGGAAAATGGACCCTCATTGTACCACCGGCCGCCGGACAGCCGTGATAGCATCGGGGCAGACTCAACCGCGACAGGGACGCCCCATGCCTGACACCATCTCCAGCATCATCTCCCCGGAAGGCAGCCTCGAGATCCTCTCCCAGCACGAGGTGAGCCGCCTCCACGACACCTCCCGGACCGGCCTCCACGACCTGCTGCGCCGCTGCACCCTGGCCGTGCTCAACTGCGGCTCCCCCACCGACGACAGCGTGGCGCTGATGGAGGCCTACCGGGACTTCGACATCGAGGTGATCCCCCAGGATCGCGGCATCCGCCTGAAGCTCACCAACGCCCCGGCCGAGGCCTTCGTGGACGGCCGCATGATCCGCGGCATCCGCGAACACCTCTCCTCGGTGCTGCGGGACATCGTCTACGTCTACAACGAGATCCAGGGCCACCAGCGCTTCGACCTGAGCACCGGCGAGGGCACCACCAACGCGGTGTTCCATATCCTGCGCAAGGCCGGCACCCTGAAGCCAGGCCGGGATCCCAGCCTGGTGGTGTGCTGGGGCGGCCACTCCATCTCCCGGGAGGAGTACGAGTACAGCAAGGACGTGGGCTACCACCTGGGGCTGCGCGAGCTGGACATCTGCACCGGCTGCGGGCCGGGCGCCATGAAGGGCCCCATGAAGGGCGCCAACGTGGCCCACGCCAAGCAGCGCCGCCGGGAGGGCCGCTACCTGGGCATCTCGGAGCCCGGCATCATCGCCGCCGAGGCCCCCAACCCCATCGTCAACGAACTGGTGGTGATGCCCGATATCGAGAAGCGCCTGGAGGCCTTCGTGCGCCTCGGTCACGGCATCATCGTCTTCCCCGGCGGCGTGGGCACCGCCGAGGAGATCCTCTACCTGCTCGGCATCCTGCTGCACCCGGCCAACGCCGACATGGAGCTGCCGGTGATCTTCACCGGCCCGGCGGACAGCGCCGACTACTTCCGGCGCATCGACGAGTTCCTGGTCTACACCCTGGGCGAGGAGGTCCGCCGCCTCTACCGGATCATCGTCGACGACCCCACCGAGGTGGCCAGGGCCATGCGCAAGGGCATCGACGCCGTGGCCGACTACCGCCGCGCCCGCCAGGACGCCTTCTACTACAACTGGCGGCTCAACATCGACCGCCACTTCCAGGAGACCTTCGAGCCGACCCACGAGGCCATGGCGAGCCTCGCCCTGCGCCGGGACCTGCCGACCCACGAGCTGGCCGCCAACCTGCGCCGGGCCTTCTCGGGCATCGTCGCCGGCAACGTCAAGGAGAAGGGCATCCGCGCGATCCGCGCCCACGGGCCCTTCCGGCTGCACGCCGAGGCGGAGCTGATGACGCGCCTGGACGCGCTGCTCGGCTCCTTCGTCGCCCAGGGGCGCATGAAGCTCGAGGGGGAGTACGAGCCCTGCTATACGCTGGGGTGAGCTGGAAGCTGGAAGCTAGCATGCCCCAGAAACGCCAGGAGCAAGCCAAGGAGTTTCCTTGTCGCTTGCTCCTTGTGGCTTGTAGCTGATGGCTGACCTACCGCGGCGCCTTCACCCATAGCGACAGGGCGTGCAGCAGCAGCCCCAGGGTGGCGCCGTGGGCGACCAGCAGCTCCCAGCCGATGAAGTCGGTGAAGAGCGCGTGGTAGAGCCCCATGCCGGCCAGGCCCGCGACCAGGCAGAGCCCCAGGCGGCCGAGCAGGCCGGGCAGGCGCGAGCGCGCCTCGGCCTCGAGCAGGCGCCACTGGACCACGGCCACCGCGGCCACCACCGCGATGGCGATCAGGATCAAGTTCAGGCGGTTGTCGTGGCCCCCCACCAGGTAGCGGGGAATGGTGGAGAGCATCAGCAGCAGCAGCCCCAGCACCAGGCTGAGGCGCTCCGGAGACGGCTGGCTCCCCATGCTCAGGCGACCTTCAGCTGCTGGGCGTCGATCCACTCCTCGACCCAGGGCAGTGCCGCATCGTCGGCCATGAAGGTCTCCATGGCGTCGACCTCCAGGCGCTCGCCCAGGCGCTGGGCACCCTGCCCTTCCAGCAGCTCGTCGAGCTGGCGGCCCGCGCCGCAGAAGGTCTCGCCATAGGAGCTGTCGCCCAGGGCGATCAGGCCGTAGCGCAGCGAGGCGAGCCCCGGGCTCTGCTCGGCGATGGACCGGGCAAAGTTGGCAAAGGTGCCGGGATAGTCGCCGCTGCCGGTGGTGGAGACGCAGAACAACGCCAGATCGGTGTCCGGCGCGGTCAGGTCATCGAGGACGGGGTTCTCGAGGATGGCGACCTCGTAGCCGGCCTCCTCGAACAGCGGCTTGACCTGTTCGGCGACGTCCAGCGCGCCGCCATACATCGTGCCAACGAAGATCTTGAGCATGGGCATGTGACGGATTTACCTGAGAAATTTCATCGGATATTAGCATACCTCCCGGCCGGGACGCACCCGCGACCACCCCGGGCCAGCCGGAATCAAGCCCCGCTCCCCCTTCCGTGGCGAGACACTTCGTCGCACCCCCGCGTCTTCGGCAGCGGGAGTACCCGAGTATAATGGTCGGAAAAATCCCCACCCGACGGAGTTTCCCCATGCAGCAGACCTTCGAGGCCTGGATCACCCCGATCATGATCGGCGGCCTGATCCTCTTCATGGCCTTCATCATCTGGGACCTGGCCAAGAAGTCCAATGCCGGCCGCTTCGGCACCATCATGCTCTTCGTGGTGCTCGGCGCCGGCATGCTGGGCTATGTGCTCAAGGTGGTGATCACCTGGCTGCTGGAGAACGGCGGCGGCGTCTGAGCCCTCGCCACCGCCCACACGACAACGCCACCCCGAGGGGTGGCGTTGTCGTTGGTGGCCATCATATCGCGGCGGGTGCCGGCGGTCAGGGGGTCTCGCCGCGGTAGCCCTCGACCTGGCTCTTGAGCTTCTGGCCCGGCCGGAAGGTCACCACCCGGCGGGCCGAGATCGGAATCTCCTCCCCCGTCTTGGGGTTGCGCCCCGGCCGCTCGCGCTTGTCGCGCAGGTCGAAGTTGCCGAAGCCGGAGAGCTTGACCTGCTCGTTCTCGCGCAGGCAGGCGCGGATCTCCTCGAAGAAGGCCTCCACCATGGACTTGGCCTCGCGCTTGGAAAGGCCCAGCTCGGCATGCAGATGCTCGGCCAGCTCGGCCTTGGTCAGTGCACCCATCTTCACGTCCTCGTGTCGGGTCCGCCTCACGGCCGCTGCCATCCCCGCCCGCCGGGCTCCCTCGCCGCGGCTAGCCCCTCAGCTCGGCCCCCAGATGCTGCCGGGACTCGGTGACGATGGCATCAACCAACTCGTTGATTTCCTCGTCATTCAGCGTGCGCGAAGGATGCTGCCAGGTCAAGCCCAGCGCCACGCTCTTGCGCCCCTCCGGCACGCCCTTGCCCTGGTAGACATCGAAGAGCCGGCACTCGGTGAGCCACTCACCGGCCTGGCGCCGCAGGGTATCCAGCAGTGCCTGGACCGGCTGCGCCTCGTCGATCAGGAAGGCCAGGTCGCGACGCACCTCCGGGAAGCGGGAGAGCGGCGTGAAGGCCGGCACGCGACCGTGGGTCAGGGCATCCAGGCGCACCTCGAAGAGCAGCGCCTCGGTCTTGAGGCCCAGCTCGGCCCGCACCGCCGGGTGCAGGGCGCCGATCCAGCCGGCCTCCTCGCCCCGATGCAGGATCCGGGCGCACTGGCCCGGATGCAGGGCCGGGTGCAGGGCGGGCTCGAAGCGCCAGGCATCGGGCTCACCGCCCATGGCGAGCAGGCTCTCCAGGTCACCCTTGAGGTCGAAGAAGTCGACCCTGTCGCGGCCCGATGCCCAGCCCTCGGGCTCCCGGCTGCCGCAGACCAGCGCCCCGAGCATGGGAATCTGCTGCAGCTCGTCGAGCTCGCCGCGGAACACCAGGCCGGTCTCGAAGAGGCGCACCCGGGTCTGCTGGCGATTGAGGTTGTGCTCCAGCGCCCGTACCAGGCCCGGGAAGAGGCTCGCCCGCATCACCGAGAGGTCCGCGGAGATGGGGTTCGCCAGCACCGGCGAGACCGCCTCGGGCAGCAGCGCCTTCTGCAGCTCGGGGGCCACGAAGCTGTAGGTGACCGCCTCCTGGTAGCCCCGGGCCACCATCTGGCGGCGCAGGCGTGCCAGGGGCGTGCGCGCCTCGTGATCCGGACGCAGGGCGAGCCGCGCCTTCGGGCGCCGCACCGGCAGGCGGTTGTAGCCGTGGATGCGCGCCACCTCCTCGATCAGGTCCTCCTCGATGGCGATATCGAAACGCCAGCTCGGGGCCCGCACCGTCCAGCCCTCGGCATCCGCCGTCACGGCCATGCCCAGGCGCTCGAGGATCTCGGACACCTCCTCGGCGGGCAGCGCCTTGTTCAGCGCCTGCTCGAGCCGTGCAGCGCGCAGGCGCACCTCACGCTCGCCCGGCAGGTGCTCGGCACTGGCCACTTCAACCAGGGGGCCCGGCTCGCCGCCGACGATCTCCAGCAGCAGCGCCGTGGCGCGCTCGGCCGCCTCCCGGGCCAGGGCGGGGTCCACGCCACGCTCGAAGCGGTGGGAGGCATCGGTATGCAGGCCGTAGTTGCGGGCCTGACCGGCCACCGCCAGGGGCGAGAAGAAGGCGGACTCCAGAAAGATGTCCCGGGTCTCGCCGTTGACGCCGGAGTGCTCACCGCCCATGACGCCGGCGATGGCCAGGGGGCCACGCTCGTCGGCGATCACCAGGGTATCGTCGGCCAGGGTCACCTCCTGGCCGTCGAGCAGCACCAGGCGCTCGCCCTCCCGGGCCAGGCGCACCACCACGGCCCCGTGAAGGTTGGCGCGGTCGAAGGCGTGGAGGGGCTGGCCGAGCTCCAGCATCACGTAGTTGGTGACGTCGACCACCGGGTCGATGGCGCGAATGCCGCTGCGGCGCAGGCGCTCCACCATCCACAGCGGCGTCTCGGCGGTCACGTCGACGCCCCTGATCAGGCGCCCGATATAGCGCGGACAGCGCTCGCCGTCCTCGACCCGCACGGGGAAGGTGTCAGCCTGGGTCGGGGCGACCGCCTCGACGGCAGGGCCGGCCACCGGCAGGCGATTGAGTACACCCACCTCGCGGGCCATGCCCTTGAGGCTCAGGCAGTCGCCGCGGTTGGGGGTCAGGTCCACCTCGATGGTGTGGTCGTCGAGCCCCAGCCAGGCGCGGAAGTCCTCGCCCACCGGCGCGCTCGCCGGCAGCTCCAGGATCCCCGGGGAGGTCTCCTCCTCGAGGCCCAGCTCCGAGGCGGAGCAGATCATCCCGCGGGACTCCTGGCCGCGCAGCTTGGCCTTTCTGATCTTGAAGTCCCCGGGCAGCAGGGCCCCGACCCGGGCGAAGGGCACCTTCTGCCCCACCGCCACGTTGGGCGCGCCGCACACCACCTGTACCGGCTCACCGCTGCCGTCGCGCACCTGGCAGACGCTGAGCTTGTCGGCATCCGGATGCTGGACCTTCTCCACCACCTCGGCCACCACCACGCCGCTGAAGAGCGCCGCCACGGGCGCAACCGCGTCCACCTCGAGGCCGGCCATGGTGATCTGGTCGGCCAGGGCCTGGGTGGCAAGCTGCGGAGACACCCACTCGCGCAGCCACTGTTCGGAAAATTTCATGGCAAATCCTGTGTTCTGCTGATGCGAGGAAGGGTCAGGCGAACTGGCGCAGGAAGCGCAGGTCGTTGTCGAAGAACATGCGCAGGTCGTTGACGCCGTAGCGCAGCATCGCCAGGCGCTCCACCCCCATCCCGAAGGCAAAACCGGTATAGCGTTCGCTGTCGATGCCGGAGTGGCGGAACACCTCGGGGTGCACCATGCCGCAGCCCATCACCTCCAGCCAGCCGCTGTGGGAGCAGACCCGGCAGCCCTCGCCGGCACACATCACGCACTGGATATCCACCTCGGCGGAGGGCTCGGTGAAGGGGAAATAGGAGGGGCGGAAGCGCACCGAGAGATCGTCACGCTCGAAGAAGGCGTGCAGGAAGTCCTCGATGGTGCCCTTGAGGTCGGCGAAGCTGACGTCCTGGTCGACCAGCAGCCCCTCCACCTGGTGGAACATCGGCGTGTGGGTCAGGTCGGAATCGCTGCGATAGACGCGGCCCGGGCAGACGATGCGAATCGGCAGCTGCCCCTGCTTCATGGTCCGCACCTGCACCGGCGAGGTGTGGGTGCGCAGCAGCCGGGTGGCATCGAAGTAGAAGGTGTCCGCCATGCCCCGGGCCGGATGGTGGGCCGGGATGTTGAGCGCCTCGAAGTTGTGGTAGTCGTCCTCGATCTCGGGGCCCACCTCCACGTCGTAGCCGATGCGGGTGAAGAGCCCCTCGATGCGCTCCATGGTGCGCGTCACCGGGTGCAGCCCGCCGCCGGGCTGGCCGCGGCCGGGCAAGGTCACGTCGATACGCTCGGAGGCGAGGCGCGCCTCCAGCTCCGCCTTCTCCAGGGCGCTGCGCCGCCCCTCCAGCTCCTCGGCCAGCGCCTGCTTGGCCTGGTTGATCCGCTCGCCGGCCGCGGGACGTTCGGCAGCGGGCAGCTTGCCGAGGCCCTTGAGCTGGGCGGTGATCTCGCCCTTCTTGCCGAGGTAGCGTACACGCAGCTCCTCCAGGGCCGACATGGTCTCGGCGGCCTGGATGGCCTGGCGAGCCTCGGTGACCAGAGTGGGAAGGTGGTCCATCCGTTGCGCTCCGAATTCGAAAGTCTGTCTTCAAGAAAAAGGGGAAGAGCGGCTGCTCTTCCCCCTGAACGCCAGCGCGCGCCTCGCCTTGACGGAACGCACGCCGATGACGCTATCGCTTACTGGGCAGCCTTGGCCTTCTCGACGATGGCAGCGAAGGCTGCCTTCTCGTTGACGGCCAGGTCAGCCAGGACCTTGCGGTCGATCTCGATACCGGCCTTCTTCAGGCCGCCGACGAAGCGGCTGTAGGACAGACCGTGCTGACGGGCACCGGCGTTGATACGCTGGATCCACAGGGCGCGGAACTGACGCTTGCGATTGCGACGGTCGCGGTAGGCGTACTGGCCGGCCTTGATGACCGCCTGCTTGGCGACGCGGAACACGCGGCTGCGGGCACCGTAGTAGCCCTTGGCCTGCTTGAGAATCTTCTTGTGACGACGACGGGCGACAACGCCACGCTTGACACGAGTCATAGCTTACTCCTGACGAAAATGGGGTCTACCAAGGGTTACAGGTTGGGCAGCATGCGCTGGATCAGCGCCTTGTCGGCATCGTGGATCTGCTTCATGCCGCGCAGCTGACGCTTACGCTTGGTGGACTTCTTGGTCAGGATGTGGCTACGGAACGACTGCTTGTGCTTGAAGCCGTTGGCCGTCTTCTTGAAGCGCTTGGCAGCGCCGCTGTTGCTCTTGATCTTCGGCATGGAAGAACACTCCATTACGAGGTTTTTTCAGAAAACCCGGGGCCGGCGGCAGGCATTGATACCCACCGCCCGTTGGACTGGCCGTCGGATCACTTCTTCTTGGGGGCAACGATCATGATCATCTGGCGCCCTTCCATCTTCGGGAAGGACTCCACGGTCCCGATCTCCTCGAGATCGGCGGCGATCCGTTCCATCAGCTTGCGGCCGAGGTCCTGGTGCGCCATCTCACGACCGCGGAAGCGCAGCGTGACCTTGCCCTTGTCGCCACCTTCGAGGAAACGAATCAGGTTCTTCATCTTGACCTGATAGTCGCCCTCGTCGGTGCCAGGCCGGAACTTGACTTCCTTGACCTGAATCTGCTTCGTCTTCTTCTTCTGAGCGGACTTCTGCTTCTTCTGCTCGAAGACGAACTTGCCGTAATCCATGATCTTGCAGACGATGGGGTCGGCATTGGAAATCTGTACGAGGTCCAGTCCCGCAGCCTCGGCGCGCTCCAGTGCTTCACTGGTGGGCACGACGCCCAGCTGCTCGCCGTCGGCATCGATCAGGCGAACCTGATCTTCGGTGATACGCTCGTTCATCGGGGGGCGCTTATCCTGGACGCGCCCTCTTGGGTTGCTTCGCTTGATCGCTCAGTCTCCTTAAGACGATTGACGATGTCGTCAGCCGAGTTCGGCGTTCAGACGCTCAATGAGGTCATCGACCCGCATGGTGCCTAGATCCTCGCCGGTGCGTGTGCGCACGGCCACCGAGTCGGCCTCGACTTCCTTATCCCCCACCACGAGGAGATAGGGAACTTTCTGCAACGTATGCTCCCGGATTTTAAAGCCGATCTTCTCGTTCCTCAAGTCCGCCTTGACGCGAAGGCCGATTTTCTGCAAACGCGCCTCGAGATTCCGCACGTAATCGCGCTGGGAATCGGTGATATTGAGGATCACCGCCTGCTGGGGCGCGAGCCACAGCGGCATGGCCCCGGCGTAGTGCTCGATGAGGATGCCGAGGAAGCGCTCGAAGGAGCCGAGGATCGCCCGATGGAGCATCACCGGGGTCTTGCGCGCGCCGTCCTCGTCGACGAACTGGGCACCCAGACGACCCGGCAGGTTGAAGTCCAGCTGCAGCGTACCGCACTGCCAGACGCGGTTGAGGCAATCGCGCAGGGAGAATTCGATCTTGGGGCCGTAGAAGGCGCCCTCGCCGGGCTGCAGCTCCCACTCCAGGCCGGTGGAGTCAAGCGCCGCCTCGAGGCCCGCCTCGGCGCGATCCCACATCTCGGGCTCGCCGAGGAAGTCATCGGGACGGGTGGAGAGCTTGAGCTCCACGTCGTCGAAGCCGAGCTCCTTGTAGACCTTGAGGGTCAGGGCGATGAAGTCCTCGGCCTCCGACTGTATCTGCTTCTCGGTGCAGAAGATATGGGCGTCGTCCTGGGTGAAGGCGCGCACCCGCATCAGGCCGTGCAGCGAGCCGGAGGGCTCGTTGCGGTGGCAGCTGCCGAACTCCGCCAGGCGCAGCGGCAGGTCCCGGTAGCTTTTCAGCCCCTGGTTGAACACCTGCACGTGGCAGGGGCAGTTCATCGGCTTCACCGCATAGTCGCGCTTCTCCGACTCGGTGGTGAACATCAGGTCGCTGTAGTGACCCCAGTGACCGGACTTCTTCCACAGCGAGAGGTCCACCACCTGGGGCGTCTTGATCTCCTGGTAGCCGTTCTCGATCTGCACCCGGCGCATGTACTGCTCCAGGGCCTGGTACATGGTCCAGCCGTTGGGGTGCCAGAACACCATGCCCGGCGCCTCCTCCTGGAGGTGGAAGAGGTCCATCTTCCTGGCCAGCTTGCGGTGATCGCGCTTCTCCGCCTCCTCGAGACGCTTGAGGTAGGCCTTGAGCTGCTTCTTGTCGGGCCAGGCGGTGCCGTAGATGCGGGTCAGCATCGGCTTGGTGGCGTCACCACGCCAGTAGGCGCCGGCCAGCTTGGTCAGCTTGAACGCCTTCAGGTGCCGGGTGTTGGGCACGTGGGGCCCCCGGCACATGTCGGTGTACTCTTCGTGGTGATAGAGGCGGATGCTCTCCCCTTCCGGGATCTCGCGCACGATCTCCTGCTTGTAGGGCTCGTCGCGGTGCAGGAAGGTGAGCATGGCGCGGTCGCGATCGACATACTCGCGGACCACGTCGTAGTCCTGGTCGATCAGCTGCTTCATGCGCTTCTCGATCGCCTCCAGGTCCTCGGGGGTCGCCGAGCGGCCGAAGTCGATGTCGTAGTAGAAGCCGTCCTCGATCACCGGCCCGATGGCCATCTTCGCGTCCGGGAAGAGCTGCTTGACGGCGTGGCCGATCAGGTGGGCACAGGAGTGGCGGATCACCTCGAGCCCTTCCGGGTCCCGGGCGGTGAGGATGGCCACCTCGGCGTCGCGGTCGATCACATCGGCGGCATCCACCGCCACGCCGTCGATCTTGCCGGCCACGCAGGCCTTGGCAAGGCCGGGACCGATACTCTCGGCCAGCTGCATCACGGTGATCGGTTCGTCGAAGGTTCTCTGGCTGCCGTCGGGCAGTGTCACGATGGGCATTGATGGGGTCCTTGAGCGCAGTGGTGGCCCATACGAGAGACCACATGTCGCGGTGAACAGGAGTGAATGACTGGCGATTGTTCGGGAGCACGACCAGCGCCCGGCGGCGCGGGCGAGAGCGGGTCGGCCTGGGCCGATAGACGCGCCACGATAGCAAAGCACCGCGCCAGGCGCCAGCTACAGTGCCCAAAGGGTGCCGCCCAGACACCACAGACCCGAAAACAGCAGGGGCGCCCGAAGGCGCCCCTGTCGGCGAGCCCGAAGGCCCGCTCGAGATCCAGCCGGACTTACTGGCTGCTGATCTCCACGCGACGGTTCAGGGCACGGCCCTCGTCGGTCTCGTTGGTGGCGACCGGACGGTCCTCGCCATAGCCCACGGTGCGCATGCGGTCCGCGGCAACACCCTGGCTCATCAGGTAGCTGGCCACGGAGTCAGCACGCTCCTGGGACAGGCCCAGGTTGTACTGGTTGGAACCGATGGAGTCGGTGTGACCGGCGATGGTCACGCGAATCTCGGGGTTCTCGTTGAGGGTAGCCGCAACCTGGTTGAGCTCGTACTCGGCGCCGGGGCGCAGCTCGGAGGAGTCGAAGGCGAAGGTGACATCGCTGGAGAGGGTCACCGGCTCGAACTCCTGTACCGGGGCGGGCTCGGGCTCGGGCATCGGCTCGGGCTCGGCCACCGGCTCCGGAGAGCGGTCGGCACACAGCAGGGCACCGATGGCGGCACCGGCGACGGCACCGGTAGCGGCACCCTCTTCCTCATCGGAGCTGCCGCTGGTGGCGTAGCCGATGCTGCCACCGATCAGGCTGCCGGCGATGCCGCAGGTCACCGGCTGCTGGTACCAGGGACGATCGGAGGAGGGAGTGGTATTCGGGGTGGCACAGCCAGCAAGGCCGACCACCAGAGCAGAACCGAGCAGCAAGCCAGTCGTGGATTTTTTCATTTGAAAACTCCTTCTTTTCTCTTTTCTTGGCTCCAGGTCAGGCACGGTTGCCGCAGCCTTCCCAGATGATCCCGACGATCGGACCCAGCGTACGTCATGTCGCTGTGCCCGTACCTGGCAGACCGGTCCCCTTCTGGGTCCTCAGTAGGCCTAGGCACGCGCCAAGCTTGCAGTAGCCAGGCACATCTTTCAATCGTCTATGGCGAGATTAGCAGAATCGACTCGAAATCGCACAGTGTTCGATAAAGCGGGCGTTCCATTCGCTCGTTCAGTGCAGGCTGGCCGGCCAGTCACGGCGGAAGACCAAGGCGGCTCGCGCCGCCTCCAGCACCGCCTCGCGACACTCGTCCTCGACGGCCAGGCGCTCCCTGTCCTCCTTGAAGCGCTCCTTCGGGGTCAGGGCCTGGCGCGCCTCGTGGGTATGCAGGTGGCGGGTGCGCTCATGCACCTCGCCGAAGGGGCGGAAGGCCTCACGCTCCAGCAGGCTGGGCTCGAGGATCTCCAGCAGCACCTTGCAGCGCCAGGCGCCCTCGGTCACGTCGACCTGCTCCTGGAGCAGGGCCGACGCCACCAGCTCGAGATTCTCCAGGCAGTTGTCGCGGGCACGCTGCTCCTCCTCCTGGCGGAAGGCCTCCCGGCGGCGCACCTCCCTGCGGAGGGTAACGGCGTAGGCGGCCAGGCCGGCGATAATCACCAGCCCCAGGCCGGCCAGAACAAGCACGGTAGTTGTCGTCATCAGGGGCACCCGAGGTCGTGTGGCAGGCATTGAGGGGGGCATTCTACCGGCGCCGACCGCCCTCTCCCAAGCCCTGTGCGCACAGTACCGCCAGGCGAGTCCGCCATCCGGGCTCTGCGCAGGCGATGAAGTGGCCGTTGATCAGGCTCTCGCCCTGCTGGCAGCGCAGCGGCTCCAGCGCCGGCACCGCAAAGACCGCGCCGCCCGCCGCCTCCAGGACCGCCTGCCCCGCCGCCGTATCCCATTCACAGGTAGGCGCGAAGCGCGGATAGAGATCGGCACTGCCCTCGGCGATGCGGCAGAACTTCACGGAGCTGCCGCAGCGCAGCAGCTGCGCCTCCGGAATGGCCGCCACCAGGGCCCGGCTGGCGGGATCCAGGTGGGCGCGGCTGGCCAGCACGCGGGGCGGCCAGCAGGGGGCGACCCGAATCTCGGCACGTTCCCCTCCCCGCCAGCGCCAGGCCCCCCTGCCGACAACGCCGGCCCAGCTGGTACCCGAGGCCGGCGCGTGGACCACGCCGAGCAGCGGCCTGCCCCGCTCGACTAGCGCCACGTTGACGGTAAAGTCATCGAAGCCATCAACGAACTCGCGGGTGCCGTCCAGGGGGTCCACCAGCCAGAACTTCGACCAGGCCCGGCGCTCCACCCAGGGGACCTCGCGCCCCTCCTCGGAGAGCAGCGGCAGCCCCGAGAGCGACGCCAGCCCTTCCGCCAGGATGGCGTGGGCTAGGCGGTCGGCCTCGGTGACCGGCGAGGCATCCGCCTTGGCCTCGATATCGAACCCCCGCCGGCGCACGGCCAGGATGGCCTGGCCCGCCTGCTCGCAGAGACGGCGCAGGGGCTCGAGGTCATCGGTCAGGGGGGTCCAGGGCATCATGCAGGCCTCCAGGCAGGGGACGAGGATCAGGGGCGGCGCACCCGCCTTATACCCTCACCCGCTCACCGACGCGACAGCATTAGACTAAGGGCTAATAGAAAGAGCCTGGCGGCCGCCTGCTACTTAAGTAGAATGCGCCCACCTCCCTCTTGCAACGACCCACGGAGTCACGCATGCAGACAAGCCCCGACGCTCCCGAAAAGACCGCAGGCCCCTCGGGCCCCGGCCGCTTCGGCCTCTGGCTGGGCCCCGCCCTGCTGCTGGCCACCCTGATCCTGCCTCCTCCCGCCGGCATGAACGATGCCGCCTGGGCCTGTGTGGGCATGGCCCTGCTGATGGCCACCTGGTGGTCCACCGAGGCGATCCCCATTCCCGTCACCTCGCTGCTGCCCATGGTGCTGGTGCCGGCGCTGGGCCTTGGCACCATGGGCGAGGCCACCGGGAGCTACGCCAACCCGATCATCTACCTCTTTCTCGGCGGCTTCCTGCTGGGCATCGCCATGCAGCGCTGGAACCTGCACCGCCGCCTGGCGTTGCACGTCCTGAAGCTGGTGGGCAGTGAGCCCCGCCGCCAGATCGCCGGCTTCATGATCGCCACCGGCTTCCTGAGCATGTGGGTCTCCAATACCGCCACCGCCATCATGATGCTGCCCATCGGCATGTCGGTGATCAGCCTGCTCGGTGACAGCGACCCGGACGAGCTCAAGCGCTACGCCACCGCCCTGCTGCTGGCCATCGCCTACTCGGCCAGCATCGGCGGCGTGGCCACCCTGATCGGCACCCCGCCCAACGCCCTGCTGGCCGGCTACCTGGCCGAGGACCGTGGCATCGACATCGGCTTCGCCCAGTGGATGGCGGTCGGCCTGCCGATCAGCATCGCCATGATGGTGGCGGCCTGGTGGTGGCTCACCCGGCGCGGCTTCCGCCTGGAGAGCGGCGAAGGCAGCGCCGGCATGGTGGCCGACCAGCTGGCCAGCCTCGGCCCCATGAGCGCCGCCGAGAAGCGCGTCGCCGCGGTCTTCACCCTGGCCGCCGTGACCTGGGTGGTACGCCCGCTGCTCAACGACCTGGGCCTGACCTGGCTCTCCGATACCGGCATCGCCATCGCCGCCGGCCTGGCGCTCTTCCTGGTGCCCAGCGGCCGGGGCGACGGCGAGCGCCTGATGATCTGGGAGGAGGCCCAGAAGCTGCCCTGGGGCATCCTGCTGCTGTTCGGCGGCGGCCTGGCCCTGGCCGGCACCATCACCCGCACGGGCCTGGCCGAGTGGATCGCCGAGCAGCTGTCGATCTTCGGCACCTTCCCGCTGCTGGCCATGATCGCCGTGGTGGTCCTGGTGATCATCTTCCTGACCGAGGTGACCTCCAACACCGCCACCGCGGCGGCCTTCCTGCCGCTGCTGGGCGCTCTGGCCCTGTCGCTGGACATCTCCCCGCTGCTGATCACGGTGCCAGCCGCTATCGCTGCCAGCTGTGCCTTCATGATGCCGGTGGCCACGCCGCCCAACGCCATCGTCTTCGCGACGGGGCACATGAAGATCCAGTCGATGATCCGCGCGGGCTTCGCCCTCAACCTGATCAGCACCGTGCTGGTCACCCTGATGGCCTACTTCCTGGTCTCGGCGCTCTGGTAGCGCCCCGGCACGCCACCCGCAGACACGCGAACGCCCGGCCTCGGCCGGGCGTTCGCGTTGCGGAAGGCTGGCCAGGGCTACCAGGTCCAGACCATGGCGTAGTGGTCCAGCAGCAGCACGCCGAAGAGCGCCAGGATGTAGCGGATGGAGAACCAGAAGGCGGCCAGCGGCGCCCGGGGGTCGTGCCCCCGCCAGACCCGGAAGTTCCACCACATGAAGCGGGCATTGAGCACCGTGACCCCGACCAGGTAGACCGCCCCGCTCATGCCGATGGCGAAGGGCAGCAGGGTCACCGCCACGGTCAGCCAGCCGTAGAGCCACACCTGCAGGCGGGTAAAGGCCTCGCCGTGGGTCACCGGCAGCATGGGCACCCCGGCCCGGGCATACTCCTCGCGCTTGTGCAGGGCCAGCGCCCAGAAGTGCGGCGGGGTCCAGGCGAAGATGATCAGCATCAGCAGCAGCGGCTCGGGCCCCAGCTGGCCGGTCACCGCCGTCCAGCCCAGCAGCGGCGGGGCCGCCCCGGCGACGCCGCCGATGACGATGTTCTGGGGCGTGGCGTGCTTGAGAAAGGCGGTATAGACCAGCGCATAGCCGATCAGCGACCCCAGGGTCAGCCAGGCGGTGAGCGCATTGACCTGCCAGGCCAGCAGCCCGATGCCCGCCACCGAGAGCAGCGTGGCCCAGGCCAGCGCCACGCTGCTCGGCATGCGCCGCGCCGCCAGGGGCCGCCGCGAGGTGCGCAGCATCAGGGCGTCCAGACGCCGGTCCACCACATGATTGAAGGCCGCCGCCCCACCGGCGGCGAGCCCGATGCCGGCCAGGCCGAAGAACACCACGGCAAGCGAGGGCAACACCGGTCGCGCCAGGGCCATGCCCACCAGGGCACACACCAGCATGACCAGCACTACCCGGGGCTTGCAGAGGGTCAGCAGGTCTCGCCAGCCCCAGCGGGCCGACTCCAGCGGCACGGACGCCGCCGCGCGAACTTGCGTCATCATGGCCTCAGACATGGACCCACTCCTTCTCGGTCGATTGTTGTAATGTCGCCACCCCGTCGGATTCACGCCACGCCCAGATCGCCATCGCCATGGCGATCACCAGCGCCACCGCGCCGGCGGTATGCAGCAGCGCCAGCCCGAGCGGCAGCCAAAGCAGCACGTTGGCGATGCCCAGACCCAGCTGCACGGCACAGGTGGCCAGCAGCGCCCCGAGCCAGGGCCTGAGCCGCGCCTCCTGCCAGTGGCGCAGGGCCAGCAGCAGCAGCGTCAGCCCCAGGGCCAGGGCCCCCAGGCGATGCCCCATCTGGATGGCGGTCCGCGCATCGGCGTGCAGCTGACCGTGCAGGTAGTTGGGGCCCACGCTCTGGGTGAGGTGGAATCCCTCGCTCCAGTCCATGGCCGGCCACCACTCGCCGTTGCAGGTCGGGAAGCCCTGGCAGGCGATGCCCGCATAGTTGCTGGAGACCCAGCCGCCGAGGGCCAGCTGGCCCACCAGCAGCGCCACGGCCAGCCCCCACAGCGGCGTCAGGGGACGCCGGGGCGCCACCACGCCTCCCGGGGCCAGGCGCCCCCGGGCGAAGCGGCGCAGACGCAGGTGCAGCCACAGGAAGAGCAGCATCACCGAGAGCCCCCCGAGCAGGTGCAGGGTTACCACCTGGGGCCACAGTTTCAGGGTCACGGTGAAGGCGCCGAAGGCCCCCTGCACCAGGATCACCGCCAGCAGCGCCAGGCTCACCCCCCAGGGGTAGTCGGCGCGGCGACGCAGCGGCGCCCCCAGGAGCACCAGGGCGATCACCAGCAGCCCCAGCGCCGAGGCCACGTAGCGGTGCACCATCTCCACCCAGGCCTTGAAGGCCTCCAGCGGCGCCTCCGGCGTATGCGCCAGCGCCCGGGACTCGTCGGGCACCACCAGCCGCCCATAGCAGCCCGGCCAGTCGGGGCAGCCGAGCCCGGCATCCACCAGCCGCGTGAACACCCCCACCAGGATCACGGCCACCGTGAAGAGCACCCCGGCCAGGCTCAGGACCTGCAGCATCCGCAGCCGTCCACGCTGCGCTCCCTCGACATGTGCTGTCATGGCACTCCCTCTCGTCGGCTCTCCCATTCCCTATCGGCCCGCCAGCCCGCGCTCGTCGAGGCGCAGCACCTCGGGATTCATGCGCAGCAGACGATTCACGTCGTCCAGGACGTCCCGAGGCGAGACCTCGGGTCCGTAGGCCAGCACCGGCAACCCCTGGGGGTCGAGCACCCAGAGCCGGTCCGGGGCGTGCCAGGCGGGCGTCTCCTCCCAAGTCGCCAGCGTCTCGCCGGGCAGCGCGGCGGCCTCGCCCCCCACCCGCAGCCGGCTGACCCTGGGCGCCTCCCGCCCCAGGGCACGATGCAGGCGCCACCACTGGTCGGCCAGGGCCTCACAGCGCTCGCCGCAGTCGAAGGCCAGCACCCAGTCGCCGGCAAGCGCCGCGGCCGGCGGCTCCTGGAGCGGCCAGGCCGCCAGGGTCGGCAGGTCCGGCGCCAGCTCGCCGTGGGCGGTGCGCTGCTCCGGGATGCCGACCCGGAAGGTCACCATGCTCCACGCGGCCAGCAGCGGCAGGGCAAACAGTGCCATCAGCGCCAGCAACTTGAGGCGCGAGAAGCGGATAGAACGGGCCTGACTCATGGCACTCTCCTCATGGCACTCACTCCCTACGGTTGGGTTGTCGTATCCCGGGCCGGGCCCCGGCGCGCATCCCTGGCCAGGCGGCGACCGCCGACCAGCATCATGACCAGCGCCGCCAGGGCCAGCCCCCACCACTGCACCGCATAGCCGACGTGGCGGCTCGGCGGCATCACGCTGGGCGACCACCAGGGCGCCAGCCGCCCCGGCCCCTGCTCCAGGTGCAGCCAGCCCGGGTGGGCAAAGGGCTCGCTCCAGGCCGAAAGCTCGATGCGCTGGATCCGCTGCCCCTCACGGTTGGGGCCGAAGAGCGGCGTACCGCGCCCCGCCGCCTGCCAGCGCCCCTCGAGGGTGACCCGCCCGGCCGGGGTCTCCACCGCGGGCGTCTCCCGGCCGGCACCGCTGGCCAGAAAGCCGCGCTGCACCAGCCAGAGGCGACCGTCGTCGGTGCGCAGCGGCGTCAACGGCGCCACCCCGTGGCGCCCCTCCACCACGCGGTTGTCGAGAAACAGGGTCAGCTCCGGCAGGTACTCGCCGGAGAGGGTCAGGCGGCTCCCGTCCGGCGGCACCTCGCGGGGCGCTTCCAGGTGCGGCGCCGCCTCCAGGGCCGCCAGGTAGTCACGCTTCTCGCCGGCCCGCTCCCACTGCCAGGCGCCAAGCCAGAGCCCCAGCAGCACCAGCGGCGCCCACAGCGCCCACCACAGGCGTTGCCGCCAGCGCCCGCGGCGGGCATGCTGGCGTGACGTACCGCCTACGGAGTCTCCCATGCTGCTCAAGGTCCTCATTGCCCTGGTGTTCCTCGCCATGCTGATGAGTCTGGCCGCCGGTGCCGGCTTCCTGCTGCGTGACGGCAGCGCCTCGCGCCGTCTGCTGGTCTCGCTCAAGGTGCGTGTCGTCCTCGCCGCCACCCTGCTCGGCCTGCTCTTCTACGGCTTCTACGCCGGCTCCCTGGCGGGGTAGGCGCCTCCATCCGTGGGCGCCGCCCGGAGCTGGCCGGGTCAGAAGACATAGACGAACAGGAAGAGCCCGATCCAGACCACGTCCACGAAGTGCCAGTACCAGCAGGCCGCCTCGAAGCCGAAGTGGTCGTCGCTGGCGAAGTGACCCCGCAGCACCCGAACCAGCATCACTGTCAGGATGGTGGCGCCGATGATCACGTGGGCGCCGTGGAAGCCGGTAAGCAGGAAGAAGGTGGCGCCGTAGATCCCCGCCTCCAGGGTGATGCCGTAGTGGGCGTAGGCCTCGTAGTACTCCACCCCCTGGATGATGATGAAGCTGAAGGCCAGCAGCAGGGTGGCGAACAGCCAGTTGCGGGTGGTGCTGCGCTGTCCCTCCTTGAGCCCCTCGTGGGCCACGGTCAGGGTGATGCTGGAGGCCACCAGGATCAGAGTGTTGACCAGCGGCAGCTGCCAGGGGCTGAAGGTCTGCTCGGGGCCGGAGATGGCCGGATCCGGCGGGCTCATCAGCGGCCAGCTGGCCACGAAGTCGGGCCACAGCAGCGCTGCCACCCCCTTGGCCCCCTCGCCGTCGAGCCAGGGCAGCGCGAAGGTGCGAACGTAGAAGAGCGCCCCGAAGAAGGCCGCGAAGAACATCACCTCGGAGAAGATGAACCACCCCATGCCCTGGCGGAAGGAGCGATCCATCTGGGCGTCGTAGAGCCCCTGGCGCGACTCCTTGACCACGTCGCGAAACCACAGCCCCATCACCGCCAGCACCGCCAGGATGCCCACCGCCATGACCGGGGTGCCCCGGTCGTGCACCAGCACCATGCCGATCCCGATCATCATCAGGCCCAGCGCCAGGGAACCCAGAATCGGCCACCTGCTGGTCGCGGGAACGTAGTAGCTGCCACCGCTCATGCCTCACCTCCTTTGCTGTCGGCGACCCGCGCCTGGCGCGCGGCGCCCTCGCGGTCGACGGGATACAGGGTGTAGACCAGGGTCACGGTATTGACCTCGGGGGGGAGGTCCCGGGCCAGCTGGAACACCAGCGGCAGCTCCAGCCGCTCACCGGCCTCCAGGTGCTGCTCCTCGAAGCAGAAGCAGCTCACCTTGCGCAGGTGCCGGTTGGCGTTGGAGGGCGACACGCTGGGCACCGCCCTGCCCCAGGTCCCCTCGCCGCTGGCGTTGTGGAAGGTGAACCCCACCTCGGTGCTCTGCCCGGGATGGACGCGCACCTGATGGGTCTCCACCTCGAGGTTCCAGGGCAGGCCCGCCCCGTTGCGGGTGATGAACTGCACCGTGACGAAGCGTGAGTCGTCCACGCCCTCGTGCAGGAGAGCCTGGGCGGTGGTATCCACCTTGCCGTTGATGCCGGTGACGCGGCAGAAGACGTCGTAGAGCGGCACCAGGGCGAAGGCGAAGGCAAACATGCCCACCAGGGTGGCCACCGAACGGACCACCGTGCGGCGTACACCGGGGTTGGGCGAGCGACGTTCAGGCTGGCTCATGGGTCACCTCAGTGCTCGTGGCGCTGGAAGGTCGGCGGGGTCTCGAAGGTGTGCAGCGGGGCCGGGCTGGGCACCGTCCACTCGAGGTCCTCGGCTCCCTCCCAGGCCCTGGCCGGCGCCTTCTCGCCGCCGCGCACGCAGAGGATCACCACCGCCACGAAGAGCAGCTGCGAGGCACCGAACAGGAAGGCCCCCAGGCTCGACACCAGGTTGAAGTCGGCGAACTGCAGGGCGTAGTCGGGGATCCGGCGCGGCATGCCGGCGAGCCCGGAGAAGTGCATGGGGAAGAAGGTCAGGTTGACGCCGACCACCGAGAGCCAGAAGTGCCACTGGGCCAGCTTCACGTTGGGATAGTGGCCGGTCCACTTGGGCAGCCAGTAGTAGACGCCGGCCATGATGGCGAAGACCGCCCCCGGCACCAGCACATAGTGGAAATGGGCGACCACGAAGTAGGTGTCGTGGTACTGGAAGTCCGCCGGGGCGATGGCCAGCATCAGGCCGGAGAAGCCGCCGATGGTGAAGAGCACCACGAAAGCCAGGGCGAAGAGCATCGGGGGCTCGAAGGTGATGGAGCCCCGGAACAGGGTGGTGATCCAGTTGAATACCTTCACCCCGGTGGGCACCGCGATGATCATGGTGGTGTACATGAAGAAGAGTTCGGCGGCCAGCGGCAGCCCCACCACGAACATATGGTGGGCCCATACCAGGAACGACAGCAGCGCGATCGCCGCGGTGGCATAGACCATGGAGGCGTAGCCGAACAGCCGCTTGCGGGCGAAGGTCGGGATGATCGCCGAGACGATGCCGAAGGCCGGCAGGATCATGATGTAGACCTCGGGGTGCCCGAAGAACCAGAACAGGTGCTGGAAGAGCACCGGGTCACCGCCACCGGCGGCGTTGAAGAAGTGGGTGCCGAAGTTGATGTCCATCAGCATCATGGTGATCACCCCGGCCAGCACCGGCATCACCGCGATCAGCAGGAAGGCGGTGATCAGCCAGGTCCAGCAGAACAGCGGCATGTCCATCATCCGCATGCCCGGGGCGCGCATGTTGAGGATGGTGGCGATGATGTTGATGGCGCCGAGGATCGAGCTGATGCCGGCGATATGCAGCGAGAGGATGAAGAAGGTGGTGGACGGCGGCGCATAGGTGGTGGAGAGCGGCGCGTAGAAGGTCCAGCCGAAGTTGGGGCCGCCCCCCGGCATCAGCAGGGTCGAGAGCAGCAGCGTGAAGGCCACCGGCAGCAGCCAGAAGCTGAAGTTGTTGAGCCGCGGCAGCGCCATGTCCGGGGCGCCGATCTGCAGGGGGATCATCCAGTTGGCCAGCCCCGTGAAGGCCGGCATCACCGCCGCGAAGACCATGATCAGGCCGTGCATGGTGGTCATCTGGTTGAAGAACTCGGGATTGACCAGCTGCAGGCCGGGCTGGAACAGCTCGGCGCGCACCACCAGGGCGAAGATCCCGCCGATGAAGAACATGGTCAGCGAGAAGATCAGGTAGAGGCTGCCGATCTCCTTGTGGTTGGTGGTCAGCAGCCAGCGCATCAGGCCACGGGGAGGCGCGGCGTGGGCCGATGCCTGACCAGCGTCGCTGGCCGTGCTGCTCTGCTGGACGGGGTGATGCAGGGGCAACTTGGGCGCCATCGTGAATCTCCCTGATCTGTCGTTGTTATCGTTCGCCAGGTTACTGGGCCAGCTTCTCGACCACCGCCGAAGGCTGCACGGCGTCACCGGTATCGTTACCCCAGGCGTTGCGGGTCCAGGTCACCACCGCCGCCAGCTCCACCGGGTTCAGCGTGCTGCGGAAGGCGGGCATGGCGGTGCCGGGGACCCCATTGGCCACGGTATCCAGATGCCAGTCGGCATCGTCGAGCAGCCGCTGGTTGCCGGCGAGCGCCGGGAAGGCCGGCGGGGAGCCCTGGCCTTCGGGCTGGTGGCAGGAGGCGCAGATGCTGGCGTAGACCCCCTCCCCCCGCTCCATCAGCTCCTCCAGCTCCCACTCGCGGTCGACGCCCATGGCCTCCTGCTCGGCCTCCTCGCGACGCTCGGCGAGCCAGGTATCGAACTCCTCCTCCTCCATGGCATGCACCACGATGGGCATGAAGCCGTGGTCCATGCCGCAGAGTTCGGCGCACTGGCCGCGATAGATGCCGGGTTCGTTGATACGCACCCAGTTCTCGTTGACGAAGCCGGGAATGGTGTCCTGCTTGACGGCGAAGTCCGGCACCCACCAGGAGTGGATGACGTCATCGGAGGTCATCAGAAAGCGCACCTTGCGGTTGATGGGCAGCACTAGGGGGTTGTCGACCTCCAGCAGGTAGTGCTCGCCGCGGGGCTCCTCGCCGCGAACCTGGGCCCGAGGCGTGCTCAGGCTGGAGTTGAAGGCGACCTCCTCGCCCAGGTACTCGTAGCGCCAGCGCCACTGCTGGCCGATGATCATCACATCGAGCTCGGCATCGGAGGCGTCATACATCTTCTTGAGGGTGGCGGTGGCCGGCACCGCCATGCCGATCAGGATCAGCAGCGGCACGGCGGTCCAGATCACCTCCACCACGGTGTTCTCGTGGAAATTGGCCGCCTTGGCACCGCGGGAGCGGCGGAACTTGAACAGGGAATAGAACATCACCCCGAACACCACCACCCCGATGATCACGCAGATCCAGAAGATGGTCATGTGCAGCGAGTGGATCTCCTGACTGAGGTCGGAGACCCCCACCGGCATGTTCCAGCCGTTGGCCAGGGCGGCAGGCGCCACCACAAGCCCTGCCATACCGTTCGCCACCCACACGAATGACGTGCGCATCGGCGCCTCCTCTCGGTTGTTATTGTCATCACGCGCGGACCGGTCAGGGGAGTCAGGGTGCGCCGGTCATGGAGGCCCGAGGAGCGCCTCCCGCACGATTAACGCTGCATTAGCCGCATTCGAAACTGAGTATAGACAACCCGGCTGCGGCAAAGCGCCACGCCCCGGTTCATCACCAACGCCACTTTCAACGGGCTGCCCTTCAGCGCGCGACGCCGATCGCCACCGCTGCCACCAGGGCCACGAACAGCCCCCCCAGCAGCAGACCCACAACGATGAAGGCCAGCGGCGAGCCCTTCTCGAAGTCCTCCCGCCGCCGATCCTCCCTCTGCACACCGAGAAAGGCGGCCAGCACCGAACGAATCACCTTCCACATGCACGGCTCCTGACACTGCGGCCGGACCTGCCGACCAGGAAAATCATCTGCGCCTGCGACCTTCACCCGAGGGCTGAAAGAGCGCACGTCTCCTATACTGTAGGTGCTTTCCCATCCTTTTCCCGAAACGCGCCCTGCGGGGCCCGCTCAGGAGGCAGACATGAAGACCAACCCCTTCGGCCTGGACCCCGGCATGCTGAATGCCAACCCCATGCTGGCCTGGTGGCAGCAGCAGCTTGCCAAGGGAGGCAACCCCATAGCGCGCATGCAGCTGGCCTGGATGGAGAGCCTGGCCGACGCCATGCAGTTCGAGGCCCAGTTCCTCAAGGCCATCGCCGAGAGCGGCGAACAGATCGCCAAGTGCTTCGATGGCGAACAGCCCAGGACCCCCGAGGAGGTCCAGGAGTGCTATCAGAAGCTGGTGAAGAGCGTCAGCGACGCCCAGATGAAGCGAGTGGAACACGCCACCCAGCTCACCCACGACTTCCGCAAGCGGATCTGGGAAGAGATCTGATCCCGGCCCTGCCACTCCTGCCAAGAGAAACGGCGCCAGATGGCGCCGTTTCTCGTTGATCGCAGCTGCCGTCAGCCACCCAACCCGAAGAGTCGCGTCAGCAGCGGCAGCAGGAAGGCCGTCAGAAGCCCCGTCAGCCCCATGGCGAGGCCGGAGAAGGCCCCCGCCACCGCACCGATCCGGGCAAAGGCCTGGGCGGTGCCGAAGCCGTGGGCCGAGAGCCCCAGGGCGAAGCCCTGCACCGCCGGGTCCTTGACCCGCAGCAGGCGAAACACCCAGGGCGAGAGTGCGCAGCCGATGGAGCCGGTCAGCAGCACCAGGCCTGCCGCGAGCGACGGGATCCCACCGATCTGCTCCGCAATGCCCATGGCAATGGGCGAGGTGACCGAGCGCGGCGCCAGCGAGAGCAGGGTCTCGGTGCGCGCCCCCAGCGCCATGGCCAGCCCCAGGGTGGAGGCCACCGCCGTGACGATGCCGGTCATGCAGGCGATGAGCAGCGGCACCAGCAGGCGCCGCACCCGTTCACGGTGATCATAGAGCGGGATGGCCAGCGCCACCGTGGCGGGACCCAGCAGGAAGTGGATGAACTGCGCCCCCTCGAAGTAGGTCGCGTAGTCCATGTCCACCAGCAGCAGCAGGCCGATCAGGATGGCGATGGAGAGGGTCACGGGGTGAACCAGGGGCGTCCCGCCCAGGGCGCGGTTGATCCACACGGCCAAGGCAAACACCAGCAGCGTGGCCAGCAGCGAGAGCAGCGGGCTGCCGGAGAGGTAGACCCACAGCTGGTCCAGGTCGGCGAAGTTCACTGGCGACTCCTCCGCCGGTTCAGGCGGTCCAGCACCCAGGCCGTCACCCCCAGGGTGAGGGCGGTGGAGAGCACCAGGGTGATCAGGATCGGCCACAGGTCCTGGCCGATCAGCTGGAAGTGCACCATCAGCCCCACGCCGGCCGGCACGAAGAGCAGCGTCAGGTAGCGCAGAAGCCCTTCGCCGGTGAGCCGCAGGCTCTCGGGCACCTTGCCCCGAATCATCAGGCCCGCCAGCAGGATCACCATCCCGAACACCGGCCCCGGCACCGGCAACATCAGGCCGCGGGCCAGCAGCTCACCCAGGAACTGGCAGATCAGCAGCACGCTCATCCCCATGATCATCGGCATCGCACGTCTCCTTGTTGACATCCTCCCCGGCCTGAA
>Ga0209075_1001181_pt1 | contig 24977 bp, 18 predicted proteins | sample Stecom2011_FD_187523 | JGI IMG/M metagenome (GOLD analysis project Ga0209075, IMG submission 187523) | Agricultural soil microbial communities from Utah to study Nitrogen management - Steer compost 2011 (SPAdes) (version 2) | ecosystem: Environmental > Terrestrial > Soil > Agricultural land...
AGCTTATGCAAAGATGCCACAGATAGCCAGTCCCCCAGAGAGACAAGTTTTGTCAATATGGGCCAATGCAACGCCAGTTGGGGTGCTGGGTTATCAGTATTTTTCGGGTTAACTCAGGGGAAAATCAAATAACAGGTTCCGGTCCAGATTCGGCAAGCGAGCAGTATCGCCAAGCAATACCCAAGGAGTGTCCTGATCTCTTGTTCATGGGGCAAAGCCTCCTACTCAAAAATTATACCCTCCGATGAAGTCAGGGCGATTCAGAAAGCCTATTTGTTAACCACTATACAACGCATAATGCCGTTTGCGATAGGCGAGGGGGGTGACGCCGAGGGTGCGTTTGAAGTAGCGGATAAAACTGCTGTGATCATAAAATCCGCAGTCCAGGGCGATGGTGGAAATCAGGTCGTCGCTGCGGCGCAAACGCTCGCTGGCGATGAGGATACGCAAGCGGATCAGGTACTCGCGGGGGCTGGCGCGGAAGGTGTCGGCAAAGCGGCGTTCCAACTGGCGCTGGGAGAGGCCAAAGTGCCGGGCAATTTCGGGAATGCTCAGACGCTCGGCATAGTGGGCGCGAATATATTCCACCACCTGAAATACCACTCGTTGCGGGTGATCGAGCATGCGCTCATAGCTTTGCAAGATACCGCACAAGCCGCACGCCTGACCGTCGCGATCAAACAACGGCAGTTTTTGGGTAATAAACCACTCGGGCAGGCCCTCGCGGGTGGGGAAGAGTTCGATCAAGTCCAGCAGCGGCTGCCCCTGGTGCAGCACCGTATCATCGTCGCGACGAAATTTTTCTGCCATATAAGGAGGAAAGAGTGCTTCGTCGCGCTGGCCGTAAAGAGCTTCGGCCGAGGCAAAGCCGCAACTTTCAGCAAAGGCTTGATTACCCGTCATAATCAACCCTTCACAATTTTTAACAAAGTACATAACGTTGGGAATGTACTCAAAAAGTCTGGCAGGAGAGTATCGGGCGTCTATTTGGGACAACCAGTCATCTAACAGTGTCATGTCGAAATAGTACAATTTTATTACGACAATGTACAAGCACAATGCTGCTCGGGGGTCTAGCATGAAGTTCATGGTATTCACTCTGGGGATATTACGCTTGCCCAGTGGACACCCGTATGATGAACACTCTTATAAAGATAACAGTCAGAGGACAGAGAATTATGCAATTCGGTGCCAGTACCTGGCTTTGGACCTCCCCATTCACCAGCGATCAGATTGATCTGTTGGAAAAAATTGCCGCCATGGGTTTCGACTTTGTCGAGCTGCCAGTGGAAGACCCCTCCCATTTCGATGCCAGTATCCTCAAGCCCGCCCTACAGCGACTGGGCCTGGAGGTGATTATTTGTACGGCAGTGACGCCCGAGCGTGACCTCAGCAGCGCCGACCCCGCCGCGCTGGAAAAAGCTTTTGCTTACTTTGAAGCTTGCTTGCAGTTAGCCGAGGACTTGGGCGCAGCTTGTGTAGCCGGGCCGCTGTATGCGCCGGTGGGAAAGTCGCGCTTGGATACCGCCGAGCTGCGCCAGCAGGAGTGGGATCGCTCGGTAGCCAACCTGGCAAAGCTGGCCGCCAGCGCCGGCCGTCGCGGCCTGAAGCTGGGGCTGGAGCCCATCAACCGCTTTGAGACGGATATGGTCAACACAGTGGAGGATGCCCTGCAGATGCTGGGGGCAGTTAACAGCCCGCATTTGGGTATCTCCCTGGACAGCTTTCATATGAATATTGAGGAGACCGATTTTCGCCGTGCCATTGAGCGGGCTGGCGAAAAGCTGGTACATATTCAGGTATCGGACAGCCACCGGGGTGTGCCCGGCGAAGGCAACAGTGACTGGGCCGGTTTGCGCGACGGGCTGCGCGCCATCGGCTACGATGGCAAACTGGCCATCGAGAGTTTTTCACCCAACGCCTCCAGTCTGGCGGCCGCCGTGTGTATCTGGCGCCGCTTTGCCGCGACTCAGGACGACTTTGCCCGTCAGGGCCTGGAGTTTCTGCGCCGTTGGTGGGCTGACGCATAATATCGATAATCTTGAGGAGAGATACAATGAGTAAATTACGAGTTGGTTTGGTGGGATTGGGGTTTGGCGCTGAGTTTATTCCTATTTATCAGGCGCACCCGCAAGCGGAAGTAACCGCCATCTGTCAGCGCGATCCGGCCAAACTGAAAGAAACCGCCGAGCGCTTTGGCCTCGACACTGGCCTGTACACCACTTATGAGGACATGCTGGCCGACCCCAACGTCGATGCAGTGCATATCAACACCCCCATTGCCGATCACGCACAGCACAGCATTATGGCTTTGGAGGCGGGTAAGCATGTGGCCTGTACTGTGCCCATGGCCACCACGGTGGAAGATTGCGAGCGCATTGTGCAAGCCACCAAAAAAAGCGGCAAAGTTTATATGATGATGGAAACCGTGGTTTACAGCCGCGAGTATCTGTTTGTTAAAGAGATGTATGAGAAAGGCGAACTGGGCAAGATTCAATTTGTTCAGGCCAGCCACCAACAGGATATGGACGGCTGGCCCAGCTACTGGGAAGGTATGCCGCCCATGCACTACGCCACTCACTGCGTAGGCCCGGTGCTGGGGCTAGAGCGCAAGCTTGCCAGCCAGGTGCAGTGTATTGGTTCCGGTCGTATTCGCGATGAGTATGTCGATATCTACGGCTCACCCTTTGCCGTTGAGTCCTGCCACATTCAAATGCAAGACTCGGATGTGGGCGCGCGCATCTACCGCTCGTTGTACGACACCGCCCGTCAATATCGAGAGAGCTTCGATGTCTACGGTTCAGACAAATCCTACGAATGGCCGCTGATCGAAGGCGAAGATCCGGTGATACACACCCGTGGCAAGCCTGAGCCAGAAGTGCCCGAGCGGGTAGAAGTACCTGATTATGCGCATCTGCTGCCAGAAGAAATTCGTTCCTTTACCGGCCGCGGCGTATATGATGAAGACAATGAGCACCTGAGCTTTACCCAGGGCGGCGGCCACGGCGGCTCGCACCCTCACCTGGTGCACAACTTCATCCGCGCGGTACTGGAAGGCTATAACGCCTATCCCAATGTGGTGGAATCAGCCAATATTACCTGCGTGGGCATTTTGGCCCATGAGTCCGCCATGGCTGGCGGCGAAGTAAAACCTATGCCCGCATTCACACTGGAGACAGAATAAAGCCATGAAAATCAATAATAACCATTGGGCCCCCTGGCGCCGCGCTCTCACAGCGCTACTCGCCGGTATGGCCAGCACCGTGATTGTTGCCTGCGGAGAGGATGTTTCAAATTCCGCCCAGGCAACTGATAACACCACCAACACGACTTATACCAATAGCGCCTCTGCGGCTACTGAGCAGACAGGGGTGATTAACCTGCTGTTTATCGGCCACGGTCACCGCGAAGGCGAAGAGGGCGGCTTTCACTTCTCTCATATCAACGCTTCGCTATTTAACCAGGCGCTGGGCAAAGAAAAAATCTTCATGGATTACGTGGAAGATTTGGACAAACTCACCGAAGAAGGTTTGGCCAAGGTTGATGCGGTGATGATCTACGCCAACTACAACGAGCTGGGCGAGGAACGTGAGAAGCTGCTGGAGCGCTTTGTTGAAAACGGCGGCGCCTTTATACCGGTACACAGCGCCAGCGCTTGCTTTGACTGCACCGAACGCTACACCAAACTGGTGGGTGCGCGTTTTGTCAGCCACGAGGAAGGTGTGTTTGACGCTACTGTCGCAGAAGGTCAGACATCACACCCCATTATGGATGGCTTTGAGCTGTTCGAGACCTGGGATGAAACCTATGTGCACGCCGATCATAACGATGAAGGCCGCACTGTGCTGATGTACCGCGAAGATGAACCCTGGACCTGGGTGCGCGAACAAGGCCAGGGTCGGGTGTTCTATACCGCCTATGGGCACGATCATCGCACTTGGGAACAGCCAGAGTTCCACGACTTGCTGATTCGCGGCATCTTGTGGGCTGTGGGCGCTGACAAGCGTGACGCCAACCGCGCACTGGTAAGCACCTTGCCCCAAGGCACCTACCGCGATGCGGGTACCATTCCCAACTACCGCCGCGTAGAACCGGCGCCGCAGTTCCAGGAAGCCTTCAACGTGGAAGACTCCATGGCGCTGACCATGATTCCGGAAGGTTTTGAGCTGCAGTTGTTTGTCAGCGAGCCGGACATCGTCAACCCTATTGCCTTTACCTGGGATGAAGCCGGTCGCCTGTTCGTGATTGAGTCCGTGGATTATCCCCACGATTTGGTCGAAGACGGCAAGGGTAATGACCGCATCAGCATGTGTGTAGACGCTGACGGTGACGGCCGCGCCGATAGCTGTGAAGTGTTCGCCGAAGGTCTGAGCATTCCCACCGGTATCATGGCTCTGAACGGCGGTTTTGTAGTCGCTCAGGCGCCGGACTTTCTGTTCCTGAAAGACACCAATGGCGACGGCAAAGCTGACGTGCGCGAAGTGCTGAACACCGGTTGGGGCACTTTCGACACCCACGCCGGCCCGTCTAACCTCAAGTACGGTCACGATAACCACCTGTGGGGCGTAGTGGGTTATTCGTCCACGCCGGAAACCGAGCAGGGCGAGAACTTCCAGAACGGTCCTTACCGGATGGATCTGGATGGTAGCAACATTGAGCCTGTGGGCCAGTTCAACAACAACACCTGGGGTCTGGCGTTTAGCGAAGACTTTGAAGTGTTTGGCTCTACCGCCAACAACGCGCCGATTTGGCACATTCCCCTGTGGCGCAACTATGTGCTTGACCGCCACGAGGAAGTACCGCCGCAAATGACGGCGCAAATTGATGAGTACCCGCACATCTTTCCCTCCACCTATAACTTCTTGCAGGTGGATTACCACGGCCGATATACCGCGGGCTCGGGTCTGGGCCTTTACACCGCTCGCGCCTTCCCGGAGCAGTTCTGGAATCGCGGTGCCTTTATGGGCGAGCCTACCGCACATCTGATGGGTCAGTTTTTTATTGACCCGCTGGAAAACAGTGTCGGTTATGTGGCGAAAAACCGCGGCTCCATCCTCTCCAGTACTGACGAGTGGTTGTCGCCAGTGCATATGGAAGTAGGCCCGGACGGTCAGTTGTGGGTTGCCGACTGGTATAACTTTATTATCCAGCACAACCCTATTCCCACCGAGGAGTCAGCCGGTTTTGCCGCCGAGGAAGGACAGGGTAACGCCCATATCAACCCTCTGCGGGACGGCAAGCGCGGACGTATCTATCGTTTGATCGCCACCGATGCACCCGAGCAGCCGAAGCTGGATTTAAGCAACGCTGACACTGACTTGTTGGTGCAGACGCTCTCGAATGACAACATGTTCTGGCGGACAACCGCTCAGCGCCTGTTGGTTACCGAGCAGCGCAATGACGCCATTCCGGCGCTGCAAGCCATCCTCACCGGCAGCCCCAATCGCGACTCTCTGGGTCTGGACGTAGCCTCCATTCACGCCATCTGGGCGCTGCATGGCCTGGGCGCCTTTAGCGCCAGCTCTGATGAAGCGGCTGATGTGGTGCGCAGTGCTTTGAAGCATCCCTCCGGTGCCACCCGCAAAAACGCGGTACAGGCCCTGGTGGATAGCGGCACACCTGCCGATTTGGCGCTGGCTGCATCGGCACTGGAAGACGAGGACCCACGGGCACGTTTGTGGGCGCTGCTGGCTTTGGCCGAACAAGCACCATCGGCAGAAGCGGGCGAGAAACTGTTGCGCCTGCGCACTGAGCTGCCCATCGATGAGTGGACTGCACAGGCTTTTGCCCTGGCGGCGCTGACTCACGATAAGCACTACTGGAAAGTGCTGACCGATCCTGAGTTTGCGGTCGAAGGCAGCTTCCAGAAGAACTACAGCAGCCTGGAAGCGACTCCTGAGTACGCTATGGCCATGCGCTTTTTGGCCGCTGACGCAGCGGACCTCAGCGAGACTCTGCAAGGCTGGAGCGGTTTGCCGGTAGAGCGCCTGGCGCTGATGAGTGCGGCTGTGCTGGATGTGTGGCGCGATCGCGGCACTGAGCCAAGCAGCTCCGAGATGAGCGCCTTCCAGGGGCTGATCAATGAGCTGGACGGTGTTGCACAGATGCCTATCAAGCTGCGCGCTTCGGGGCTGGAGCTGAGCTTTGATAAGATCGAACCGGCCGCCTACGCTGAGTTTCATGCCAAGCATACCTTTGAACCACACGTGTGGGGCTGGGGAGTGGCGGTACCGGATGGGCAGGCCATTTACCGCGAGTACTGCGCCGGCTGTCACAGCGGTGATGCCAGCGGTGACCGTGGCCAGGCCGCACCGCCCTTGGCAGGTATGGAAAACTGGTACGTGCAGACACAGTTGCAGAAGTTCCATGCCGGTGTTCGCGGTACTCACTTCCGCGATCCGGACGGTATCTCCATGCGCGCCGGGTTGGACTTCCTTAACTCCAACCCCGAGCCAGAGCGTCCCATTTCGCATCTGGGCCACTATCTGGTGACTCTGGATCCGGTTGAGCAGTCAGCTACGGTAGAAGGCGATGCCGAGGCGGGTGCCCAGCATTTCGCCACTTGTGTCGCCTGTCACGGCGCTGACGGCAAGGGCAATCGCGAGTTGGGAGCACCTGCTCTGGCCGGTCAGGCCGACTGGTATCTGCTCAAGCAACTGCAGAACTATCGCAGTGGCGCCCGCGGCTCCGACCCGCGCGATCCGCGCGGTCAGGAAATGGCGACCTTTGCCAATATCCTGCCCGACGAGCAAGCGCTTAAGGATGTGGTGTCTTATATCCACAGTCTCGACGCTGCGGAATAATCTCCGCGTTTAACTAAAACCGGGTCCCACAAGGCCCGGTTTTTTTTGCCTTCAACAAGATCGTCTGTTAAGGAAATCTCTATGAACACTTTTTATGCTGCGCTTTTCCGTGCCTGCCTGTGTCTGATGGTGTTGGCCGCCCCCTCGGCGCTGGCTGCACACGATATCAAGCAAGTGGAAAATATTGTCTGGGCCAGCCCCGCCGGCTTTGATCTGACGCTGGACATCGCCGTACCGCAAACCGATACGCCGGCTAAACCGGTACTGATTATTTTTCACGGCGGCGGCTGGCTGCTCAACAATCAAAGCATTATGACCGACCTGGCCAACAGCATTGCCAGCCGCTCAGATGTGATTACCGTTAACGTCAATTACCGCCTGCTGATAGACGTGAATAACACCACCACGCCCAGCCAAATGGTGGAAGACGCCATGGGTGCCGTGCTCTGGGTCAAAGACAATATCCATCGTTACGGCGGCAACCCGAATAAAATTGCAATTACTGGCGACAGCGCTGGCGGACATCTGGCTACTATGGTCACCCTCGCAGGACGACAGCTGAGCAGTAGCGGGTTTACCGAAGAGCCCCTGGGCTTTAACCCCACCTACCGCCCCAAAGGTATGACGGCCGAGCAAATTGCCCAACAAGACGGTTTAAAGCTTCAAGCCGTCATTCTCAGTTACCCAGCGTTTAGTTTATACGAAGCGGCACGCAATGGTTTTGAGCAAGCCGACAACCCTTTTTGGCAGTGGGCTGGCGGCGAGGCGCGTGGTATGTTTGGTAAACACATCAGCGTAGAAAATCAGCCGCATTACTACAAGGCGGTCTCTGCCGATCCGTATATGATCAATGCAAAAGACTATGCGCTACCGCCGCAGTTTGTACTGGTAGGCGAGCAGGATAACCTCACCACCCCGACAAGCATTAGGCAGTACGTGGAGCAACTGCACGCTCTGGATCAGCCGGCACAAATGAAGGTCTACGCGGATAGAGGACACGGCTTTCTCGACAGCGGCTGCAATGATTACAACAACGGTTGCTTTGCCGAGCTGTCTGAGCCCACAGTGAACGACATGATCAGCTTTCTCAATGAGGTATTTGATTTGTAACGATCTTCTAGGCTAAGGTACGGAAAAACAACAAGGCACGGATGTGCCCTTCCTAAAAGAATCAAAAAATCCAGGGTCGCCATGCGGCCCTTTTTATTACCTGTATTATTGTCCGTGCTAAACTTTTCTTCCTCTAAGCCCACACATCAGAGAAACCCTCTATGTCACCTATGTCATTTTTGACCTTTGCCATTCGTGTTCTTGTTCTATTGCTTATCGCCACTATTGCCCAGGCGGATATACGCCTGCCACGGTTGATCGACAGTGGTATGGTCTTGCAGCGCGACACGCCGCTGACAGTCTGGGGCTGGGCCGATGCCAAAGAAGAAGTGGTGATCACCTTTCAGGAACAGCGTTATATCACCACCGCCGACAGTCAGGGCAACTGGCGTATACAGTTGCCTGCTTTGCCAGCGGGCGGCCCTTATAGCATGACGCTAGCGGGAAAAAATCTGATTGAGCTGAATAATATTTTGCTGGGCGATGTCTGGCTGGCCTCGGGCCAGTCCAATATGGAACTGAACTTTACTCGCACCAAGCCTCTCTACGAGGACGAAATCAATAGCGCCCACTACCCGAATATTCGCTGGTTCAAGGTGCCCAATCGCTATCAATTCAAACACCCGGAAAAAGATCTCGACGGCGGTGAGTGGCTCAGCGTTACGCGCGAGACAATTAGCGAACTGGCCACTGTCCCCTACTTTTTTGCCAAGCATTTGCACCAGCAGCAGGAGGTTCCCATCGGCATTGTGCATGCCGCACTGGGCGGCTCACCGGTGGAAGCTTGGCTGAGCGAAGAGGCATTGCAGAAATTTCCCGTCCATCTGGCCGAGGGAAAACGTTTTCGCGACGATGCCTTGATCGAACAAATAACGACGGCCGATCAAGCGCGTGGCGATGCCTGGCGCGCCGCACGTGACAAACAGGATCCGGGCTTTCAAGAAGGCGAAGCGCTGTGGGCACAGCCCGAGGTCGATGACAGTGACTGGCCGCTAATGACCATGCCCGGCTTTTGGGATGCCAAACAACCCAATGGCGTTTGGTGGCTGCGCAAAACCATTACGGTACCCGATGACTGGGCGGGCCAGCCGGCGTTCCTGGAGCTGGGTCGTATGGTGGATGCCGATATGGTTTACCTCAACGGCGAGCGCGTGGGCGTTACCTGGTATCAATATCCGCCGCGTTGGTACCCACTACCGCAAGGGGTTCTCAAGGCGGGAGAAAATACCATTGCCATTCGTCTCACCAGTGAAAGCGGCCAACCCGGTTTGGTAAAAGACCGAGCCTACGAGCTGCGCTGGCAGGGTGAAGCCATTAATCTTGCCGGCGAGTGGCGCGTCAAACAGGGAGCAGCGCTGGAGCCACTACAACCACAGACCTTTATCCGCTGGAAGCCGATGGGTTTATTTAACGGCAAAATTGCGCCGCTGACTCTTTACGCGCTCAAGGGCGTTATCTGGTATCAAGGCGAATCCAATGTCGGACGCGCCGAAGAATATACTCAATTGTTCAGCGCCTTGATTCAGGACTGGCGGCATCAATTTTCCCAGCCGCAATTACCTTTTTTGTTTGTGCAACTGCCCAATTATTTGCAACACAAAAACCAGCCCGGCGAGAGCGACTGGGCGCGTTTGCGCGAAGCACAAGCCGAGGCATTAACCCTGCCACACACCGCCATGGCGGTGGCCATTGACCTGGGTGAATGGAACGATATTCATCCGCTCAACAAAAAACCTGTGGGCGATCGTTTAGCACTGGCGGCGCGGGCGATTGCCTATGGAGAAGAACTTGTCTACTCCGGCCCCCGCTATCGGACGCTGGCCATTGAGGACAACGAAGCGCACCTGCACTTCGATCACAACGGCAGCGGCTTGGCCAGCTGCGACGGCGAGCCGCTGGCAGAGTTTGCCATCGCCGGTAAAGACGGTAAGTTTGTGTGGGCTGATGTGCGTATTGTTGAGAATAAGATTATTGTCTCCAGCGACGCTATCACCCAACCGGTGGCAGTACGTTACGCCTGGGCCGACAATCCACACCGCGCCAATCTCTGCAACAAAGAAGGTCTTCTGGCCTCTCCCTTTCGCAGCGACAACTGGCCACAATAATCTCGCTTTAAACACAAAACACTATTACTGAGCGGCTGGAGTTTTCCAGCCGCTCAGTTGTTACAGAAAAATATTGTGGTAAAACGGCCTCTCCTCATATACTGTTTACATATACAGCATATGAGGTTGAGCCATGACGTTAACTCCCCCTTCGACACCCCGTAAAGGGCGCGGCGCGCTGGACAATATTCCAGGGCGTTTTGAGGTACAAACCTGTGAAGCTTTTGACGATGGCTGGGGCCAGGATGCGCCCGAGCCCGCCCGCTTGCAGACGCAGATTATTAGCGAGCGGGCGAAGACAATACTCAGCCACAATCGCTCACCGGATATTCCCTTTCAGGTCTCTCTCAATCCTTACCGTGGCTGCGAGCACGGCTGCATTTATTGTTTTGCTCGCCCCAGCCACAGTTATCTGGGAATGTCGCCGGGTCTGGATTTTGAGAGCCGTATTATCGCCAAAGTAAATGCCCCGGCGCTGTTACGCCAGGAGCTGGCGCGATCGAGTTATACGCCTGAGCCCATCGCTCTGGGCATTAATACCGATGCCTATCAACCCTGCGAGCGACAGTTGGGCCTGACGCGCGAGTTGCTGGAAATTTTCTCTGAATGCCGCCAGCCCATTGGACTGATTACCAAATCGGCATTGATTGAGCGCGATCTGGATATCCTCGCGCCTATGGCCCACCAGCGACTCCTGACCGTGGCGATTACCCTGACCACTTTGGATCACAGCCTGGCACGGACACTTGAGCCGCGCGCCACCGCACCGCGCCGTCGTCTGGAAATAGTGCGTCGCCTGACCGCAGCGGGTATTACAGTGAGCGTGAATATCGCGCCGGTGATTCCTTTTATCACCGATAACGAGATGGAAGAGATTATTGCCGCCGTGGCTGAAGCCGGAGCGGTGAGTGTAGGTTATATTGTGCTGCGGCTTCCCTGGGAGGTGAACCCGATATTCCAGCAGTGGCTGCAGACACATTTTCCCGAGCGCGCCGAGCGCGTGATGAACCGTGTGCGCGATCTGCACGGCGGCAAAGACTATAATCCCGCCTTTGGTGAACGTATGCGCGGCCAGGGTATGTGGGCCGATCTGTTGCGCCAGCGTTTTACCCGCGCCGTTAGCCGCAGCGCGATTGCCAATCGGCGCTCTCACTTCGGCACTCTGGATTGTTCTTTATTTCGGCGTCCGCGTACTGTGCCGATTATTGCCAGCGACGGGGAGCGGAATCAGCAAGCCGATATATTCGGCTAAACCGGTAGTGAATTATTCAGCGCCAGGCGAAAAAATTAAAACCAGAAAGAAAAATACAGACGCACCACATCGGCATCAAAACTGTAAAAGCCTTCCTCTCCCGCTGCACTGTCTTCTTCCAGCACATTGCGAAAGTTGTTGTAATCAAAGTGCAGGCGATCCCAGTAAAAATTCAGCGTGCTTTTATCAAAGATTTTTAACCAGTGATGCGGCAGCGTCCAGGTGACGCCCAAGCCTATTGTGCTGGAGTCAAAGTCGCTGAGCTCCTTGTCACGGGCGAGAAAGTTTTGTGCATCGCGAAAGGGAAAAAGGTCCGCATAAAAATCTGCTTCTGTCTGTTGGTACTGACGGTACTTGGCTTCGAATAACAGACTGCGCCAAGGGTGCACATAGCGCAGCTCCCAGTTGCTGGCGTCTATTCCCCAACTGTCGGAATAAAACCGATAATCGGCCCGCACAGAAGCGCGATAGGGCAGGTGATAGATGGCGCGAATGCTGGCAGCATCGGAGTTACGGGTCTGTGGGTAGACTTCGCTTTGGTAGCTGTAACCGCGTGCGGCGTTGGGGTCGAGATAGCGCACCTGCCGATAGGGATTGTTGAGAAAGCCTTCGTCGGCGGCCGACTCTACGGCCAGATTCACAATCAATGAACGGGTGAGAATTTGTGACAGTGACAGGCGGTAACGGCGCCGCTCAAGTTCGCGTAAAAAATCTGCATTGCCATTTTGCATGACCTCATCTTCACCAAAACTTACACCGAGTGCGACGGTAGTGAGGTCGCCAAAAAAAGTCTGGCTGATACTGAGCGAATAGGTCGCTGCACTGTAATCGTTCTCCTCGCTGCTGGTGTAACCCAGGCTGATCAGCGTCCGCTCATGCAGATAGTCCACCCCCAGTGAATATTCGTCGCGCTGTTCGGTGTATTCACTGGCGGTGGCCAATACATCAATCGAGGCACTGCTGACCATATCCACATAATAATTGGCCGATAGTGAAACGCTGTCACCAATACTTTTTCGCACCAGTACCGAGGGACCGTCGATATTGGCACCGCCGCCATCGTAGGCGTGATACATAATATCCAGCCGATCCGGCGGTAATATTTGCGCGTTAAGGGGCGTCAGCCATAACAAACACAGCAAGAGAAAAAAAGCACGCAGACGAGGCGCTTTAATTACAGCCACAGCCGCCCCCTGTGGAACCGTCAGCACCGCGGGCCGCTTCACGCGCATCGTAAACATGATACAAATAGGCCCCGGCGACGGGGTCGCGCTCAAAGCTCATAATTTCATCGGCCAGGCGCTCGCGCTCGTAGGGTTTCACCCAGGGTGTGCAAGCAGCCAACAAACAGCAGATGCCCAGTGTCAACAGGGTTTTCATTCGCGAATCAGCTCGCGAATTTGCTCCCGATACTTTTCTTCATCGCCGTCACGATAGCCGCGATTGACATAGCGCACCTTGCCGTCGCGATCAATCAACACCGTGGTGGGCATGGCATCGACGTTGTACAGGCGACTGACCTTGCTGTCGGTATCGTACAAAATGGGAAACGTCAGGTTCATATCCTTTGCCATCTTATCAGCAGGTTCGCTGTCCGGCTCCACGTTGACACCAAAGAGTTCAAAGCCGGCGGCGTTGTAGCGCTGGTACAACTCATCCAGCAGCGGCATTTCCTTGCGGCAGGGGGCGCACCAGGTGGCCCAGAAGTTCAGCATAACAACCTGACCGCGCTGCTCAGCCAAACGCAGGTTCTCCCCCTGATTGCTCTTCAGGGTAAAATCCGGCGCACTGTCCTCGGCCAGCGCAAAATTGGCTGCCATCAGCAACAGCAAAGAAAATCCAAAACCTCGTGCAAACATGAAAGCCCCCTAGAAAAAAATTGACAGGCCCAACTGGGCCTCAAGATTATTTACCCGCTTGCTCTGACCGAACAGCTCGTGTGTAAAAATATGATCGCGCAACCCCAGCTCCAGAGCGAACCAGTCGCTGGCGTAGAACTTATAGCCCGCACCCAAGGACCAGGTGCTATAACGGTTGCCGGCAAATTCCGTATTGCCGCCACCCACCAGCAAATAAAAATGGGTGTTAAAAGCCAGGTTGCGTCCGATAAATACTTGCCCGGGAAATATTTTATAGCCCAGCGACAAATCGTAATAAGTATAGTCGCGCTCCTCATCACTCAATAGCTCCACCGCGCCACTTAATAACTCGTAGCTGGTGTGGTTGGCTTCGCTGACAGCGTAACTGGCGCGTAGAAAAAAATCCTCGCTCACATGGTAAGCCAAGTTGATGCCAGTGACAGAACTGCTGCCAAAATCCTCAATGCTCAGGATTCCTGCCCAGACACCGATCTCAAAATTTTCCCTATCCAGTTTTTCTTCCTTGATGCTGCGCCGCTCAATATCTGAGCCCACAATGGGCTCCAGCGGCTCCTCTTGAGCCACGGCCACGACTGCACACAAACTGGCACAGACGATTAAAAAAAGACGTTGAAACCCATTCGCCATTGATGCACCTCATCGTTATTATCGCGCGTGGTGAGCAGGTAATGATTAACGTATTCAGCGCGCAGAAAAAAACGGCGCGACAGATACACATAAACCCCCGCGCGCGCCATCCAGACATTATCCTCGCGGTCTTCCGTGGCCACCAAAGTCGCATGAGGATGTATTTTTATTTGTCCTGCTCCTATGCCCACAAAGGGCGATACTCGCCACTCGGGAAACGGCTGGTGCAAAATCGACCCCGACACTTGTTCACTGTTGGAAAACTGCCCATTGTTGTGGGCGTAGTCTATCTCGGCGGTCAGGTGGCGAGTAAAGCGATAGCCCAAACTCAATCCCAGAGAATCAGCGCCGCCAAAATCCCCCATGGCGACACCCATTTCCAGTCGGCCCACCACAGCATCGGAGCGATAGTCGTCGTGAAACTGCGGCACCTGTCCATCAAGGCCCAAGGTGTCACGCATAGCTTTGCGCGGTATCCAGCCGGTCACGCCACGGCGCGTTTCCACTTTTATCCACCCCGCGCGACTTTTTAGCAGGCGTACTGTCTCGGCTTTTTCCAACACATAAAACACCGGATAGCCGCGTCCCGGCCCGCTGTGCACATCAATATAGGCTGTATTGACGCTCACCAGCAAAGGCTCATCATTATTACCCCGCCAGGATTCTGCCTGGGCAGGCAGCGCAGCCACGGCCCACAAGCTTAAGGCCCAGAGCCACGGTGTTAACCATGTATGTTTTAAACCGGGTGCGGACACTATTCATCCACCGCAGCAAAAGGGTTGTTGTAGTATTGTGCGCCGATATCCAGCCATTCGGCCAACAGTTTACGCTCGGCTTCATTCAGCAAACCCCGGTGGTCCACTGTATTGGTGGTGATATCAAACGTCTGCATGCGGGTAAAAAAACGGCTGCTGGCATGAGCGCCGGCAGGTGACATAGGGCGGCTCACCGGCACCCGCACCATAATGGGAATCGGGCTGCCCATTTCATCGAGTATCCATTCGCCTTCTTCGTCAGTCTCAAATTCTCCCGACTCTATCAAGACTTCCTGCAGCACGCCCTCGAGGATTTCCAGCTCAAAACGGGTGCTTAATAGTTGCCGGTAAGAGGTGATATGCGGGCTGTTATTGTCGGAGGCGGTTAAATCCAATTGACCCGCCGGCAGTTGTACCAAGCCGTCGGCATCCACGGGGCTATGACAGCCAGTGCAGGTGTGATTTTCGCGTATCTCACCGGCGTCATCCAGCAACAGGCGCGGCTTTTCCCACAGCGGCTGAATATGCGAGGGGTAGTTAATCACGATGCGGCAAGTGGCTTGCCACTGGGTCTGACAAGCTTCGCTGGTGGGCGCTTGTGCCGCCTCGGGCAGCTCCGATAGGAACTGGTAGCGATAGGCAAAATCGGCCCCCTTGTCGCCCACCGCCGGGTCGGTCCACTCATCGCTATAGACAATATCTACGCTCGGGCGGCGCAAACCCACCACCCGGCTATAGACCTCGGCCATGGTCTCGCCCAACTCCGCCACCAGCGCCGGTTCGGTATTGGCGAAAGACTGGCCGCCAACAGGCGCACCAGTGTTAATGCTGGCGGGCGCAGCGGCGGGGCGGCCGTGGGGCACATCGCTATCGGGCTGATGGCAACCGGTGCATTCAAAGGTCTCACCTGGCCGCACCTGCAGCCAGTTGTGGTGCCGATTGCTGATACGCCGTCCGGTGGCATCCAGTATGGACAGGGTAAAGGCCACATCGGCTGGCACCGCTACCTTCACCGAGCCATCGGGCTCGATGGGGACATAGCCCAAAATTTCCTTCATTCGCTCGCCGCCGCTAACACCAAAAGCGCTGCCGGGAAAGTTAAGAATCTCCCGCGGCGGCAGGGAGACGGCTTTTACCAGCCGCAAGAAACGCGCAGGCCGATCGCCGGGGCGAGTCTGCGCCGGGTCGCGCCACTGATCAAGGTCGCGCCCGGCTTTATTCACCCCATCCACATCATAGACACTGCGAATATGCAGCACCCCCAGGCCTTCTTCGGCGAGTCGATCGTCGCGCTCAGAGGCCAACCAAGGCATAGGTGTATGCGGCGCCAGCGCAGCCACTTCGGTGTAAATTACCCCTTCACGCGGCACGATGACCGGCTGCTGCAAGTCCTTATCCAGGTTGTAAATCCACAGACCGAACAGCGGGTCGGCCGGCGTGGCGGTCTCATCGCCCAGCCAATCTTCCGTGCAGGGCACCAGACGCGGATCTGCCTCACCAGCGGTCACCTGCAAACGGCATTGGCTCCAACTCACCAGCAGGCGGTTGGTGCCATCGTTCAGAGACGCCAGCGCCGAGAATAAACCGTGACGAGAGATATCCTCATCAATCACCACCGGCAAGACCGTCAACGACTCTTGCGCGCTCGCCTCCTGTCCCCAGAGGTCCAGCTCAGGCTCGATAAAGTCGTTCACATTGACCCGCAGCATATCGCCGCCAACTCGTTCCGCCTGTGGTTTGTAAATACCCACTAACTGACCATCGGGCATTACCTGCGGGTTAAAGAGCCAGGGCAGAGTATTGTCGTGCAGCGTGTTATAGCCGTAATGAAGACGTACATCGGTGCCATCGGGGCGCGCCGTATAGTAGCTGAGGCGGTCGTTGCCGTAGTTGTCACGCCGGTAATAGAGCAAGCGTCCATCCTCGAGCAGCAAGGGGTTCCAGTCGTGACTTTGGTTATAAGTGAGCTGGCGAATATCCGTACCGTCGGCATTCATACTGTGTAATACCAGCGCTGGGCCATCGCCCGCTTCGCTCTCGGCGGCGTACTGGGCTTTGTTATCATCCAGCAAAATAGCGCGGCTGCGCACCTGGCGGGTGGAGGCAAACACAATCCGGCCATCAGGCAGATAGCGCGGGGTAATATCCTCTGCCGCCTCGGCTACAATGTCGGAGCTGATGACCCGCCGCAACTGATCCTGCGGCAAGTTGTATTCCCAGATATTCCAAGTGGGCTGCTCGTCCTCAGCCACATCGGGCAGCGCTGGGGCTCGCATGGAAAACAACAAGCGGTCGCCTGCCGGGTGGACACTCAAATGACGTATATCCTGACCCCGGCCATCACCGGGCTTATGGCTAAAGGCACGGGCGCTGATCTCTATCGCCTCGGCCTCGTGTGTGGCGCGGGATTTTAGCCACAGTCGGGCACCCGGATAAAAGCCCAAAGGCTCCTCGGGGCCGGGCAGATGATAAAGCTGCGGCTCGGCCTGTGCCTCTTCTGGCTCAGGCGAATAAAAAAGCGGGCGCTCTATATAGGCAATGGGCAAATCCACCACCACCGGATCGGGCGACTGCCCGCCTCCCGAGACGGAGACATCCGCTCCGCCTCCGCAGGCCGATAGCAGACCCAGGCCAACAACCGTGCCCAGGCAGCGCAGGTAACCCGATAATCGTGGACAACGGCTCGACGCCATAGTATTCCCTGTGAACGCTGAGGGCGCGATGGACGCGCAAGAAAAAGCCGATTCTGCCTTGCTTTGGCATAAGTTTCTTTGTCGCCAATCACGCTGTTTAACAGTCGTTGTCGCCTGTGGCGGTGACTTTCTTGTGTATTTTGTGATCGGGTCGCCACCTGACAGAGAGCTCAGAGTCAGGCCGCAACAGGGTAGCAGGATATAATGCCCGGATTAAGCCACCCCCTCCTCCTGAGAAAAAAGGCCCATGCCACTGCGGACTCTTGCCCACTTCGCCAAAACCCTGCCGCTATGGGCAGGGCTGACAGGGTTGTTGCTGATGACCTCGCTGGCCTGGGCCGGACCGCGTGAACAGGCGCTGCAAATTCACCAGCGCGTAGCCGGCATCCCGCCCACTGAGACAGTGCTACTGGAGATGGCCGAGCACATTGCTGCCGGCCGAACCGATAACGCTGTGCGCATGGCCATGGACACCGAGGGCTTCTACCGAGCCACCCTGAAAACCCTGGTGACACCTTGGACCAACCGCGAGCAGACACCCTTTGCATCCCTCAACGACTACACCGCCACGGTGATGGGCTTGGTGCGCGACGGCGAAGACTTCCGCCAAATCCTCTGGGAAGATGTGATTTACACCAGTAATGCAGCGGGGTTACCCGCCTACAGCACTAGCGACAACGCCCATTACGAAACGCTGGAAGCGGGGGATTATTCGCTCAAGGACAGTCTGACAAGACGCAGCCAATCTGATCTCAACGGCCTGCCTGCTGAGGCCACCGCCGGGGTAATGACCAGCCGCGCAGCGGCCAGGGAGTTTTTCTATTTAGGCACTAACCGCGCCATGTTTCGCTTTACTCTGCTCAGCCATTTGTGCCGCGACTTGGAGCAGGTGCACGATACCACTCGCACCTCCGACCGAGTGCGTCAGGATGTGAGCCGCAGCCCCGGCGGCGATAGCCGGGTATTTCTCAATAGCTGCGTGGGCTGTCACAACGGCATGGACCCGCTGGCTCAAGCCTACGCCTATTATGATTACGACTTTGACCCTGAGACAGATCCGGCGGCCGAGTTCGGTCAGCTGGCCTATAACCGCGACGGGCAGACAGACCCGGTGACCGGCACCCAGGTAGTGGCCAAATACCATCTCAACAGCAACACCTTTGCCCCGGGCTATATCACTCCCGACGATCACTGGGACAACTACTGGCGCAGCGGCCCCAACGCCATTCTGGCCTGGGATTCCAGCCTGCCCGGCAGCGGCGCGGGCGCCAAAAGCATGGGTCGCGAGCTGGCCCATTCGGGAGCCTTTGCCAGTTGTCAGGTGGAGAAGGTCTTTAAAGCCGTGTGCCTGCGCGCGCCGGGTAATGCCGCCGACCGCAGTCTGCTGAGCACCGCCACCGCCAACTTTGCCGCCAGCGGTTACAACCTGCAGCAGGTGTTTATCGACACCGCCGACTACTGTAAGGGGGATTAATATGAAAAAAATCCTCCTTGGTTTGGCCCTGACCACATTGCTGGCTGGCTGTGGCTCTGACAGCGGCCCGCCAGTGAAACAACATATTCCCCCGGAAACCCAAGGTCCCGGTAACAGCCTGGTCTACGAGGGACCGCCGCCACAAACCGAGGATGTGCAGCGTTTTAAAGTCAATCTGTGGGATTCCCTGGCCGTGGTGGAACGCTGTGGCGAGTGTCACGGCAGCGGCGGTCAGTTACCCACGTTTGTGCGCCGTGACGATATCAACCTCGCTTATGCCGAGGCCGCGTCGCTAGTGAATCTCGGTACACCAGCCCTGTCGCTGATGGTGACCAAAGTAGCCGAAGGTCATAATTGCTGGCTTACCAGCCACAGCGCCTGCGCCGATATTATCAGCGGCCACATTAGCGCCTGGGCCGAAAGTGCCGGTACTATCACCCAACAAGTCCTGCTCACGGCACCTGTGGATAAAAGCGTTGCCGCGAGTAAAAACTTTCCCGCCGATAGCAGCGACTTTGCCGCCACCGTCTATCCCTTATTGAGCCAACATTGCAGCGACTGCCATCGCCAGGGCGCGACTCTTAACCAGCAACCCTATATCGCCAGCACCGATGTGGATGTGGCTTACGCCGGTGCTCGCAGCCGCATTCGCCTGGACAGCCCTGCCGACTCACGCTTGGTGCAGCGACTGGCGCTGGAGGGCCACAATTGCTGGAGCGACAACTGCTCCAACGATGCCCTCGCCCTGCAAGAGGCCATTGAAGCCTTTGTGGCGCGCCTGCCCGAGGTGGATATCAACCCCCGCCTGGTTATCAGCAAAGCGCTGGCGCTGGGCGACGGGGTAGTGGCCAACACCAGCGGCCGGGTAGAGAGCGATATTATTGCCAAGTATGAGTTTAAAGCCCGCGAGGGCAGCACCGCCTTTGACACCAGCGGCGTGGAGCCGGCGGCCAACCTGCAACTGTTTGGCGAGGTAGAGTGGATGGCTAGTTGGGGGCTGCGCATCAACGACGGCAAGGCTCAAGCCAGTACCGCCACCAGCCGCAAACTCTTTGATTTAATCACCCGCACCGGTGAATACAGCATTGAGGCCTGGGTGATTCCCGACAATGTGACCCAGGAAGAAGCCCGTATCGTCAGCTATTCGGGCAGCACCCAAGTGCGCAACTTTGCCCTCGACCAGAGCCTGTATCGCTACGAATTCCTGCACCGCAGCAGCACCACCGACGGCAACGGCTTACCTGCTTTGTTCACCCCTGATGCCGATCAGCGCCTGCAAGCGAGCCTGCAACATGTAGTGATCACCTACGATGCCGTGGCCGGGCGGCGCATTTACGTCAATGGCGAGTACACCGATGATGCGGACCCGACCGCGCCTGGACACCTGAACGAATGGGATTCCAGCTATGCGCTGGTGGTGGGTAACGAAGTCTCCGCCGATCGGTTGTGGCGCGGCGCTCTGCGCTTTCTGGCTATTCATAACCGCGCCCTGACGCCGGAAGCCATTGCCGCCAATTATGAGGCGGGAGTGGGAGAGAAATACTACCTGCTGTTCAATATCAGCCATCTGATTGATATGAGCGCGGCCTATATCGTTTTTCAAGTACAGGTATTTGACGATTACAGTTATCTGTTCAGCGAGCCTTTTTTCACCAGCCTGACCGATGAAGCCGTGCCCCAGGTGCCGCTGGAAGGTATCCGCATTGGCATCAACGGCCGCGAGGCGATTATCGGCCAGGTGTTCGCCGCGCTTCAGACCGATATCAACCCCGATGCCTACCGAGAGGGCAGGCAGTCACTCTCGCGTCAGGGAGCGGTAATCGGCCTGGAACAGGGGCCGGAAAGCGACACCTTTTTCCTCACTTTTGATCGCCTTGGCTCACACGAATTTGTACGGGTAGAAGCCGAGCCGCCCGCTCCGTCGCCCACCGCTGATATTCCTGATCAAGCACAACTAGGCATTAAAACCTTTGCCGCCATCAATCAATCGCTGGCCGCTATTACCGGCATCAGCCCCAGCACACCGACAGTTGCCGCCACCTACCAAAAAGTCGAACAACAGCTGCCCACCCTGACCTCTATGGACAGCTTTCTGGCCGCCCATCAAATGGGCATTACTCAACTGGCGGTCAGCTACTGCAATGCCTTGGTGGGCGATAGCCCCAATGGCAGCGCGGCACGGCAAGCGTTTTTTGAAGGGTTTGATTTTGGTGCGCCCGTCACCACGGCCTTTAACAGCAGCGGCCGCCAACAGATTATTACACCCTTGCTGCAACGTCTGATGGCAGCACCGGTTAACGGGCAGGCACTGGCAGCCCAACCAGATACCACCGTTATCAACGCTGAGTTGAACCGTCTGATTGACACCATGACCGCCTGCGGCAACAACTGCTCTGCCGGACGTACCTACACCGTGGTCAAAGCCACCTGCGCCGCCGCTTTGGGCAGCGCCATGATGCTGATTCAATAGGGGATTACCATGCGCAAAAAAAACACCCCCCTGCACCCAGATGCACCTCTTAAACTCAATGATCACGCGCGCCCGATCACCCGCCGCGAACTGATTGCCCAGGGTTTTCGCACCGGCAGCGCTACTGTGCTGGGCGGCACCATGCTGGGCCTGCTGTCCAACCCGGCGCTGGCAGACTTGTCGCCCGACATTATCGCCATGCGCAACGCCTGCGGCATTGCCGCTCAGGGCGCAGGCAAGATTCCTTTTATCTGTTTCGACCTCGCCGGTGGCGCCAGCATTGCGGGAAGCAATGTACTGGTGGGTCAGGGCGGCGGCCAATTGGATTTGCTCAGCACCGCCGGTTACGGCAAGCAAGGACTGCCGGGCGATATGACCCCAGCCTCCTCCACCACTAACTACATCAACACCGAACTCGGCCTGGCCTTTCATTCAGACAGCGGCATGTTGCGCGGTATTCTGGAAAAACTGGGAGCCGATCGCAGCGCCAGTATCAATGGTGCAGTTATTCCCGCACGCTCGGAAAACGATACCGGCAACAACCCCCACAACCCCATGTACGGCATCAATCGCGCCGGAGCCAACGGCTCACTGGTATCTTTGATCGGCTCTCGCAACAGCGACTCAGGCGGCAACTCGCTGGCGCCTCTGGCATTGATGAACCCGGAAGTGCGCCCCACCAAGGTGGATCGACCCGGCGATGTGAGCGGTCTGGTGGATGTGGGCGATCTGGTGAGCCTGCTCAGCCAAACCGATACCGTAGCTGTAATGGAATCCATGGTGCGTTTGAGTAACGCCAAGCTGGGCGCCATCGACACCGCCAGCCGTCGCGATGCCGAGCTCAAAGAATTAATGCGCTGCGGCTATGTAAAAAGCGCCGACCTGGCCGACCGTTTTGGCGACCCTGCGGCCATCGACCCGGTAGCGGATACCGATATCGTCGGACCGGGAGGCATTTTCAGCTTTGACGAGTTCGATAGCGACGGAGAGTTTCGCAAAGCCGCCTCAGTGATGAAACTGGTAATCAGCGGCTATGCCGGCGCAGGCACCATTACCATGGGCGGCTACGACTACCATACTGGCGAGCGGGCCACAGGCGAAGCCCGCGACTTGCGCGCCGGCCGCTGCATTGGCGCCTGCCTCGAATATGCCGCACGGATGAACGTACCGTTGATGATCTATGTCTTCAGCGACGGTTCGGTTTTTTCCAACGGCGCACTGGATAATTCTGTCGGCGGACGCGGCAAAGGCGTGTGGACCGGCGACAGCCAACAGACCGCCGCCTCTTTCTTTCTCGTCTACAACCCCGGCGGCCGCCCGCAAATTATCGGCGGTTCACCCGAACAGCAGGCCATTCACCAACAGATTGGCTCCATGCGCCCCAGCGGCGATGTAGAAACCGCCTCCAGCCTGGCCGCCAACAACGTCAACCTACTGGTGGAAACACTCATTCTCAACTACATGGCCCTGCACGGCGAACAACACCTGTTCCCCAGCCTCTTTCCCAACCACGGCCTCGGCAACGCCAGCCTGATGGATCGCCTTACCGCCATGCAACCGATTTGCAATGGGGTGATTAGTAATCCGGTTTAAATAAAAGTTTGGCTTGCGAGAGGATGACTATGGTGTTCTAACGCTTCGCTTTTGAGTTTCTCTGGCAGCGCTTTGTTTTGTTTTTGGTGGTATTTTGCCATCAGCCCTTATATATGACCTATCCCTTCAACGGCTCTGCTGCTTCTTTCTAATTCTGCCTTTAAACATACACAAAACCATCGGGTGTTAAGTTTGTTTCGCCATCAAAGCGATAGGCACATAGTTTGCCTTCTTTCTTATCGACCACGCTGTAGTCCAGGCAGGCTACTTTATCGGCCAGTGGGGCCGGTTTATCTTTTAACCAATAATGGCCGATAAATACCGGTTTTAATTGGTCGTATTTTGGAATTTCATTTTCTATAGGAATATCGGGTATTTTTTCTAAATTCTGCGGGGGCAGAAGTGCCATTTCTTGGTAGCTGGTGGCATCCGTTTGCCACCACTTGATTCGCACTCTGGTGCGTTTATGTCCGTCTTTGTCGTGAAAGCTGTGGCCTGTGGGTAAATTGACTTCCATGCCTTTTAAAAGTGTTTCTATGGCATCGTAAGGCTCTGATCCTTCGCGTGAGGTTGGCACCCATGAAGCAGATAGCAACCTGTTTTCTGTATCCAGGTAGGGTTTAATCATATTTAAATAGTGATTGTGCCAACAGGCATGAATGATTCGGCATGCTGGGAGATCTAAAAATACAGGGAGTGTTTTAAACCAATCGACAATGGCGTGATGCCTTTCGCTACCCGAGACTACCTGATCCAGAAACGTTTGGTGTTGTTGCTGATTTTTCGCATTATGTGGGCGTAAATATTCGCCGTTATTATCAGGGTCTTCAGTGGTCCAAGCTACCGCGTTGTATTCGTGGTTACCCATAACTGCCAGGGCATGTCCATGTTCGACCATGCCCTTAGCGATATCTACCGTTTCAATTTGTTGCGGACCACGATCAACAAAATCGCCTAAAAAAATAACTTTGCGGTTGCTATGCCGCCAAATTCTCTGTTTATATTTGTAGCCAAGTTTTTCCAATAATTGAATAAGTTTATCGGCATGTCCGTGAATATCTCCAATGATGTCGTACACTAATGCTCTCCCGAATTAGTTTGTTTTTTATCAACAATTTTTGCAACACTGGCTCCGTCTTTTTCAAGCGTAGCTTTGTTGTCCACCGAGCCATTGTATTTACCCACCACTTTGCCCTGTGTATCCAGAATGTAGGCCTCATTTTTTGCCACATAGAAGCGAAAGCGTTTTATTTCACCCCATATAGCTAAAAGGCCTCCCGTTTCCTGGTAACACAAGGCGGCCCTTTCACCCGCAATTCTCAGTTGCGTTTCTATGCTATTCAGGAAAAAAGTCCTGGGAAACTCGATATAACGCATGTGCTCGCAAAAAGCCAAAGCAAAAATTGGCTGGCTCTGACGTTTAAATTCCGTATCAACCCAGATGTAGGGCTTAAAGCTATCTGTAATTTTTCTTAATCGATCTCTTCGCTGTTTAATGCATTTATCGGTTAGTGATTTTTCAAAACCCAGCGCTTTGAAAAGAGCTTTCACAAATTCAATTTGACTAAAGCGAAAATCAAAACTGGAGGATTCCAAACCGAAATCGGCACTACTGATCGTGCTCGCCAGTCTCTTTTTATTATTCGCTGATGGTTTAGCGTAACCATCTCTCGCAGTAGGTCATTTTCAGACCATTGGCTGGCGCGAACTATCAGCTCTGTTTGAATGTTATCGAGCGACATGACTTTTTTCCTTCTCAGGAGGTCACTTTGCAGCGCGACACCCCATCAGTTAAGACTCCATTAAAGAAGTTTACAGCATTCGCTTAAACTGACAACAATGGCTGAAAAGACTCTAACGTAGAATTTTAGCGGCCCAATCTCGCTCTGCAAGTTTTTTCCCGTCAGGGAAATTTTTCAAATCTAAAGTGCCCGCCGCATCGGTGGTGAGTGTTTTCGATTTTTTCCATTCCCCAGTTTCTGGATTGTACCAAGTGAGTTGATAACGGCTATTGGCGCTAAAGCCTTTCAGCTTGGGTGTCACCGCCTGATGTTCAAAATAGAGCAGGGCAAAATCCTTATCGGTGGTGCGCAGCATATAGGACCAACCGTCTAAACCATCCTCCGGCGCTCCGGGTGCCTTGCGTGGGCTTATGTCAGCCGTGGCGGGGATGAGTTGTTGGTAGCGCGCGTCTTCTGATAAAACAAACGCTTGC
>Ga0209075_1001182_pt1 | contig 24959 bp, 18 predicted proteins | sample Stecom2011_FD_187523 | JGI IMG/M metagenome (GOLD analysis project Ga0209075, IMG submission 187523) | Agricultural soil microbial communities from Utah to study Nitrogen management - Steer compost 2011 (SPAdes) (version 2) | ecosystem: Environmental > Terrestrial > Soil > Agricultural land...
TTGTGCCAACCTTTGCGCCATTCCCGCTTTGGTGGGGAAGGGCGATACCATTGTCAGCGATGAGCTCAACCACGCCAGCATCATCGACGGCGCGCGGCTTAGTCGGGCCAAGATTAAGGTCTATCCCCATAATGATATGGAGGGCTTGGAGAAAGTCCTGCAAGAGGACTTGGATGGTCGAGTGCTAATCGTCTCTGACGGCGTGTTTAGCATGGACGGCGACATTGCTCCTCTGCCGGAGATTGTCAAGCTGGCCAAAAAATATGGCGCCATGTCTTATGTGGATGATGCCCATGGCGAAGGCGTGCTGGGCCGGTCTGGCCGGGGTATCGTGGACCATTTTGACCTCCATGGCCAGGTGGATGTGGAGATCGGTACCTTTTCCAAGGCCCTTGGTGTAATGGGTGGCTGTATTGCCGGCAGCGCTGAAATTGTGGAGTACATCAAGCAAAAGGCCCGTCCCTTTACTTTTAGTTCAGCCCTGACGGTTCCCGATACCGCAGCGACATTGGAAGCGGTGAGGATACTTACCGAAAGTGGCGAACTTGTAGAGCGCCTGTGGGAGAATGCCCGGATTTTTAAAGAGAAATTACAAAAGTTGGGTTTTGATACCGGTGCCACCGAGACGCCCATCACTCCAGTGATGATTGGCGACGCTCGGGATTCTCTGGAATTTAGCAAACGCTTGCTGGAGGAGGGAATTTTTGCCTCCACCATTGGCTTCCCCTTGGTGGCCCAGGGCAAGGCCAGGATTAGAGTCATGCTTTCTGCGGCCCACAGTCTGGAAGACTTAGACTATGCTGTGGACACCTTTGCCAAGGTGGGGCGAGAAATGGGTTTGATAAAATAAATACTTGCGCCGGGCTCTGCCCGGCGCAAGTATTTATTACACAATTATTTCATCATTGTTTCAATGCAGGAGAGCAGAAGGTTAGTGTGGAATTACTCATGAAGAATCAGCTTTGTCTGAGTCTTTATACAGGCTCACGCGCTCTTTGATAATAGAATACAGATGAGTTTCCATCCCATATGCAATTCACCAAAAGAATTATGATAGGGGTAAGCTTGCCCAATGGGCAAGGGGTTTTTATGGCAACTTATGCAAAACAGTGAAATCAAAATAAAAGGTAAACTTATGAAATACCAGTGGCATTAACTTCCACCTGTTCTAAGATGTAGCAGGGCAAATTTCGTGATAATGCTTGACTCCGCTAAAGTGGTGAAGTATAATTACGGAAAGTTTCCCGTTAGGTTGCACAGGGCCAGGGGGATATAAGGGCAGAATTGAATAAGTTCACCTTTTTTCTATCTATTTTTTGTGTCTTGACACCAAATTTAGTTGAAGTATAATATCAAAAAGGCCTTTTAGGACAAGCTTTCTCATTCTTTACAAGTGGGGGAGCTGGAAGAAGCTTACTAAAATGGAGAATGGGGCTATTTGTTAGGTGAAAAAAGCAGGAATTTTGCCTTGGGCGTAGAATATAGATAAATGGAACAACCTTGTTCCCTGGCAATCTAGGTTTTAGTGCGACATTGGTCGCCTAAAATACATTGGTTTTTTACCAAAAAACATTTTTAAGGGAGGAAACAAAATGAAGAGGCTTTTGGTACTGATGCTGGTTACCGTGCTCATCGCGGTTCCCTTGGCCGGTTGCGGTGGCAACGGGGACGATCCTGGTAATGGCGATGACGAGCCCGGTGGCGACAGCACACTTATCGTAGGTAGCCCCGAAATTAGCGGTGACTTTGTCACTGGCTTTAGCAACAGCGCCTACGACAGATGGGTTCGTGTCCTGATTAATGGCTACGAAACCTACTCCACTACTCCAGACGGTGAAATCGTTCTGAACGAAACCGTTGTGGAGAACCTCGAGACAGAAATCGACGAGGCAACTGGTGATAAGACCTACAGATTCAAGATTTACGAAGACATGAAGTGGAACAATGGCGATCCCATCACCGCCAAGGACTATGTGTTTAACGTCCTTTGGGCTGCGTCCTACGAATGGGTAGAAGCTGGTGCCAGCCATGACACCACCGGCGATGGCCTGCTTGGCTACACTGCCTACCACGACGGAGAAACCGACCGCTTTAAGGGTGTCAACTTGGTTGACGACTATACCTTTGAGCTAATTATTGACGGCGCAGAGCTGCCCTACTTCTTCGAAACCAGCTACGCCTCCGTCACTCCATACCCCATGGATGTATGGATGCCAGATGCCGAGATCGATATCAACGACGATGGCGCCAAGCTTGACGGTGACCTGGCAGCCGCAACTAGCGAAATTGCTACTGTGGAGCGCTTTAAGCCCACCGTCACCTGTGGTCCCTACAACTTTGTAAGTTTCGAGAACAATGCTGTTACTGTAGAGAGGAACCCTGAGTTCAAGGGCAACTTCGAAGGCAAAACTCCCCAGATTGAGACCGTTGTTGTTCGGTCCATCAACCAGACCACTGACATTGACATGGTTATCTCTGGTGAGGTCGACGCCATTACTGGTGTAATCGAAGGCGAAAAGATTGAAGCTGCGAAGTCTGCTTCTACTACTAACACAAACTACTATCCCCGGAACGGTTTCGGTGGCGTTTACATTCACTGTGACTTTGGTCCCACTGCAGACCAGAATGTCCGTCATGCTTTGGCATACCTGATGGACAGGGACGAGATCATCAATAACGTCTTGGGCGGTTATGGTAGTGTTGTCAACGGTCACTATGGCTTGGCCCAGTGGATGTACGAGGACAACAAGGCTGCCATTGACTCCTTCCCCCACTTTACCCGGGACATCGAGAAAGCCAACGAATTCCTAGATCAGACTGAATGGCTTTACGAAGAAGATGGCACAACCGAGTTTGATCCTGCCAAGGCAGAAGATGGCGGTTACTTCCGTCACAACGCCGATGGCGAAAGATTGGTCATCAATCACTTCGGAACCGAGGACAACGAGGTTACCGATAACGTTGAAATTCAGTTCAAGGCTAACGCACACCTGGCCGGTATCGAATGGGATCTTGCCATTGGTGACTTCGACGCCTTGCTAGAAAACTACTACTATGGTCCCACTCTAGGCGACGACCGGGAGTACCACACCTTTAACCTGGCCAGTACTTTCTCTGTTGCCTATGATCCCTACTACAGCTTCCACAGTAATCACTTGGGAACTACTCTAAACTCCGACCAGGTTGACGATCCCGAGATTGACGAACTTACCCTCAAGATGCGCCGCTTGGATCCCACCGATACCGAGACCTATTCCGAGTACTGGTTGGAATTCCAGGAGCGTTTCGCAGAGTATCTGCCCATCATTCCGTTGTACTCCAACGAGTACTATGACATTTTCCGGACCGAAGTCAGTGGCTTCAACACCACTCCCTTCGTTACCTGGGCAGAAGTCATCTGCGACATCAGCGTGGACAAATAGGAGTCTAGTGCTTTAGGATAATTACAGGCTACCAAAGGTTAGGGGATGGCTTGCGCTGTCCCCTTTCTGTTACCCAAGCCCTGCCTCCCCTGGTATTAATGCTTACCCCATATCTTAATTCTTTGTTATCTAAACAACGGTGCGCACATGCACGGTTTGTCGACAAAGGTACTTCATAATATAAATTCGCAGTTTGGTGCGGTAAATCCGAACAAAGGAGGCTAATGTCGTGTTATTTAGGTATTTTATCAAGAGGGTTATTTCCCTTATTCCCGTGGTATTGATTATTACAATTATGCTCTTTACGATTATGAAATTAATGCCCGGTGATCCTGTTAGAATGATGCTCAATCCCGCCCTGAAGGCCGAGCAGTATGAAACTGCGTATGATGCCATGTTTAGAAAGTTGGGGCTGGATAAGTCGTATCCCGAGCAATATGTCCGCTGGATGGGCAATATCTTTCAAGGCGAATTGGGATGGTCATCCCTTCACAACAAGCCTGTTGAAGATGCTGTGGCTGAGCCCATGCGTAACACAATAATTTTAAACGTGTTTGTCATAATCATTCAGCTGGCCATTACTTTGCCCTTGGGGATACAATCTGCTGTCAAACGGGGCTCGTTTTTGGACAGTTTTATTCAGTTCTTCTCAATAGCCACTTACTCTATGCCATCGTTTTTTATAGCATTATCCTTAATTTTCATCTTTGCCATAAACTTGGGCTGGCTGCCCGTCGGTAGCATGCCCTTGACCAACAAACTCACGGGCTTTGCGTTTATCGGTGCCTGGGCAAAATACATGGCTTTGCCGGTTACCTGTCTAGTCCTCATCGGTATGGCCAGCACCATCCGTTATGTGCGTAACGCCATGCTGGAAGCCTTGAGCAATGACTATATCCGCACTGCCCGGGCCAAGGGTCTGTCGGAAAAAGTGGTTATTTATTCCCACGCCTTCCGCAACGCTCTGATACCCATTTCCACCATCGTTATTTGGAACATTTTTAGATTGTTCAGTGGTTCTGCCATCACCGAGACCGTCTTTGCTTGGAATGGCATCGGCCATGTCTTGGTTAAGGCTCTGAACAACCGAGACTTCGCCCTGGTTACCACCATGAACTTGTTCTTCGCAGTCTTGGGTGTCACTGCAAACCTGGTGGCAGATATATCTTACGGACTTATTGATCCGCGAATTAAGCTGGAATAGGGAGTGAGAAACATGGAAAACAAACCAGTACAACCTGAAACCAACCAAGAATCGACAGGAAAGAAACTGGGCAAATCTTCAGTTTCCCTGTTTAAGCGCCTGTTTTCCCGGGATAAGACCGAATTATCTGCTCTGGAGGAAGAGGCAATCCAGACTCCCGGTATGACAATTTTAAAGAACTTTTTCCGGCATAAGCTCGGCATCTTAGGTCTTGTGGTCTTTATTGGAATCGTGGCTCTCTGTGTTGTCGGCACTCAAATTTGGCCCATCGACTTGAGCTATAGTGAAACAATCATGAGAAATATTAGGCCCGGCCGGAACTATTTAGACTATCCTTCTAAACTGGAAGAGGAAGGAGTCGAACAACTCTCTTCCGGAGTCAGTTTTTCCGTGGCCTTGTCCAAGGCCGGCAATGTATATGTCTGGGGCACCGAGCCCTCTTATATCATGGAAGACTATTCAACTCCTGTCCTGCAAATCCCTCAGGAGGTCAGGGATGCTGATATCCAGCATATCGCTGCTGGTGACCGGCATGTTATCGCTTTAGACTCTCAAAACAATTTGTACGGCTGGGGTGTGAATAACTTCGGCCAGGTGGAAACCACGAAACTGTTGCGGACCAAGCTGGCACAGAAGAATGTTGCCCAGCTCTATGCCAATGAAATGTATTCTGGTGTTCTCTTTGAAGATGGTGAGATGTATAACTGGGGCAGCACCATGGTCAACCGGGTAGACATCATTCCCGAAGAGTACCAGGGTAGAATCAAAAAAGTTTCCGATAGTGGTTTGAACGTCGCTTTGCTGTTGGAGGATGGCACCGTGGGAGCGGTGGGGGTTCGGGGTAATCCCTTCTCCCAGATTCCCGAAAAACTGACCGACGGTTCCGTCAATATCGTGGATATAGCTGCATCCTACCGGGCAGTCGCGGCCTTGGACGACCAGGGTGAATTGCATATTTGGGGTGACGTCCAGTACGATGTGCTCGATATTCCCGAGTATGAAGGTAATATTGTAGGGATGGAAGGCAGCAAGAACAACTTGACCCTGCTGCTGGACACCGGTGAAGTAGTGTACTGGGGTGCTGATCACTACGGTCAGTTGGATATGCCCAGGGCCATTACTGGAAATAAAGCCGTTGACGTTTATTCAGATTTCTTTCAGAATTACGCTGTGATGGAGGACGGTTCCATTGTCGCCTGGGGTAATGATGGATTCCTCTTTGGCAGTGATGAAATGGGTCGGGATATCGCCACCCGAGTTATCCATGGTGGTCGCATCTCTCTCCAGGTCGGCGCCATTGCTGTTGTTGTTTCAACTGTGCTGGCCCTGTTGGTAGGAATGACTTCAGGCTTTTTGGGCGGTTTTATGGACCATCTACTGATGCGTTTTGCTGATATAGTTCAGTCCATTCCCTTCCTGCCCCTGGCCATAACCTTGTCAGCGGTGGCCATGGGACACCTGCCTGAAAGTTTACGTGTTAATTTGATTATGATGATCATAGGTTTCTTGGGGTGGACGGGGTTGGCCCGTTTGGTGCGGGCTCAGATTCTTCTGGAAAGGGAGAAGGACTTCGTTTTGGCTGCCCGGGCTTTGGGTGTAAAGCAGCGCAACATCGTTCTCCGGCACATTCTTCCCAATGTGTTTAACTTGGTCATCGTTAACGTGACCTTGAGTTATGCCATCATGATTTTGCAAGAGTCTGCTCTTTCCTTCCTTGGTTTTGGCGTCAAAGCCCCTAATCCGTCTTGGGGTAATATGTTGACCGGGGCGCAAACCTCCTCAGTAATTAGGCATTTTTGGTGGAGGTGGATTATACCAGGGTCCTTTGTCGTCTTGGCTGCCCTGAGTATTAACCTAGTCGGCGACGCACTGCGAGAAGCCATGGACCCAAGAGCAAATGTTAAGTAAGGGGGGAAGAAGATGAGCTTACTCGAGATTAAAAACTTGCACACGTACTTTGAGACTCGACGTGGATTGATAAAAGCTGTCTACGGCGTTTCCCTCGACATCGAGGAGGGCAAGACCTTGGGCATCGTCGGCGAGTCCGGCAGTGGCAAGAGCCAGACAGCTCTAAGCATCCTCAAATTGTTTGAAAAAAATCAGCGCATATATGATGGCGAAATTGTCTTCGACGGCAGGGTAATTTCTACCCTGAAGCGGGAAGACATGTATAAGATACGCGGTAACTCTATCTCAATGATTTTCCAGGAACCCATGACTTCTCTGAACCCTGTCTTTACGGTAAGTCGCCAGATTGGCGAGGTGCTCAGACTGCACCAAGGCTTATCGAAAAAGCAGGCCCATCAGCAAGCCATTGAGATGTTAGATGCCGTTCAAATCCCCAACCCAGAAGAAATAGTTAACCAATATCCCCACCAGCTTTCCGGTGGAATGCGACAGCGGGTAATGATTGCTATTGCCCTGGCCTGTCGTCCTCAGTTGCTAATAGCCGACGAGCCCACCACGGCTCTGGACGTTACTATTCAGGCTCAGATTCTGCGTCTAATGAACGAACTCAAGACCGAGTTCAATACCTCCATCATGTTTATCACCCACGATTTGGGTGTCATCAATCAGATGGCCGATGATGTGGCGGTAATGTACTGCGGTCAGGTTGTGGAGAGGGCACCTGTTGAATATATTTTCAAGGATCGCACAAAGTTTTCTCACCCTTATACCGAGGCCCTTTTGGTGTCGATTCCGTTGTTGCATGGTGAGCAGGACCGTCTGGAGGCCATTCCCGGTGCTGTTCCTCATCCCTTGGACTTGCCCAAAGGATGCAAATTCGCTCCCCGCTGTAAATACGCCACTGCCAAGTGTCGGCAGGAGGAGCCTGAACTGAAACAGGTTAGCGATGTGCAGTCGGTGAGATGCTTCTATCCTGAGAAAGGAGTGAGAAATAGTGGAGAATAAAAAAGTTCTACTGCGCATCGAGGATTTAACCCATTATTTCCCTCTGAAAAAACCTCATATCTTTGCAGAGCAGAGGTATGTTCGGGCCAATGAAGGAATCAATTTGAATATTTATCAAGGTGAGACCTTTGGTCTGGTGGGCGAGAGTGGTTGCGGTAAGTCGACCTTGGGTCGAGTTATCCTTCAGCTCTATACCCAGACAGGAGGGACGATCCTCTACTATGGCAAGACCCTGGAAGAGTTCAAGCCCAAATATGTCAAGAAGACCATCAAAGCATTGCCTGGTATCATGGCAAAATACAAGGAATTGGGCTGGGAATTGGGCGAAATTGCCATGGAAAAGGCCAAGAAAGACAAGGGCCTTCGTAAGGTTGTCGAGCGCTACGCCGATGCCGTTCGCATTGCCGGTGGTTTGGTCTTGGCAGACAACTTGGATGAAGTGACCAAGGTCTTGTTGGAAGAATATGATGCCGGTAGCGTGCACTTTGAAATAGCACAGGCAGTAGATGATTTGACCATGAAGCGGGATACCCTGGATCACAAAGAGGATAAAACCGCTGAGGAAAAAGAACTGCTGGCTAAGTATAACAAGGAATTGGCCGAGTTGACCGTCAAATTGGAAAAAGCTAAGGCTGTTCTGGATGATAAGTGGGCCGCGCTACAGGAACTGCGGGCAAAGTATTCCGATCGGGAGGGCTTTGCCGAAGTAGATAAGCTACAGGACGAAGGGATTGACCTGGCTAAACTGACCAAGGAAGAAATGCGCATATTGCGTAAGGAGCTCCAGGTCATATTTCAGGACCCCTACTCCTCCCTGAACCCCCGTTTGACTGTAGGTCAGTTGATAAGTGAGGCCTTGACTGCGCATAATATATTTAAGCGCGGCACAAAAGTTCTGGAAAATTACGTGCTGGAAGTCATGGATAGATGCGGCTTGCAGAAGTATATGATCCACCGCTATCCCCATCAATTCTCTGGTGGTCAGCGGCAGAGAATTGGTATCGCTCGAGCCCTGTCGGTTATGCCACAATTTGTGGTTTGTGATGAGGCTGTCAGCGCTCTAGACGTATCCATCCAGTCCCAGGTTATCAACCTACTCATGGACCTAAAAGAGAAGGAAAACCTGACCTACCTGTTTATCTCCCACGACCTCAGTGCTGTCAAATTTATCAGTGATCGGATAGGTGTCATGTACTTGGGGAATATGGTGGAACTGACCAGTTCTGATAAAATCTTCAAAGACCCCTTGCATCCCTATACCGAGGCTCTGATGAAGGCAATTCCCACTACTGAGGATGAGCCCGGCAAGGAACTGGTATCTGTGGAAGGCGATATTCCCAGCCCCATCAATCCGCCCTCCGGCTGCAAATTCCACACCCGGTGTAAATATGCCACCGATAAGTGTAAGCAGGTTGAGCCCGAGTGGAGAGAACTAAAACCTGGACATTTTGTGGCCTGCCATTATCCGCTGGATAAGGGGGAAGAAATTGTTCAAGAGACTAAGGGAGCGTCTGCCTAAAAAAAAGAGCCAGGAAGAACTGGATGAACTCTACAAGAAAATGGAAGGTGCAGAGTTAGAGAAAGGCGATTTTCTTGCAATGCTCATTGCCGCCTTTATCAACATTGCCATCCCGGTGTTATTAATAACTGGAGTGATTTATGGCATTGTGTGGTTGATATTTGTTGCTTGATTAAAAAGCAGTCCATACTGTTGACTGGTATGGACTGCTTTTTGTGTGGGCAATATTATTGTAAAAGATTGATATTGAAAAACTACTTGTCCTGTAGTATAGTACATATGCGCGTTAAGTATTATTTAACAATGGGAGGGTTTATGTTGAAAAAACTGTTAGTTGTCTTTTTGGCCCTGGCTTTGGTCTTGCCCATGGCGGCTTGTTCCAATGACCCAGGGGAAGACCCTGATGAAGGTCAGGATCCTGGTGAGACCCAAGATCCTGGTGAAGAGGATCAGACCTATGAATTGGCTCTGATCACTGATGTCGGTACCATCGACGACAAGTCCTTCAACCAGGGGGCATGGGAAGGCCTCAAGGAGTACGCTGAGGAACATAACATCACCTATAAGTACTACCAGCCTGCAGAGCAGACCGACGCTGCCTACTTGGATTCCATCGACTTGGCAGTTGAGGGAGGCGCAGAATTAATTGTTTGCCCCGGTTTCTTGTTTGAGCCCGCTGTTTACCAAGCCCAGGATGACTATCCTGATATTCGCTTTATCATTTTGGACGGCGAACCTCATCCCGGCGACTACAGCGTTCGTATCGAGGACAATGTTTACTCCGTCTTTTATGCAGAAGAAGAGGCTGGTTTCTTGGCTGGCTATGCTGCTGTAAAAGAAGGCTTCACAGACTTGGGCTATATGGGTGGCATGGCCGTACCTGCAGTGGTCCGTTTCGGCTTTGGCTATGTCCAGGGCGCCGAGTACGCTGCTGAGGAAATGGGCATTGACTCCATCAATGTCAAATACCACTATACCGGTGGCTTTGATGCCACTCCCGAGGCCCAGTCCATGGCTGCCTCCTGGTATAACGATGGTGTGGAAGTAATCTTTGCCTGTGGCGGCGCGGTGGGTAACTCCGTCATGGCTGCTGCCGAGGAAGCCGAAGCCTATGTAATCGGCGTCGACGTCGACCAGTCCGCTGAATCTGCCACTGTCATCACTTCTTCCATGAAGGAGTTGGCCATTTCTGTCTATGACGGAATCGCCGCTCACTATGACGGCAGTTTCCCCGGTGGCCAAAGTGTAACCTTGGACGTTACTACGGATGGTGTTGGCCTACCCATGGATACTTCCAAGTTCGAAAACTTCACCCAGGAAGATTATGATGCAATCTATCAGGAACTGGTGGATGGCAATATCGACATATTCAGCGAGACCGATGACACCGACGCAACAGTCGTTGATCTGGACATCGTAGATGTGGAAATGGTTAATTAAATAGCGCATGAAGAGAGGTCATCTCAATGGAGATGGCCTCTTTTGCTTAACCGGCCCAGTGGGTGTTTTCTAATTTAGTTTTAGATTGAGTTTCCCGGGAAATCATGATATCATCAATTAGATATAGTGTTCTGTCTCTTTACAGAATCTCGAGGAGGGAGTCTATGGAATATATAATTGAGATGCTGGGCATCACCAAGGCATTTCCGGGAATAGTGGCCAATGATGATGTCACGCTACAGGTCAAGCCGGGGGAAATCCATGCTCTTTTGGGTGAAAACGGAGCGGGAAAATCTACCCTGATGAATGTGCTCTTTGGCCTGTATCAACAGGATAAGGGTGTCATCAAACTAAGGGGCAAAGAGGTTGATATCTCAGGGCCCCGGGAGGCCAACGCCTTGGGAATTGGCATGGTGCACCAACACTTCATGCTGGTGGATAGCTTTACCGTTCTCCAGAATATAGTGCTGGGAACCGAAACGGTAAAAAATGGTTTTCTCCAGATGAATGAGGCCAGGGCCAAGGTCATGGCCCTGAGTGAGCAGTATGGTCTGCGGGTGGATCCCGATGCCCTGGTGTCGGATATCACCGTGGGCATGCAACAGCGGGTGGAGATTCTTAAAATGCTCTACCGGGACAATGATATCCTAATCTTTGATGAACCCACCGCCGTCCTCACCCCCCAGGAAATTGAGGAAATCATGGAGATTATGAGGGGGCTTACGGCGGAAGGCAAGTCTATTATTTTCATCACCCATAAGCTAAACGAGATTAAAGCCGTGGCCGATCGGTGTACGGTGCTGCGGCGCGGCAAATTTATTGGGGTGGTGGACGTTGCTGAGACGGACAAAGAGACCATGTCGGAAATGATGGTGGGCCGCAAGGTCAATATGGTGGTGGATTTGCCGGAGCAGGAAACTGGGGAACCGGTTCTTAAGGTGGACAAGCTCTCGGTGCGCTCCCAGGGTCAGGGGCACACCAAGAATGCGGTGGACGATGTCAGCTTTGATGTGCGTCGGGGTGAGATTGTCTGCATCGCCGGCATCGACGGCAATGGGCAAACAGAGTTGGTCCATGCCCTTACCGGCCTCATCCCTGCCGGCGGCGGCAGGATAGAGCTCAATGGACAAGATGTTACCGAGACCAGCATCCGCCACCGTAACACCCATGGCCTTGCCCATATACCCGAAGATCGGCACAAGCACGGCCTGATTTTAGATTACACATTGGGTGAAAACATTGTTCTGCAAAGCTACTTTACACCCGAGTTCCAAAGCAGAGGGTTTCTTAAGTTTGACAAGATTTATCAATATGCCGACAAGCTAATTGAGGCCTATGATATTCGCAGTGGACAGGGTAGCTATACCCCGGCCCGTAATATGTCCGGGGGCAACCAACAAAAGGCAATTGTGGCCCGGGAAGTGGACCGGGATCCAGACCTGCTCATAGCAGTCCAACCCACCCGGGGTTTGGATGTGGGGGCCATCGAGTATATTCACCAGCGCTTGGTGGAGCAGCGTCAGGCTGGCAAAGCAGTGCTACTGGTGTCCCTGGAATTGGATGAGGTAATGAATCTCAGCGACCGCATCTTGGTGATTTATGAGGGGGCCCTTGTGGCAGAACTTCGGCCCCGGGATGTCACTATTCAGGAATTGGGTCTGTACATGGCCGGCTCCAAGACTGAGCAACAAAAGGGGAGGGAAGCGGTATGAGCGAAGGAAAACAAGGGCGCAAGCTCAGACTGAACTACGATTTCGTCCCCTCTTTGGTGGCCATCGTGGTGGGATTGGCCTTTGGCTTAATCATTCTCCTAATCAGCAATCCTGCCCAAGCCGGCGGCGGTTTTTGGACTATCCTCACCGGCGCCTTCCGGGATCTGCGCTCCTTTGGACGGGTGCTCTATTTTGCCACCCCCATCATCCTCACCGGCCTATCCGTGGGCTTTGCCTTCAAGACGGGGCTGTTTAACATCGGGGCATCGGGCCAGTTCATCGTCGGTGCCTATGCTGCTGTCATTGTGGGCATAACCTGTCCCTGGTTGGGCAGCGCCCACTGGATTGTGGCCCTGTTGGCGGCCTTCATAGCTGGTGGCCTTTGGGCCCTCATACCCGGTTTGCTCAAGGCCTTTGCCAACGTGCACGAGGTCATTGCCTCGATAATGATGAACTATATCGGTATGTACCTGGTCAACTACTTGGTTCTGCAAACTGCCTACGATTCGTTGCGCAATCAGTCCATGCCGGTGGCAGCCAGTGCCATTATTCCTAAGATGGGGCTGGATACTCTCTTCCCGCGCTCCCACGCCAACGGTGGCTTTTTCATCGCAGTCCTGGCCGTAATCATCACCTACATTATTTTGAACAAGACTACCTTTGGTTACGAATTGCGGGCTGTGGGATTTAATCGTCATGCTAGCAAGTACGCCGGCATCAATGAAAAGCACGGTATCGTATTGTCCATGGTTATAGCTGGTGCCCTGGCAGGTTTGGGCGGAGGACTGCTCTACTTGGCGGGAACGGGAAAATACATCAAAGTGGTGGATATCCTGGCTGCAGAAGGCTTTACCGGGATTCCCGTGGCCTTGTTGGGGCTTTCCAATCCAATTGGCATACTCTTTGCCGGCCTCTTCATCGGTTACATCACTGTGGGCGGCGATATCATGCAGCTGTATGATTTCGCCCCGGAGATAATCGATATTATTGTTGCTGTGATAATCTACTTCAGTGCTTTTGCCCTGATTTTCAAAGGATTTATTCAACGTCGGCGCAATAAGCTGGGGGGAGGCAAGATTCAATGAGCGAGTTTTGGAGGATAATATTTTTTGTAGTCCAGCAGACCATGTACTTTGCCATCCCCCTGCTGGTAGTTGCCCTGGGGGGAATGTTTTCGGAACGCAGTGGTGTGGTCAACATTGCCCTGGAGGGGATAATGGTCTTCGGAGCCTTCACCGGTATATTGTTCATCAACACCTTCCAGGGTGTCATGGAGGGCCAGTTGCTGCTAATCTTGGCCATCTTGGTGGCCTGTATATCTGGGGGGCTGATATCTTTGCTCCACGCCTATGCTTCGGTGAATATGAAGGCGGACCAGGTCATCAGCGGCACCGCCATAAATATGCTTACTCCGGCGCTGGCCATCTATGCCGCCAGGATGATTCAAGATGTTCAGCAGATTGCCTTTAATAACACCTTTCGCATCGATTCTGTTCCAGTGCTGGGCAGCATCCCCTATATAGGAGATATGTTTTTCAAGAAGACTTACATCACCACCTATTTGGGATTTGCCATTCTAATTGTTGCGGCTCTGGTATTGTACAAGACTCGCTTTGGCCTGCGCCTGCGGTCTTGCGGCGAACATCCTCATGCGGCGGATTCGGTGGGCATAAATGTCTACAAAATGCGCTATGCCGGTGTCTTTATTTCGGGAGTGTTGGCAGGCTTGGGCGGATTGGTCTTTGTAATTCCCACATCCACCAACTTTAACGCCACCGTGGCCGGATACGGATTTCTGGCCTTGGCAGTGCTGATTTTTGGCCAATGGAAACCGGGCCGGATACTTTTTGCCGCCTTTTTCTTCGGCCTGATGAAGACCATTGCTTCCACCTATTCGGGGATTCCATTTTTGGCCGGTTTGGGTATACCCAACACCCTGTACAAGATGATTCCCTTCATAGCTACATTGGTGGTGTTGGCCTTTACCTCCAAGAAATCCCAGGCGCCCAAGGCGTCGGGAGTGCCCTACGATAAGAGCGCGGCCCGCTAATACCAGCGGACAATTGGGGATTGATTTCTCCTTTTGTCCGCCTTTTTATAGCCTAACCCAGAAAAACATCGGGGACCATTGGGGCAGAGTATATGGTAAAATATTAAACATCGGGGAGGGAAGAGCCAATGCTGAACCTGAATGAGGGTATTATTCACCAGGGTTGTTTTACCGTAAGGACGTACCAAGCAGGGTATGAGTATTATTTGGAGGACGCAGTACACAAACTGGAGCAGCGCGAGGAAAAATCATTTTGGGCCCAAGTTCGGGGTCAGTTTCTCTACGACGTAGTTATAACCTTCTCCCGCAACGGGGAGCTTAAATACACAGATTGTGACTGTCCGGCCTTTGCCAAATATCCGGGCTATTGCAAGCATATCGTGGCCACCCTCTTTGAGATTCTGGAACGTCAAAGCCTGGAATCCCGGCCTGCCACCGGCAGTGTTCAGGTGGGGCGGGAGATGCTGGCACTGTTGGAGGAAGAAGATGGTCCGGAGACCCGTCGGGAATTACAGCTGGAGGTAAGCCTGGACAAACGCAGAACTGGAATAGCTGTGTCTATGAAAATTGGTGAGGATAGATTATATGTTCTCAAGGATTTTCGGGAGTTTTTCGCTGCCATGGCTTCAGGGCAGGCATTGTACTTTGGCAAGCAATTCACCTATGAGCCCCGATGGCATAAGTTTGCGCCGGATGACCAAGCCCTTATGGATATGCTTTGGGAAGTATACAAATTGGATGCCCACCTGGCGGGATATGGTCAGCCCAGGTTGGTGCATAAAAAGGAAGTCTTGTTGCCGGAGTCAATGTTGGACAAACTGCTGGAGTTACTCCGGCACAGGGAGTTTAACCTATCGGTGGGAAATCGCTATTATGGCAATGTTCAGGTGGTGGAAGAAGAAATACCACTGCAATTTGCCTTGGAGGGAGCCCAGGGTGACCTGGCTTTGAAGGTTAATGGGCAGGATGGACTGGAGTTCTTGGATAATCAAATGAACTATGTTCTGCATGGAGGAAATGTCCACAAACTCACCGGTAAACAGGCCCAGGGCTTGCGCCCTGTTGTCTACGGTTTGAGTTATACCAAGGGGGATACCATCCTCTTGCCCCAAGATTTGCGGGAGCAGTTTGTCTCCATGCTGCTGCCGGCCTTAAAGCAGGCCGGAGAGGTGGAGATAGCCCCCAGTCTGGAGAAGGATTTTTATCAGCATCCCCTGGTGGCCCAGGTGCGCCTGGACGGCACCGCCGAAGAAGTCAGTGCCCAAATCCTCTATGTTTACGGTGAGTTTGAAGTCAACCCATTTTCACCCGACCCCCCGGATACCGGAGAGAAAATATTGGTCCGAGATGTCAAGGGAGAGAAGAACTTAATGGCATTGCTGGAGCAGGCTGGCTTTACAGTGCGGGGTGGCGGCCTGCATTTGGTGGGTGAGGACAAGGTATTCGCCCTCTTTGCTGAATATGCCCCCCGCCTGCAACATTTGGCGGAGGTCTACTATAGTGACCGCCTGGGGCGGGCGGCCAATGTCCAGCGCCCGGTGCCCAAGGGGCAAGTTCGGATATCTGCAGGCAATCTGCTGGAAGTAGACTTCGAGTTGGACGGGGTGAGTAAGGAGGAATTGGCGGCGGTGCTGGGTTCCCTGCGGGAAAAGCGCAAATACCATCGCCTGCGGGACGGATCCTGGTTGGATCTTGATCAGGGTGGACTGGCGGGGATGACAGGAATCCTGGAGGAGCTGGAAGTGAAACAGAACGACCTGGCTCGGGGCCGTGTCCAGGTTCCAGCCTATCGGGCTTTGGCCCTGGAGCACCATCTCAACGATGCATCCATGACTTCCTTCCGCCGGCACAGGAGTTACCGGGAGCTAGTCAGCAAAATCCGGGAGATTGATGAGACGGAATTTGAGTTACCAGCGGAGCTGGAACCGGTGTTGCGGGATTATCAGAAACGGGGCTTCGCCTGGCTCAAGACTTTGGCCGCCTGCAATATGGGAGGTATACTGGCTGACGAAATGGGTTTGGGTAAGACCCTGCAGGTCATCGCCTTGCTAAAGTCCCAGCTCCCCCTGGAGGCCCCAGCCTTGGTGGTGGCGCCCACATCACTGCTCTACAATTGGCGGGCAGAGGTCCAGCGCTTCGCTCCAGATTTGCGGGTAGCTATAGTGGCGGGCAACCGGGAAGAGCGCCTGCAGCTGCTGAAACAGCAGGATGCAGACGTGGTGGTAACCTCCTACGCTCTGCTGCGGCGGGATGTGGAAGAATACCTGGATTGGGAGTTCAGCTGGTGCATCCTGGATGAGGCGCAATATGTCAAAAATCCGGTATCCCAGACAGCTCGGGCGGTGAAGCAACTATCTGCCCGGCGGCGCCTGGCCCTCACCGGTACTCCCATGGAAAATTCCCTCATCGAGCTGTGGTCGATTTTTGACTTCCTCATGCCGGGATTTTTGGCGGGGCATAAGAAGTTCTCCCAAAAGTATGCCAAGCCCATTCAAGAAGGGGATGCCAGCAGGGCGGCGGAGCTGTCCCGGAAGGTGGCGCCCTTTATTCTGCGCCGGCTGAAAAAGAATGTTCTGAAGGAGCTGCCGGAAAAAATTGAACACACCATGCTTTCAGAACTGACTTGGGATCAGAAGAAACTTTACCTGGCCTGGTTGGAGAGAATCCGGACGCAAGCGGCGGCGGCCTTGGCTGAGGACGGCTTTAACCGCAGCCGGGTAAAGATATTGGCGGGATTGACCCGGTTGCGCCAAATCTGCTGCCATCCGTCTCTGTTCCTGGAAGACTATGGCGGCGGCAGCGGCAAACTAGAGCAGCTGCGGGAAGTGGCGGCTGATGCAGTTGGTTCTGGTCATCGCCTGCTGGTATTCTCTCAATTCACCTCGATGCTGCAAATGATAAGGCAAAGACTGGAGGCCGATGGGCTGAACTGCTTTTACTTGGACGGCTCGACCCCGGCAGAGAAGCGCCTGGAATATGTCCACTCCTTCAACCGGGGGGAAGGGGATTTGTTCCTCATTTCCCTCAAGGCCGGGGGGACGGGGCTCAACCTGGTGGGAGCCGATACCGTGATTCACTACGATTTGTGGTGGAATCCGGCGGTGGAGGATCAGGCCTCGGACCGGGCCCACCGCATCGGTCAGACCCGGCGGGTTCAGGTGATGAAATTTGTGGCCATGGGGACCATCGACGAGAAAATCCATGAACTGCAGCAAAAAAAGAAAGAGCTCATCGACAAGGTCATAGACCCTGGTGAGACCCTGCTTTCGACCTTGAGCGAGGCTGAGTTGCGGGAAATCCTCAATATATAACAGGCTTAGCTTCGAAACTAGCTAAGCCTGTTTTTTGGGTCTAAGGGATTGGGGGGTGAGATCTGGCCAAGTCTGAAATGTCCTGGACTGTGCGTTGGGCCAGAAAAAAATCGGCCCGGTCCTCGATGACGGAAAGGGCTTTAACGCTGGTCACCGGAACTGCTGCTCCCACTGGGTGGGCACCCCTGCTGCGCAGGACAGAGATGCCCTCCAGGATTGCGGCACCGCTGTCAGCGGCCTGGTCCACCAAGAGCACGCCCTTTCCCCTCCAGGTTTGTTTTTCAGGACTATTGTCTTCTTCCTCCAGCATCTGCCAGGGCTTCCCCAGGGCCCGGGCAATTTTCTCTGCCACCATTGCCCCTTGGGGAAGGGCCAATACCAGGTCTATTTCTTGACGGTATTGGTCGGCAAATTCCAAGAGATTCTCCAACTGGTACTGCTTTGAATCCATAAATCCACCTCCACTATTAATCTTCCCCCCCTGCGGTCAAACATGCTTGGTCTTGGAGCTAATTGACAATATTAGCCAGTATGGGTAATATTGACTTAACAAGGTATTCTAGTAGGTAGAATACCTTGAAGGGATTGATGTAATGCTGACACGGGTCCGGGACTTTCTCACCCGCTTTAATGCTCAGCCAGGGGAGGGCTACAAACCGCGGCTGTATCAATATTGGCAGATGCTGTGGTTGTTTATTCGCCACCACCTCTCGCCAACTGAATACAATTTATATGAATTTGGTCGCAAAGGAGTCCGCCCCGCCCAACGTAAGGAGTATCTAATCACAGCCTGGGCGGTAAGGGAAATGCGTCCCCGCCTCAACTCTCGGCTCTGGGAGCCGGTGTTGCGCAACAAAATTCTCTTTAACCAACAAATGACTCGGCATAAATTGCCGGTGGCGCAGATTTTCGGCCTCTTCCATCCACAGCATGGTTATTGTAGCGGGGGAGGGCAGCTGTGTGGCGAAGCAGATTTTGCCCAACTGTTGCAGGGGTTGGAAGGCAGAGATATCATAATCAAGCCTGTGGACGGCCTCAAGGGCAGCCATATTTCCCGCTACCAGGTGGGGACTGGTGGCCTGCTAGTCAGTCCCCAGGGAGATAGGCCTACCTGGGCAGAAATGGTGGAAGAGATGAGTTGGGGAAACGGTTTTTTGATTGAAGAGTGCCTGGAAAACCATGCTGAGATTAAGGTCTTTAATGCCAGTTCTTTGAACACTTGCCGGGTGGTGACCTTTATCAACAAAGAGGGAAACTGCAGAGTACTGTTTGCCACCGCCCGCTTTGGCCGCCGGGGTAGCGTTACAGATAATTGGTCTGCTGGTGGCGTAGCGGTGGGCATCGACTTGACCACGGGAGCGCTGGGCCGAGGCCTGCTCTTACCCCAATACGGTGGTGGGTGGTTGGAGTGCCATCCAGACAGCAACCAGCCCTTTGTAGGCAAGATCCTACCCCGTTGGCCCGAGGTCATGGATTTGGTTAAGAGGGCGGCATTTAGCTTACCCTGGTGCCATGCCATTGGTTGGGATGTGGCCATTACCCCCAAGGGCCCGGTGCTGGTGGAGGGGAATGGACAATGGAATCCATCCCTGGGCCAGGCATTTAGCGGTGGGCTGTTGACACCGGAATTGCGCCGTGAGTTTCAGGAATTGGGTTTGACGGTTCCTGCATAAAAAAATAAAGGAGAGGTTTGTATGTATGATCCCCGTGTAGAAAAGTTGGCCAAACTCTTGGTTCACTACTCCTTGGGCATAAAAGAAGGGGATAAGCTAATTATTCAGAGTTCTGCCCTGGCTGAGCCCTTGATGGAAGCGGCGTATAAAGAGGCCATTTTGGCTGGCGCCCATGTGGATACCATGTTGAGCATGGCCAATGCCGCAGAAATTCTGTACAAACATGCCAGTGATGAGCAGTTGAAGTACATAAGCCCCTTGAGTGAGGTCGCTTCCCGGGACTATGACGCCAGTTTGCGAATAATGGCCAGCTCAAACACCAAGGCCCTTTCCGGGGTGGACTCCCAACGCATTTCCCTGCATCGCCAGGCCAACGCCGAACTGCAGAAGCGCTTTATGGAGCGGGCAGCCAGTGGAGAATTGCGATGGACGCTGACGGCATACCCCACCAATGCCGCTGCCCAGGACGCCAATATGTCGCTGCAGGAATACTCTGACTTTGTCTACGGAGCTGGCCTGTTGGATTACGACGATCCCGTGGCCCAATGGCGACGCATCGAGGCTCAACAGAACAAAATCTGTGAGTTCTTGGATACCAAGTCGGAGTTGAGATATGTGGCCCAGGACACTGATATTTCCATGGGCATCGCAGGGCGCAAATGGATAAACTGTGCAGGTCATGAGAATTTCCCCGACGGCGAAGTGTTTACAGGACCAGTGGAGGATAGCGTCAACGGTCATATCCGTTTCTCTTTCCCCGGAATTTTTTCGGGCAAGGAGATTGAGGATATTCGCCTGGAATTTAAGGATGGCAAAGTGGTCAAGGCACGGGCTGCCAAGGGCGAAGAACTTCTCCATGCCCTGCTGGAAACCGATGCCGGAGCAAAGTATGTGGGTGAGGTTGCCATTGGCACTAATTTTGGCATCCAAAAGTTTACCCGCAATATGCTCTTTGACGAAAAAATTGGTGGCACTGTTCACTTGGCCCTGGGTGCAGCCTATCCCGAGAGCGGGGGCAAAAACCAGTCGGGAATTCACTGGGATATGCTCTGCGACATGCGCGATGGCGGTGAAATTTATGTTGATGGCGAAGTAATTTATCGGGACGGGAAGTTCCTGGACTTTTAGATAGTGTAAGCTCAGCCCAAGGGTTGAGCTTTTGATATTGGTGACAAATGTGCGCACTTGGTCCCAATCCACGTTTCGCAGTTTGCTCCCCTGGGCAAAGAAAAACCGCCTCAATTGGGCGGTTGGTCCGTTGGTGAGGATTCCCTTTTCTGGGACGGCATGTTTGCCACTGGGGGGACAAAGGTATGGACATTATGTAGCGAGCGAAAGGCCTCAGCATATCGGAAACCTGTGCCCCGGGCGGTTAAGGCGGCGAGTCGGCGGGTCCACGTGCCAACGCGGCGAGGGGCGAGGTTAGCCAAGGCCCAGGTCTTTTGCTTGACCACCGGGCCAATATCCACTGCAACCGTGGGCTTGGCACTGCCAAAGAGGTAGACCAGACAATCAAGGTCTATTTCATTGACGGTATGGACCACTGCTTCCCCCAGGTCCACAGAATCTTGGTTAAAAATCCACGGATGGAGGTGGGCATGATCGTAGCTTAGCACCAAGTGAGGGCGCTGTTCTTGACAGATTTGGCGGATTTCTTGATTCAGACTTTGGCTGTCGGCCAGGGTTTTCTGGGAAAGATGGATGGAATCTACTTGTTCATAATCCAGGATGCAGCGGCCTCGCTCTTGGCTAGAGCTGGAGACGATGGTAATAGGATTGCCCATTTGATACATGCGGCGCAGGGCTCCTCCGGCAAAGATTTCTAAATCTCCTAACTGGTTTGTAATGGCCAGGACCTTCATCCCGCCCTGCATCATGATGTGGCCGGCGTCTTTGGCATCATTGGGCCGGGCAGGAATGAATTGGCGCAGTCTATGCCATGTGTACAGTCCCCCGACGGCCATCACTCCACCCAGAATGGCCAGGCCCAGTCCTGCTTTTCTGCCTGCTTTCATTCAATCACCTCAGCCTTAGTTTGCCATGGCGCTGGGGGACCTATACCCCCGGCTTGCCTAAGCGGCGGGAATAGGTTAGGATAATGATAAAAGAGTCCCAGTAAACAGATAATTCCTCTGTCCAGTGGCATACTAACAAAAAACCTGGAGGAAGGCCTGTGGAAAGAATCTGCCCCATTTGCAACGGTCTCAAGGAGATTAAGCGGTTTTGTCCTTACTGTGGCCAGGAGATGGAGGAGCGCGGTGCACTGCAAGACTTTATCGATGATTACAGTCCCTATCTGAGCAAGGAACTGGGGGAAGACCTTACTCAGCAGCGAGATTGCGTGCACCTGTATTATTGCCCCGCATGTGATGTGGATGTGCGGGTCTCTACTTCCCAGTGGTTGGTCTGAGCTGATGGGGCCAAGGGAGTTAGAAACGGGGGCTGGTGAAGATGAAAATTCAGGATGTCCTGGCGCATCACGCTGGGGCTAGACTGTATTGTCACCAAACGGGCCGGTATCCCTCCCCGGAGGAGCTGGCTCTTTTTGTGCAACGTGGCGGGAAATTGGCGATGTATGGGGGCCAAGGGGATGAGGCCATAGCTCAGAGGGTGCTGGCAGGAATCCAGGGCGATGGGTGCAGTTTGGGTCAGGTCTATCAGCAACTACGGGACAGAAAAGAAAAAAAGGGTTTGGGCCAAGTATTCACTCCCCCGGAGGCGGTGGAGACGATCTTGGACTTGGTGGAAGGGGACGCCAAGAATATTTTGGATCCGGCCTGTGGGGCTGGGGATTTTATCCTCTCCGCAGGCCGGCGCTGGCCCGGGGCTCGCCTGCAGGGAGTGGATATAGACCCCTTGGCCCTGGCGGTGACCTCCACCCGCTTGGATTTGCAAGGAATCTCAGCCCAATTAGTTCAGGCCGATGTCCTCTGCGCAGATTTGCCGTCGTTTGACCTGGTGCTGGGCAACCCGCCCTGGGGTAGTAAATTGCCCGGAAGCCGGCTTAAAAATTATCAGTTTGTGCGTCGCCGGCCGTTGAATTCCTTTGTCTACTTTTTGGAGCTGGCAGCCAGAGTGCTGGTGCCCGGGGGTATGTTGGCCTTTATCCTGCCCGAAGCCTTTATCAAGGTGTGGGGTTACCGGGATGTGCGGGAATGGTTTCTGGAAAATTTCACCCCTACTGCCATGCACTATATTCCCAACTTATTTTCCACATACTATGCCCCGGCCTTGCTCATGGTGGCCCGGCGCCACCCGGTAGATCAGATTGCCCCGGTTCCAGTGCTATACCAACGGGACCTGAAAGCTACCGCCCGGCTATATAACACCCTGCCAGCCCAGGCCCTGGGCCCGGAACGCTTTAATATCAACTGGCACAGGGGCATGGAGGAGGTGTGGGACCAGTGTTCTAGCAATGCCCTCTCTTTGCAAGAGGGGGACCTGGGGGCGCCCTTGCCCGTGGGGGAGGCCGTGGTGGACTTTTCCCTGGGCATCGTCACCGGGGATAATAGCCGATTTGTCCAAGAACATCAGGGGGCGGGGTGCCTGCCCTTGCTCCGTGCCAGCGACGTCACACCCTTTAAGATCCAGCCCCCGTCCCACTATATGCATTACAATCCCCAGCAACTACAACAGGTGGCTCCCCTGGAAAAATATCAGGCCGAGGCCAAGATTGTTTACCGCTTCATCGCCCGGGAAATAATTGCCGCAGTGGATTACAGCGGTGCCCTGACTCTGAACAATCTAAATATCATCGTACCCCTGCGCTTGCCCTTTAGTTTGGATTACTTGGTGGTTCTGCTGAACAGTCGTCTGTTGAACACTCTTTATATGTACAGGTTCTTTACCGGTAAGGTGCTGACTCGGCATATTAAGCAATTGCCTCTGAGGGTGCCAGGGCGCGAGGAGGCGGAAATCTGTAGATTGGTCCGGGACACAAACCGCCATCAAGAGAAACTAAATTATCTGGTCTACCAGCTCTATGGCCTGAATCAAGACCAAAGGCAACTGGTGGAGGAGCAGTACCAGGCCCTGAGGAAAATATTCTTTGTCTAAGTGAACTTAGCTGGACAAAATACTCCCCCTTGGTCTTAGGCAGTTTGTTGCTTCGCCTGTCAACCTGAGGGGGAGCAGCATATCAGCTGGAAGGGCCTTTGATGCTATTTCTTTATTACCAGGAATAATCCTAGGGCCAGTAGTCCTACCAGGCCACCGCCCCACAGCCAAGGCGAATTGCCCGGGTCGTTGGTCAGTGAAGTGACTTCGGCTTCACCGGTGCGGGCAGGGATGTCTAGGTCGTTGCCTAGCCCTCTGATATCATCGGTTGAAAGCGGCACGATGTCCGGTTCTGCGTAGACCTGGCTACCGATCATCTGAACATCGGGGCGGTCCAGCTCCCAGGCCTGGGCGGTGGTGACGGAGGCGGTGACAGTCATATCCTGCACTTGATATTCCACCGAAATGCTATCCAGATAGGCACAGAGGCTGGTCAGGGCCTCCTGATAACCCTGGTGATGGAGTTGCTTTAATGTAGTATAGAATTCCCACGGGGGTTGATTGGTTGCTGGAGCTGGGTCAATTGTGGGAGTGTCCCGGACTGGAACATCTTGGTCTGGAGCTGGGTCAATAGCTGGGGTGTCCTGGGGCGTGGAATCTTGGTTCGAGGATGGGTCAATGGCCGGGGCCTGAGCCGGCAGGTCTGGGTCCCGGGGCGTTGCTTGAGCGATTTCTGTGGGCTCTCCGGTGTAATCCGGGGGAATTGGGCTAACGGAAGTGTCCCCGTCATCAAAATCTATCCCGTCCCAACCGGCACCTCCATCACTGGGTTGCGGTTCAGTGGGCAGAACGCGTCCCCATTGTCCCTGTAGGTCCTTGGGAGCTTCCAGGCCATATTCCCGGTAGAGGTCCCGGATTTGGTCTTGGATTTCCGATGTCAGTTGGTAGGCAGGTAGGATGTATACTTGATGGACTTGGTCATCGGCACTGTCCAGCAGTAGTTGGTAGAGGCTGACATCAAATTTGCCCGCTTGTTCTCTGAGCTGCTCATATTCTTGCTGACGGATCTTGCGATCCTCCATGAGGAGCTCTGACAATTCCTGGTCGGTGTAGTAACGGTCGATTGCTGCGGCGTAACCCACCATTCCCCGGCTCAATTCCGCCTCCGGACCATACCAGGTTGCAACACTGATATCCAGGTCTTGGCTGATGATATAAAGATCATACCTTTCAGCTATGGTAAGGTCCTTCTGGGGAATATCGTATTGCTGGCTGATGTATTGGGCCAGGTTGTCGTTCTGAGCGCCAGCGGGGGTCGCCAGGGCCAGGAGTAACAGGCAGACAAAGACGCAGGCCAGTAATTTCCTCACAGTATCCCTCCTTTGTTAGTTAGATGGTGCCCCCGGGCAAATGGTTCAAAAAAACGGAAAAGGCACTGCCTTTCCCGACTAGATTTTGAAGCTAAGAATTGTAGCGGTTATGGCCAAGACGGCAGTGACCAATAAGATAATCTTGCCGAGCTTGGATATTTTCGAGAAATTATTGCGGTGTAAGAAAACTGCGGCCCAGAGTATCCCCATTACCACCACCAAGCCTGAGGAAATTCCTGAAATATTGTGCCACAGTGACTCGCATTTGTTTATACAAGCTAAAGAGCTGACGGCCTTGACCAATAAGACAATGACGGCACCATAGTGCACCAATTTGTAAACCATGACT
>Ga0209075_1001183_pt1 | contig 24934 bp, 26 predicted proteins | sample Stecom2011_FD_187523 | JGI IMG/M metagenome (GOLD analysis project Ga0209075, IMG submission 187523) | Agricultural soil microbial communities from Utah to study Nitrogen management - Steer compost 2011 (SPAdes) (version 2) | ecosystem: Environmental > Terrestrial > Soil > Agricultural land...
AACAAAAACAGATGAAAGTAAGAGCATCAGTTAAAAAAAGAAGTGCAGATTGTAAAATCGTGCGTAGAAAAGGAAGACTTTACGTAATTAACAAAAAGAATCCTAGATTCAAACAAAGACAAGGGTAGTTATGGCAAGAATTGCAGGTGTAGACATACCAAAAAACAAGAGAGGAGTTATCTCCCTAACTTATATCTATGGAATAGGTAAAAGTAGAGCAAAAGAAATTTTAGCAGAAGCTAAAGTAGACGAGAACACAAAAGTTCAAGACTGGACAGATGAGGATATCAATGGTATTCGTGAAGCTGTGGGATCTTTTACTATTGAAGGTGAACTACGTTCTGAAACTCAATTAAACATTAAGCGATTAATGGATATTGGATGTTACAGAGGTATCCGTCATAGAGTTGGACTTCCATTAAGAGGTCAACGTACAAAAAACAACTCTAGAACTAGAAAAGGTAGAAGAAAAACTGTTGCTAACAAAAAAATGGCAACTAAATAATTAAAAGACATTAGTCATTAGAGTTTAGTGTTAGATGAATCTGTTTGAAATAGCAATGTTTAGGATTCTAACAACTAAAAACTAACAACTAGAAACTATATTAATATGGCAAAGTCAAGTACAAAAAAACGTAAAGTAATTGTTGAATCAGTAGGGGAAGCACACGTAACTGCATCTTTTAACAACATTATTATTTCGCTTACAAACAAACAAGGAGACGTTATTTCATGGTCGTCTGCTGGAAAAATGGGTTTTAGAGGTTCTAAAAAGAACACTCCTTACGCTGCTCAATTAGCTGCTGAAAATGCAGCTGCTGTAGCTTCTGAAGCTGGCTTGAAAAAAGTTAAGGTTTACGTAAAAGGTCCAGGAAACGGTAGAGAATCAGCAATTAGATCTATTCATAATGCAGGTATTGAAGTAACAGAAATTATTGATGTTACACCATTACCACATAATGGATGTCGTCCTCCAAAAAGAAGAAGAGTATAATTTATATATCATAAATAATTAATATCAACTGTTTTTTAATAGTTGATATTAGTTTTTTATATGTAAATTTGCAAACTGAAAAATTAATAAACAAGTATCAACGAGAGACTAACGGATATCGAAGGATAAGATTAAGACCTTAATTCATAACCACTCTCATAACAAATCAAACAATGGCAAGATATACTGGTCCTAAAACTAAAATAGCCCGAAAATTCGGTGAAGCTATTTACGGAGAAGACAAATCTTTTGAAAAAAGAAATTATCCTCCAGGTCAGCATGGTGCAAACAAGCGTCGTGGTAAAAAATCTGAATACTCTATCCAGTTAATGGAAAAGCAAAAAGCTAAATATACTTACGGTGTATTAGAGAAGCAGTTCAGAAACATGTTTAAAAGAGCAACTGCGGCTCCTGGAATTACAGGTGAAGTGTTGCTACAACTTTGTGAGTCTAGATTAGATAACGTTGTTTTTAGAATGGGAATAGCTCCATCTAGAAACGGTGCAAGACAATTAGTATCACATAGACATATTACAGTTAACGGAGAAATCGTTAATATACCTTCTTATCAGTTAAAAGCTGGAGATGTGGTAGCTGTAAGAGAAAAATCTAAATCACTTGAAGCTATCGAAAGTTCTTTAGCTAATTCAAGTCAAGTTTTCGAATGGATTACTTGGAATGGTGAGCAAAAAGAGGGAACTTTTGTTGCTGTACCAGCTAGAATCCAAATTCCAGAAAACATCAACGAGCAATTAATCGTTGAACTTTACTCTAAATAATAACTGATACAAATCGCAAATATGGCAGTATTTAATTTTCAAAAACCCGACAAAGTAATCATGATTGATTCAACCGATTTTGAAGGGAAATTCGAATTTCGTCCTTTAGAACCTGGTTACGGATTAACAGTTGGAAATGCTCTAAGAAGAGTTTTACTTTCTTCTTTAGAAGGATTTGCAATCACTTCAGTTAGAATTGAAGGTGTTGATCATGAATTTTCTACCATTGCTGGTGTTGTTGAAGATGTTACTGAAATTATCTTAAACTTAAAACAAGTACGTTTTAAAAGACAAATAGAAGATGTGGATAGCGAGTCTGTCTCAATATCTATTTCAGGACAAAATCAAATAACAGCTGGAGATTTCCAAAAGTTTATTTCAGGATTCCAAGTTCTAAATTCAGATTTAGTTCTTTGTAATTTAGATCCTAAAGTAAACATTAACATGGAGATTACTATTGAAAAAGGTAGAGGGTATGTGCCAGCAGAAGAGAATAAAAAAGCTTCTGCGCCAATTGGAACTATCTTTACAGATTCTATTTATACTCCAATTAAAAACGTTAAGTACAGTATTGAAAACTATCGTGTAGAACAAAAAACTGATTACGAAAAATTGGTTTTTGAGATTATTACTGATGGTTCTATTACTCCACAAGACGCGTTAACAGAAGCAGCTAAGACTTTAATCCATCACTTTATGTTATTCTCTGATGAGAGAATAACTCTGGAAGCTGATGAGATTGCACAAACAGAAACTTATGATGAAGAATCTCTTCACATGAGACAACTATTGAAAACTAAATTAGTTGATATGGATCTGTCAGTTCGTGCACTTAATTGCTTAAAAGCAGCGGAAGTGGATACCTTAGGAGACCTAGTTTCTTATAATAAAAACGACTTAATGAAGTTCCGTAACTTCGGTAAAAAATCTTTAACGGAGCTTGAAGAACTAGTAAGCGTTAAAGGTTTAAACTTCGGAATGGACCTTTCAAAATATAAATTAGACAAAGACTAATATAACCAAGTATTAACGACTCATAATTTGCTCTCCGTTTAAAAGGATATGGTAGCAAGATGATGTCCAACAACAAATGTCATGAGACACGGAAGAAAAGTAAACCATTTAGGGAGAAAAACAGCCCATAGAAAATCAATGTTAGCTAATATGGCTTGTTCATTAATTGAACACAAACGTATTAACACAACTGTTGCTAAAGCAAAAGCTTTAAGACAATTTGTAGAGCCATTGATTACAAAATCTAAGGAAGATACAACTCACAACAGACGTATTGTTATGTCTCGTTTAAGACAAAAAGAAGCAGTTGTAGAATTGTTTAGAGATGTAGCTCCTAAAATAGCTGACCGCCCAGGTGGATATACAAGAATTATCAAACTTGGTAATCGTTTAGGTGATAACGCAGATATGGCAATGATAGAATTAGTTGATTACAACGAAATTTATAACGCTAATAAACCTGCTAAGAAAACAACAAGAAGAAGTAGAAGAGGTGGATCTAAACCAGCTGATACTGCTCCGAAAACTGAAACTAAAGCTTCTAACGAAGAAGAATAGTAGTTAAGTTTTTGTTAATTAATTATAAATAAAAAAGGATGGACCCATTAAAGTCCGTCCTTTTTTTATATTTGCAATCTAAATTTTTATATATTATGAAGAGATTTTTAGTTTTCACACTAGTGTTAACAGTTAATTTTGCATTCGCTCAATCAGCGAGTTTTTCAAGAAGTGATTTTTCAAATTCTGATAAGTTATATGCCAGCAATGGTTTATGGGTTACTAACCAAGGGGCAACTAAAAAAATTAAAGGCTCTCCATATTTATTTGATTCATGGGATTCTAACGAAGCCATAATTTATATGCATGATAAAGCCTATAAATTAAAGTCGTTAAATTATAATGTGAGATTAGAAAGGTTTGAATCGAAGTTCGCAGAAGACTCTGTTTTTGCTTTTAACCCTAAAAACATCAATAAAATTGTAATTGAAGGTAGAACATTTAAACGTTATTTGGACCCTGAGTTTCAACGAAATTCTTTTTTCGAGGAATTAGTAAGAACAAAATCTACGAGTATATTAAGGAAATACGAAATAGAAATTATTGAAGCTAATTTTAACCCAATGACTCAACAAAAAGTTTCTGACGATCAAATGGTTAAAAAGGAAAAGTATTTTTATACAGAAGATGGTGAGACTCTAAAAGAAATTAAACTTAAAAAATCTCATATATTAAAAACTTTAGATGCTAATAAAAGAGATTCTGTAAAGCAATATGCAAAAGATAACAACTTAAGTTTTAAAGATGTTATAGAGCTTAAAAATATATTGCAATACTACAATACACTTTAAGAAAACTCTGTTTTCAACGAAAAAAGCTTTATATTTAAATGAAAATTTAAATATGAAGCTTTTTTTATTCGTTATTTTTAATATGAGTGTTGTTAGTTCCTGTTTATCCCAAACAATGAACTCCACATTAACAGATCAATCAGGGAGTCAAGTATGGGTTACGAGACCGGTTTCTACAGCAGATATGTTTCCAGATGAAGTCTTTCAAAAGCGAATAGCAAACAAAGAGGATGGTTCTAAATATTTATACGAATCGTGGGAACAACCGGTTAGAATTATCTTTACAAATAATAAAGAATTAAGGTTACAACTTATCAATTTCAATCTTAAAGACAATCAGTTTGAAACCGAATCTTTAGGTGACACCTTATTTATTTTCAATAATGAAACCATTAAAAAGGTAGAAACATTTAATTCCTCCTTTGTTAAGTTGTTTAACCCTAAAACAGGTGAAGATGGTTTTTTCCAACCTCTTTTAGTTTCCGATAAACTCAATTTTTACAAATTACCAGAACTTCATATTTCTAAGGGAGTTTTAAATCCCTTAACGCAAGAAAGAAGTCCAGACGTTTTAACTAAATCAGTTTCTTACTTTTACTCCAAAGGAAATTTTAATTTGCAACAAGTTAAATTAAAGAAAAAGCACATACTAAATATCTTATCCAATAAAAAGAAGGAGATTATTACCTATGTTGAAACACATAAATTTGATTATTCAAGTGAAGTAGATGTAGTCAAAATATTGGCCTTTTATAATTCTCTTTAATAAAGTGATTATAAAAAAGGGTAAACATTTTAGTTTATCCTTTTTTTTATGCAATTTTGCAAAACTTTTTGAATCATGAAATACAACAAACGAGAGAAAGCCATAGTTTTATTAGCAGACGGTACCATTTTTCATGGTAAAGCCATCGGGAAACCGGGCACCGCTTTTGGCGAAGTCTGTTTTAACACTGGTATGACAGGCTATCAGGAAATATTTACAGACCCTTCTTATTATGGACAGTTAATGGTAGCTACCAATGCTCATATTGGTAATTACGGGACGCATAAGGATGAAGTTGAATCGGACTCCATAAAAATTGCGGGGCTAATTTGTAAAAACTTTAGTTACAATTATTCACGGGATGGCGCAGATTCTTCATTGGAAGATTATTTAAACCAAGAGAATCTATTTGCTATTTCTGATGTAGATACGCGAGCCCTAGTTAGCTACCTTAGAGAGAACGGTGCTATGAATGCCATAATTTCTACAGATGTAGATAATATAGAAGGATTAAAAAAGCAATTAGCTGAAGTTCCTAATATGAATGGCTTAGAATTGGCTTCTAAAGTGTCAACAAAAGAACCTTATTATTTTGGTGACGAGAATGCTACGTATAAAATAGCAGCTTTAGATCTTGGGATTAAAACAAATATTCTTAGAAATTTTGCTAAAAGAGATGCTTACATAAAAGTATTCCCTTACAATGCTACTTTTGAAGAGATGAGTGCTTTTAATCCAGATGGTTATTTTTTATCTAATGGTCCTGGTGATCCAGAGCCATTAAAATCTGCCCAAGTCCTAACCAAAGAAATATTAGATAGAAATTTGCCGTTATTTGGAATTTGTTTAGGACATCAGGTCATAGCATTATCTCATGGTGTTTCTACATATAAAATGCACCACGGTCATAGAGGTATTAATCATCCTGTTAAAAACCTGGCTACAGGTAAAGGAGAAATTACTTCTCAAAATCATGGTTTTGCAATTAATAGGGAAGAAGCAGAAAGCCATCTAGATATAGAAATTACACATTTACATTTAAACGATCATACGGTTGCAGGAATTCGAATTAAAAACAAAAATTGTTTTTCAGTTCAATACCATCCGGAAGCAAGTCCGGGTCCTCACGACTCTTCGTACTTGTTCGATCAGTTTATAGAGAATATAAAAAACAAATAATTGAAAACCTCAACGAAGTTTAACTTCCTTGAGGTTTTTTATATTAGCCTTCTTGGCTTCAAAGAAATAATTAATTTTTAAAACTTTTACGATGAGTATAATTATTAACATTCACGCCAGACAAATTTTAGATTCAAGAGGTAATCCAACGGTAGAAGTGGATGTATTTACTGAAAATGGTGTAATGGGAAGGGCAGCTGTTCCTTCAGGAGCTTCCACTGGAGAACATGAAGCTGTGGAGTTGCGTGATGGTGGAAAACATTATATGGGAAAAGGAGTTTTAAAGGCTGTTGAAAATGTTAATACAATAATAGCTCAGGAATTACTTGGAACATCGGTTTTTGAACAAAACCAAATTGATAAAATTATGATTGATTTGGATGGAACTGCAAACAAATCAAAATTAGGAGCTAATGCCATATTAGGGGTTTCTTTAGCTGTGGCAAAAGCAGCAGCAAACGAACTAGGTATGCCTTTATATAGATATGTGGGTGGGGTTAGTGCGAATACGCTTCCTGTTCCAATGATGAATATTATTAATGGAGGGTCTCATAGTGATGCACCAATTGCATTTCAGGAATTTATGATTATGCCTGTAAGTGCAACTAACTTTACAGAAGCTATTAGAATGGGAACGGAGATTTTTCACAATCTAAAAAATGTACTTCACGAAAGAGGTTTAAGTACAGCTGTTGGAGATGAAGGTGGATTTGCGCCTAATTTAGCGGGTGGAACTGAGGATGCTTTAGATACCATTAAGTTGGCTGTTGAAAAGGCTGGCTATGCATTTGGTAAGGATATTATGATAGCACTAGATTGTGCTGCCGCTGAATTTTACAAAGACGGGAAATACGACTATTCTATATTTGAAGGTGAACAAGGTAAAGTGAGAACTAGTGAAGAACAAGCAGACTACTTAACCGAATTGGCATCTAAATACCCAATTATCTCTATTGAAGATGGTATGGATGAAAACGATTGGGATGGTTGGAAGTATTTAACCGAAAAAATTGGAGCTCGTGTTCAATTGGTAGGAGATGATTTATTTGTTACCAATGTAGAAAGATTATCAAAAGGAATAGAAAATAATATTGCTAATTCTATTCTAATAAAAGTAAACCAAATTGGTACTTTAACCGAAACAATCGCAGCTGTTAATATGGCGCATAATGCAGGTTATACTTCTGTAATGTCTCATCGTTCAGGAGAAACAGAAGATAATACCATTGCAGATTTAGCAGTGGCGTTAAACTGTGGTCAAATTAAAACGGGTTCAGCTTCACGTAGTGATAGGATGTCAAAATACAATCAATTACTTAGAATTGAAGAGGAATTAGACGAAGTTGCTTACTATCCAGGAAAGAAAACTTTCAAACAAAAATAACAACAAAAGTGAGTTTTGTTTCGAGCGATTATCAAATATTTGGTAATCGCTTTTGTTTACTATCAATTTTACTAATGTTTTTATTGTTAAAACCTTTGCTAAGCGCTTTATAAATCGTGATTTATTTCGTAAATTCGTCGAGTTAAAGAGCAAAATAATTCAAAATAATATTTATATAATATATGTCAGATAAAGCAACAATAGAAATTAAAGGTAAAACATACGAATTCCCTCTAGTTGTGGGGACTGAAAATGAAGTTGCCATAGATATTAAAGACTTGAGAGGCTGCACAGAAGGTGTTATAACTTTAGATCCAGGTTACAAAAACACAGGGTCTTGCGAAAGTGCCATTACGTTTTTAGATGGAGAAAAAGGAATTTTAAGATATAGAGGATATTCTATTGAAGAGCTTGCTGAAAAAGCTAATTTCCTTGAGGTTGCTTTTCTTTTGATTTTTGGAGAATTACCAACGAAACAAGAATTAGAGAAATTTCATAACGATATTAAAGCGCAATCTATTGTTGATGAAGATGTACGAAAAATAGTAGATGCTTTTCCGAAGTCGGCTCATCCAATGGGAGTTATTGCATCGCTTACAAGTGCATTAACAGCTTTTAACCCGTCTTCAGTAAATGTTAAATCTGAGGCTGATATGTATAACGCCATTGTGAAAATATTAGGGAAATTCCCAGTATTGGTTGCATGGACATTCAGAAAAAAGAACGGATTACCATTAGATTACGGCGATAAAAACTTAGGATATGTAGAGAACATCTTAAAAATGATGTTTAAGCAACCTAATGAAGAGTATAAGTTTAATCCTGTTGTAATTAATGCCTTAGATAAATTATTAATTCTTCATGCTGATCATGAGCAAAACTGTTCTACTTCAACCGTGCGTATTACAGGTTCATCTCACGTAGGATTATTTGCTTCTCTTTCTACAGGAATTTCTGCGCTGTGGGGACCTCTTCACGGAGGAGCCAACCAAGCGGTATTGGAAATGCTTGAAGCTATTTACCAAGATGGAGGTGATACTGATAAATACATGTCTAAAGCAAAAGATAGAGAAGATCCATTTAGACTAATGGGCTTTGGACACAGAGTATATAAGAATTTCGACCCAAGAGCAAAAATCATTAAAAAAGCTGCCGACGAAATTTTAAACGATCTAGGTGTTGAAGATCCTATCTTAAATATAGCAAAAGCTTTAGAAAAAGAAGCTTTACAAGACCCTTATTTCGTGGATAGAAAGCTATATCCAAACGTAGATTTCTACTCAGGAATTATCTACCGTGCTATGGGAATACCAACAGATATGTTTACAGTTATGTTCGCCTTAGGACGTTTACCAGGATGGATTGCGCAGTGGAGAGAAATGAGATTAAACAATGAACCAATTGGTCGTCCTCGTCAAATATATACAGGAGCACCGTTAAGGTCGTTTAAAACTATCGATAAGCGATAATACAATTTTATATTACTTCAAAGCTTCATTTTTAAATAATGGAGCTTTTTTGTTATATATAATTGAGCAGAATTTATAAGGAATAAAATAATTAATTAGGTTTGTAGTATTATGATAAAACTTAAAGTAAATAACGAAACATCAAGATTAAGAGCTGTTGTATTAGGAACTGCCACAAGTAATGGTCCAACACCAACAGAGGATGAAGCGTACGATCCAAAATCTTTAGAACATATTAAGGCAGGAACGTATCCTTTAGAAGCCGATATGGTTAAAGAAATTGAAGCGGTTGCCAAAGTGTTTGAAAAATACGATGTAAAAGTTTACAGACCAGAACTCATCAAAGATTGTAACCAGATTTTCACTCGTGACATAGCGTTTGTAATAGACGATATGTTTGTAAAAGCTAATATACTTCCTAATCGTGAGGAGGAGCTAGATGCTATTCAATACATAATAGATCAGATAGATCCAAAGAAAGTTGTTAGACCACCTGAAGAAGTTCATATTGAGGGTGGAGATGTCATGCTATGGAACGATCATATTTTTATTGGTACGTATAAAGGAAGCGATTATAAGAACTACATTACCGCCAGAACGAATATGCAAGGCGTTCAATATATCAAAGATTTGTTCCCGAATAAAATAGTGAAGGAATTCGATTTAGTAAAATCTAAAATTGAACCTAGAGATAATGCATTACATTTAGATTGCTGTTTTCAACCTATTGGAAAAAATAAAGGAATTATTTATAAAAGTGGTTTTAGAGAGGAAAGCGACTATTTATACTTAGTGAATTTATTTGGAAAAGAAAACTTATTTCACATTACTCGTGACGAGATGTATAATATGAATAGCAATGTTTTTTCTATTTCTGAAGAAGTTGTAATTTCTGAAAAGAATTTTACACGTTTAAATACTTGGTTAAGGGAAAATGGATTTACTGTTGAAGAAGTTCCTTATGCTGAAATAGCCAAACAAGAAGGTTTGTTGCGTTGTTCTACATTACCTTTAGTTAGAGATTAAGAATAAGTTTTCATATAAACATAAAAAAGGTCTTCATTTGAAGACCTTTTTTATGTAGTTAAGTTTTAAACTAAATTTAATTTATCACTAATTTCTTTGTAGTTCTATTTTTTCCAATTTCAAAAACAGCTAAATAAATCCCTTTATTTAAGTTACTGATATCAAGTTTGGAGTTTGATGTTTTAAGTGTTTTTTGAAATACTTGTTTCCCCAAAATATCTATCAGTTTGAAATGGGCGAATTCCTCGTTTTTCAAATCAATATTAATATTAAGTGATTGTTGAGCAGGATTTGGATACATACTTATGGATGGATTTATAGCGTAAGAATCTATGTTTAAAGCATTAAAATCTACTTCTGCAAAAAACATGGCTGCTCCAAGCGTTCCTTTAGTAACTTCAAATAAATAGTTTGGATCCATATTCGATAAAACATCATTTGGACCATGAGCATAAGGAGTTTCGTTAGCTTCGTAAAGTCCTGTAATTATTTCTCCATTACTTTGGAACGGAACATAATCAGAAGCATACGCATAGGAGATTTCTGTGCTTAAATTTGAATATAATTCGATGGAGGCTGCTAATTGATTTGTTGCAGTGTAGGAGGCTGCATTATTTGTACTAGGATAGTTGTTTTGATCTCTTTCGCAAACTATGGAATTATTGTTCATTCCGTTTACACCACCAACTTCATCTATGTTAAGAACTAGTTTAATGTCTAAATTTTGAGGAATCACAGTATTGTTAACGTAGTAGTTACTCCCAATTAAACCGTCTTCTTCACCACTAAAGTGAATAAATTTTATGGAATACTTGGTTGGAACATTAGCAAGTAAGCGTGCCAATTCCATTATTAACACAGTTCCAGAACCATTATCGTTTGTTCCTGGACCATTTTTTGTGTCATAGTGTCCATCAATTATAAGATAGGTGTTTGGATAGTCGGTACCTGTTTTTGTAATAATGATATTATTACTTGTACCAGCTCCGTAAGAAAAAGTTTGTAATTCTATATTGGAGTAACCTAATTCTGTATAACGAGTGGTTATCCAATTTTCTGCATTGGTTAAAGCCGAAGTACCTACCTCTTTAATTCCAAAATTTTCGAAAGTAGTTAAATCATTTAAAATATTGGAAGCAGAAACATTGCCAACAACATTTGCAAAATATGAATTGTAGGTTTGTGAAAAATTAGACGTGCTATTAAAAAGTGCAAGCACAAATAAGGTAAGTGTAAGGTAATTTTTAATCATTTTAAGAACTTTTTGGGCTCACAAATGTAGTTTAAAAATATACTTTACAGAAAATATTATGATTTTATTACACACCTAATTGTGATTTTTACTGTATTTCCTACCATAAAGGTTCCTGTGTCTTTTCCAACGTTATAGTCAAGTCGTTCTATTTCAAAATACCCAGTAAATGTGTTGTTGGTCATTTCAAAAGGAATTTCAACTACTTTGGTTACGCCATGAACTGTCAAGTTTCCTTTAGTTATGTACTTGCCATCAAATTTTTCAACTGTGGTAGATTTAAAACAAATGTTTGGATACTTTTCTACTTCAAAGAAATCTTCAGAACGTAAATCTTTATCGCGCTTTTTGTTTCCGGTATTAATGGTTGCAGCCTCAATACATATATCAAAATTAGAGTTTTCTATATCCTTAGGATTGAAATTAAATGTGCCATGCATATTTTTAAAAGAACCCTTTACTGTGTTTAACCCAAAATTGCTGATTTTAAAATTAACTTCTGATGCACTAGTGTCTATAGGTTGATTTTGAAATAGAGATAAGCCTAAAGTCGAGATAAATAAGAATACTATATATAGTGTTTTCATAAGATATGTTTTAAGTTGAAAAATGTATTGTTATAAAGTTAATTAAAAGGAATTACAAGACCGTAATTACTTACTTTTAATTTTGTTATATGTTAAAATATCTAAACTAAAATAGAATGGAAGTATATTGAGTTAAAACTGAGTTTTTAAATTATACAATTTGCTGCCGTTAGAAGATTTATATTAATCAGCTTTTATTCTATAGGAACTATGAGAATTGGGATTTTTGATTTTTTTATAAGTCCTGCCGAAACACTTCCAATAAATGCTTTGTAAATGAAATTATGTTCTTGATGTCCTGCTATAATTAAATCGACTTTCAGTTTTTTAGATTCTTCAAGTATCATCTCGATAGTTGCTCCTTGAATTAGTAAGCCTTGAGCTTCGATACCTTGGTCGTTAAGGTTTTTGGCGTGTTCTTCAAGGATTTTGTGTTCTTTCCTAAGTTCATTAGCACGATTTTCTCTAATATATTCTGGCCCCACATTGTAACCCACAAAATCAGGTTCAGGAGCTGTAATATGAATAATCCATACTTTTGAATTGAACTTTTCCGCTATTTCAATAGCTTTTTTTATAATAAGGTCTTCTCCTTTATTAAAATCTATACTAACTAGGATGTTTTTCATAATCATTGTATTAACTTCAATGATGTAATTAAATAATAATTTATGTAAAATACTGATTTTCAGAGTTAAAACAAAGGTGATTGTGATAATACTTAACAATAAAATATAAAAAAAAGGAACTACTTTCGGTAGTTCCTTTAGAATATTGTTGTTATAAATATTTAAACTAGCTCAACAAATAAGCCTTCATCATTCTTTTCTACTTTAGCTAATTTGTTTTTGGTTAAGCCTTTTATAGTTTTATCCCATTTCTTATTACTTAAACCAGATTGATCTTTTAAAGTGTTTAACTCTATTGGCGATGTGGTTTTAAGTAAAGCATAAACAGCTTTTTCGTCTTCCGACATTTCAACCGCTTTTTTCTCAGGACGCATTTGAGGGAAAAACAGTACCTCTTGAATAGATTGGTTGTTTGTTAAATACATTATTAAGCGGTCCATTCCAATTCCCATTCCAGATGTTGGAGGCATACCATATTCTAAAGCACGAAGGAAATCGTGATCAATAAATTCGGTAGCTTCATCATCTCCTTTTTTAGATAATCTTAATTGATCTTCAAATCGTTCGCGTTGGTCAATAGGGTCGTTAAGTTCTGAATATGCATTTGCTATTTCTTTCCCACAAACCATTAACTCAAAACGCTCGGTTAAATCTGGGTTGTCTCTGTGTTCTTTACACAGCGGACTCATTTCTTTTGGATAATCCGTAATAAATGTTGGTTGGATATAATTTCCTTCACATTTTTCACCAAAAATCTCGTCAATAAGTTTTCCTTTCCCCATGGTATCATCAACTTCAATACCTAGGTCCTTAGCAGCTTGTCGTATTTCATCCTCAGTTTTACCAGTTATATCAAAACCAGTAAAATGTTTAATAGAATCTGCCATGGTTACTCTAGCGTAAGGAGCTTTAAAGTCGATAGTATGTTCTCCAAAAGAGGCTTTTGTTGTTCCGTTTACGGCTATGGCACAATGTTCTAAAAGTTGTTCACAGAAATCCATCATCCAGTTGTAGTCTTTATAAGCCACATAAATTTCCATTGCTGTAAATTCAGGATTATGAGTTTTATCCATCCCTTCGTTTCGGAAGTTTTTAGAAAATTCATAAACGCCTTCAAACCCACCCACTATCAATCGTTTTAAATATAATTCATTGGCAATTCTCATATATAAAGGAATGTCCAAACTGTTGTGATGTGTTATAAATGGCCTTGCTGCAGCACCTCCAGGAATTGGTTGTAGAACAGGTGTTTCAACTTCAAAATAACCAGACTCATTAAAGAAATTACGCATAGCCGTGTAAAGTTTAGTACGCTTTACAAATATTTCTTTAACATGAGGGTTTACCACTAAATCTGCATAACGTTGTCTGTAACGTAATTCAGGATCTGTAAAAGCATCGTGTACATTACCTTCGGCATCTGTTCTTGGTAAAGGCAATGGCCTAAGGGCTTTACTTAAAAGAGTAAAATCTTTAACCTTTACGGTTTTTTCTCCTACTTTGGTAGTGAATAGTTCTCCTTCAACACCAATAAAATCTCCTATATCTAAAAGTTTTTTATAAACGGTGTTATATTTTGTTTTATCGTCTCCAGAACAAATTTCATCTCGGTTAAAATATACCTGTATTCTACCTTCGCTATCTTGAAGTTCAGCAAAACTAGCATTTCCTTGAATTCTACGCGACATTAACCGACCAGCAACAATTACCTTTTTACCTTCAGAAAAATCTTGTTTTACCTGTTTTGAAGTGTGATTATATGGGAATAAATCTGCAGGATAAGGGTTAATTCCTAATTCGCGTAATTTGGCTAGTTTGTCTCTACGTACTAATTCTTGTTCTGATAATTGCGACATATATATTGAAATTGTGTGTTTTTTGAAGTTACAAAGATAATTACTATTAGTTAGGATATCAATTTTATTATATTCTAAAATAATACTGTAACAAATAGGAAGATTTATGTACTTATAGGTATATTTCATCAATTAATACTCCTTTAAATTTTTGAAAATTTAGAGGTAATAAAATAAACAGAATGAGTTTTTGGCGTGTTTTACTTTCCATTTTATGTCCACCTTTAGCCGTTATAGATAAAGGTTGTGGATCTATAATAATAGTATTTTTATTATGGCTTTGTGGTTGGGTACCAGGAGTTATTGCTGCTTTGGTTATTTTAAACAACCCTAAGAATTAGATTTTAGTTTTTTCTTGAAGCATTTTGTGGATAATTAAATATATTTTCAATCCTATAATTGCTTTTCAATTCGTTTGTATTTCACAATTTAGAAGAAATTATCGTAATTTTGGCCTCTATGAACAAACATATCGAACTACAGGATTTAGGAAGTAAAGATTATAAAGATACTTGGGATTATCAAGAGTCTTTGTTTAAGGGTATTATAGATACTAAAATTAAAAACAGGCGTGAAAACACTAATCTTGAAACGCCTAATTACTTTCTGTTGGTTGAGCATCCACATGTATACACCTTAGGAAAAAGTGGTGATATTAGTAATTTGCTTATTAACGAAGAGCAATTAAAAGCTAAAGGAGCTAGTTTTTATAAAGTAAATAGAGGAGGAGATATTACTTATCATGGTCCAGGACAAATTGTAGGTTATCCTATTTTAGATTTGGAAAATTTTTTTACTGATATCCATAAATATCTTCGGTTTTTGGAAGAAATGATTATTCTAACTTTAGCTGAATACGGACTGAAAGCTGAACGTAGTAAAGGTGAAACAGGTGTTTGGTTAGATGTTGGAACACCATTTGCAAGAAAAATTTGTGCTATGGGTGTTCGTGCAAGCCGTTGGGTAACTATGCATGGCTTTGCATTAAATGTGAATGCTAATCTAGGATATTTTGACAATATGATTCCTTGCGGAATTCGAGGGAAAGCTGTGACATCTCTTAACGTTGAACTTGGTAAAAAGGAAGTAAATGAAGCTGAAGTAAAAGAGAAATTATTGAAGCACTTTAAAGAATTATTTGAAGCTGAATTTCATTTCTCAGGTCAGAATGTGCAATAAAATTGATATTGCTATTTCCGTTCGAGATTTAGTTTTATATAAAAAATTCTCATATTAAACTTTTTTCAATACATTTTTACCAGTAATAGCCATAGCGGTTAATGCTCCAGAAAATAAAGCGCCACCAACACCGGCAGTTACAATATCCTGACCTGTTAGATAAAAGTTTTTAATAGGTGTTCTTGGTTTTAAAAAGGATTGTCTAAACCTAGATGGACCATGAGCTAATCCGTATACTTCACCTTTTTCATAATTAACAAAATGCTGTGTGGTTAGCGGGGTGGATAGTTCATAACAATTTATCTTCCCTTCAACTTGTGGTAGTTGTTTATATAATTCCTTTAGTAAGCGTTGTGCTATTTCTTCTTTAATAGTTTCATATTCTTCACCTCTTTTTTTCCAGGAGGTACCTGACCATTTTTCAAAAGTTTCATAAGGAACTAAAGTAATAATGTCAATGGAACTTTTTCCAGGATAACGATTAAGCCAATCAGGATCTTTAGCACAAGGGAATGACAAATATACCACAGGAAATGGCTGAGATAAATCTTCTAAATAATTTTTTACGCAGGTATCATGATCTCCTTTGGCTGGGTAAATCCAATAATTTGTTTTTGGAATTTGAAGTTCCTCTGGAGTACCATCTAAACCAATATATAAACTTACGTGGGCAACCGAAGGATTTACCTTATGCAAGTGTTTGTCAAGCTTGTGTTTTTTAACAATGTTTAAAGGTAATATCTTGTTATAGGTAGTAATAATACCCGCGCTACTTACAACGTTTTTAGATCGAAACTCCTTGCCATCTTTCATTTTTACACCTAAAGCCTTGTTTTTTTCAATAATAACCTTATCTACTTCTGCACTAATTAAAATGGTGCCTCCAGCCGATTCTATTACCGGATCAATGGTTTTAACAATTTGTGATGAGCCTCCAATAGGGAAATTTCCACCATCAAAATAATGCCTTGCTACAGATGCATGCATAGAAAAACTACTTTCTTTGGGAGGTAATCCATAATCTCCATACTGACCAGTTAGCACTTTTATTAATTCTTCATTTTGGGTCAAGGAACTGAGTACTTCGTAGGTTGTTTTATCTGAAAATTTATGAAATGGTTTTTTTAAGTATTTTCCTGCCAATGCATTCCAAAAAGGTGATATGGCTTTACTGACATAATAATTCTTACTGGTTTTAACTGCCTTAAATACCAAGTCAACATAATTGTTTATGGCTTGTTCTTCTTCAGGGAAATAAGAAGTCATTTTTTGCTTAAAGTTTCTTACGCCTTTAACAAAATCGTATTGTTTGTTACCAATAATAATTTTGTCATAAACCTCTCCCATGTCAGCCCATTTTAATTCGCCATCACTCACATAATCGAATAGTTTTTTTATCAAACTATTCTTTCTTTGGACTTCACCTATATAATGTATGCCCACATCCCATTCGTAACCAGTGCGTTTAAAAACATGTGTAAAACCTCCAGCTGTATAATGTCTTTCTAGAACTAAAACCTTCTGGCCTTCTTTTGCTAGAATTGCTGCTGTTGTAAGTCCTCCCATTCCAGATCCAATAACAATGGTGTCATAAGTGTCTTGTAAAATAGGTTTTTTTTTATAAGATTGAATCATGGAGTATGTTTTCATCCAAAATACAAAATTGAAATAACATAATTCATAAAATTTTAGTCTGGAGTTTGGATAGAAAAAGGCAGAGCTGTACATTTATATTTTAAAATACCCAATTACTACACTTGGATTTCTTAGAAATAGTGTGGTTTTATATTTTCTATTGAAGAATTTGGAGTTGTAATTTCTATGTTAATTCGTATGGTTCAATCCGTCGGTTATTCGGCTATTTGAACACTTTCTTCAGCTACGGATTCCCTTTTTGCTAAACGAGTGGCAATAATGCTAACTATAAATATTTGTGCTGCATGAAAAATCATTAATGGAAGTAAAATAAGTCCAATAGACATGGTGCTTGGAAATAAAATTTCAGCGAAAACAGTTCCGTGTACAAGCGATTTTTTAGTTCCACAAAATTGTGCAGTAATACGATCTTCTGTATTAAAATCAAGTTTTTTAGATATAAAACCAGTTGTAAAAAATACTAAATAAAATAGAATAATTACTACTGTAGAAAGTATAAGTAAATCTGTTAGACTTACCGAACTAAAAATATCTTCCTCAAAAGATTCGGCAAAGCTTTTATAGATGATAAGTAAGATGATGGACTTATCGAATAGCGTAAGTTGGTTTTTATACTGTATGGCAAACTTGCCCCAATATTTTTGTAAAAGCAATCCTAAAATTACAGGAAGTAATATTTGGCTAATCAACGATATATAGATAGACTTTAGGTTGTAGTCTGTAGCTGTTTGATTTAAAAACATCCCTATCCACAGAGGTGTTATAATAATACCGATTAATCCAGAAATACTAGCATTAAATATTGCGGCAGGTATATTTCCTTTTGCTATAGAAACCATAACAACCGACGATGACACAGTTGACGGTAAAGCAGCCAAGAACAAAAAAGAAAGCCATAGGGTTTGTGAATCCTCAGTGTTTAATAGCGGTTTGCAAGCAATTATTATTAAAGGGAAAATTAAAAAAGTGGTTAGTTGCACTAAAAGATGCAATCTCCAATTTTTTAAACCACTTTTAATTTTTTCGGGGCTTAACTTTAAGCCATAGAAAAAGAAGATTAAGGAAATACCAATGGTCCCTATTAAATCTAATGGGAAGTCGCTTTGTTTACTGCCCAAACTAGGGTATAGGTAAGCTATAAGTATAGCAACTAAAATGGCAATTACAAATCCGTCAACCTTAGTTTTCATAATTAAGCTTCTACATTAAAAAACACTTTATAATAGTGCATTTTCTTATCGTCATCGTAACCGCGTTCCAAATATTCGCTTGATGCTTCTGGGGCATCTATATCTAGTTTTATTTGAATGTTGGTATCTAGTTTTATTTCCGTTTTAATCTTTTTCTTTTCCTTTTTTACTACAGCTTCAGCAACATCAAATTGATTTCTAATAACCAAATCTTTTTCACCTTCAAAAGTTTTCTTGTAGTCGTCGAATAAGGTTCTGTGTTTTTCTTCTTGAAAAATTTCATCTTTAAAACGCTCTACATTTATGGTTTCGTTTTCTTTGAAAAAATCTATGGTTTTAGCCAAAAATGTGTTTTGTTCTTGGTTGCCATAGGATATTTTTAAAATATCTTCAGAGAAATCTTTACACAACTCGATATACTGTTGGGTATGGTTGTTGGCATCATCGGCATATTTAATATTTAAGAAATGATTGGTCCAATATTGAGCATCGTAATTGTTGTTGTCTGCACTTAAAATAATTGGTCCTTCAGCATCTGTTTGGTTTAGTATTAAACAACCTTTGTCTACTTTTTTTGAATTAATTCCTTTTTGAACAAACACATCATAACTATTGTTTTCTAAATATGTTTGAAAGAAATCAACTTTGTTTTCAATTTTAAAAATCCCTAAGGCGTTGGTGGTTATTTCGTTAAACTCAATGCCCTCAAACATAACCACAAGTACATCTCCCGTTTTTATTTGAGCAGAATTGGATTGCTCAAATAAATGTTTTACAATGTGTTTTGAGGTTTCAATAAAAGTATCGTCGTCAGAAAAAATTTGAGAACTATATGTGTTTATTTCGTTTAATGAAATATCAGCATGATGATTAAACCTGTATGATTGTACAACAGAACCGAAAGGCCTTAATAAAAATGGTAGCATAAGCTCGTAGCTTGCTTCGTCAAAATGCACCTCTTTTTCTGAAAAGGCATTTTTTGTATTGTTGTGTTTATTACCTACTTTATGGATAATACACTTTGATATAGAGGCGTTTTTACGTGAAATCATGGTCTGAGTATTGATATTGCAATACTAAGCATTTCAAGAGAAAAATTTAAGTTTAGTGTATAAAAAAACCGAAGGGTTTAACTTCGGTTTTAAAGAATTTTTGTATCGAATTAATAATCTAAGCCAAAATGATCCATGACCTCTTCATAGGACATGTTTTTGAAATCTAAAGAAGCTCTACCTCCTATATTTGCAGGAATAATTATATGCCTACCTTGCATATCGGTTGGCATTATTATATTTGATTCAGAACGGCAATATATTCTTATATTCTCTAGTGATACTCCAGAACCAATAGTTGAAGTATTGGTCCATACAGCAGGTAATAAATAAGTAGTAGCACTAGAACGTACATAACTAAGAATAACTGAGGCTTCTATTAAATTTTCTGTGATTTCCGGAACAACTTGATCATGATAAGTCATAGTAGTGTTTGGAGCAGTCCATGTTAGATCATACCAATCTGATATAATTACATTAGCATTGCCATCTGCTCCATCTGCACCGTTTGTTCCAGCAGGTCCTTGAGGTCCTGGTTCGCCGTCTTCTGTGGAACAGGAAACACTAAATACTACTAGTAGTGCTAATAACACATACTTTGATTTTGAAATTGTTTTTTGAATTGTTTTCATAATTTTTAAAATTGCTTTGATTTTTATATTAGTTTAATGGTTGAAGTTTTAAAAGGTTAACATTTAGACATTACAAAACAGAATTATTGTTTCTGTTTAAAACATATAACTAATTATTAATAGGTTTCGTAGGTCCAGGTTCTATAATGGGTAGAATTAGGACCATTTGAATAAGTATTGTAAATTTCAACAGATGTTGGATAGTCCTTGTCGTTATAAACATAAGTATAGACGCTATTATTTGAAGATCCAAAATCGCTGGAGTATTCACTAGAGATAATGTTATTATTGCTAAAATATCTTATCCTAAAAAGTGTAGAATAACCAAAATACTTTGTAGTAAGAGAAATCATATCAAACAACGAGAAATTAGACGTAACACCACAATCGTTAAGTAATAGTTTTGATGGGTTTTTTTTAGTGTCATACACAAAAGTATAGTCTTGGAGATATGAATATAAAACGTCATCATTACTGTAATAATTAATAACCTGAGAAACATTCCCATTGGAGTCATAGCTTATAAGATCACGCGAATATACGGAGTCAGATAAATTCTTTTCGGTAATAGATATTAACTCTTTATTAGTGTTATATTCAAATAATCTCTGTATATTTTTAGTTTCTCCACTGCTATTAATATAACTCAAGGTTTGACGGGCAATTAACCCATCATTATTATAAGTTAAATTTTAAATCATTTATAGTTTTATAATTCATGTAAATTTATAAGAGTTCCAAACTGTTTAATATCACTATTGTTTCAAAGTATATAACAGATGTAACAGTTTGGGAATAGAACATATATATCTTCTATTTTATATTTTTATTTTAATCTTATTTTTAATATTAGGTAGTTATGTGTACATGCTCTTGTTCAGTAAAAGAGAATGTATTAGGTTTTTGAATAAACAGTTATGCAATAGTTTAGGTATTTATATGAATAAAAAAACCGAAGCTTTTGACTTCGGTTTTTAAATAATAAGTTAAAATGTAGACGTGATTTTTATAGCCTATGTTGTTATTTTTCAAAAATTATTTCTATACCAGGATTTGATACAATCAACTCGGACATTGAGACCGAATCTATGGACACCATTTCTGGACTTTCTCCTTCTAAATAAACAACTAGTTTTTTACCATCAGTACTTAAGAAGTAATTTAAATTGGTACTTTCACTTTCACATTCGTCATCTACGTTGATACTATAATTGGTTGTTATTAAAGTATCCTCATTTATAAAGTGCCAGTTCGTTTGTTTTATACAGTCATTTTCTGGCGCCTCACCATTAATGGATTTGTAAAACCATTTCCCGGACATTAATAGTTCCTGTGTTGTAGGCTCTGGAGTTGGTGCAGGGCTGTCGTCGTCGCTACTACAGTTAAATGATAAGAATGCAAGAAGTAGAAAAGTTGCAAGTTTTAGTGTTTTCATGGTTAAATGTTTTATTTGTTTTCTTATTAATAATTAATACTATAAAAGGTTAACAAAATATTTTAAAAAAATAGTTTAAAAGAAATTTTTAATCTCATAGCTGAATTGCTAGTTATTTTATTCTGCAGGAGAAATCTTGTTAAATATCTTAAAGCCAAATATATGTAAAATAGGTTTAATTCCAAAACCGACCTGTGCGATAGCCGTTTTTTATAGTTAATATTAGGTAGTTATGTGTACATGCTCTTGTTCATTAAAAGAGAATGTTTTAGGTTTTTGAATAAACAGTTATGCAATAGTTTAAGTATTTATATGAATAAAAAAACCGAAGCTTTTGACTTCGGTTTTTAAATAATAAGTTAAAATGTAGACGTGATTTTAATAGCCTATGTTGTTATTTTTCAAAAATTATTTCTATACCAGGATTTGATACAATCAACTCGGACATTGAGACCGAATCTATGGACACTATTTCTGGACTTTCTCCTTCTAAATAAGCAACTAGTTTTTTACCATCATTACTTAAGATGTAATTGAAATTGGTACTTTCACTTTCACATTCGTCATCTACGTTGATACTATAATTGATTGTTATTAAAGTATCCTCATTTATAAAATGCCAGTTCGTTTGTTTTATACAGTCATTTTCTGGCGCCTCACCATTAATGGATTTGATAAACCATTTCCCGGACATTAATAGTTCCTGTGTTGTAGGTTCTGGAGTTGGTGCAGGGCTGTCGTCGTCGCTACTACAGTTAAATGTTAAGAATGCAAGAAATAGAAAAGTTGCAAGTTTTAGTGTTTTCATGGTTAAATGTTTTATTTGTTTTCTTATTAATAATTAATACTATAAAAGGTTAACAAAATATTTTAAAAAAATGGTTTAAAAGAAATTTTTAATCTCATAGCTGAATTGCTAGTTATTTTATTCTGCAGGAGAAATCTTGTTAAATATCTTAAAGCCAAATATATGTAAAATAGGTTTAATTCCAAAACCGACCTGTGCGATAGCCGTTTTTTATAGTTAATATTAGGTAGTTATGTGTAGAGTTTATATAGGAGTCTATATAATATAGCTTGGTGGGTTTTCATTCCATTTGGTAAGTTGATAGCTTAAATAAGTAATAAATAAAAAACAAAAAGCCAAAATGTTAGTTTTAGCTTTTTGCCTTGAAGACTAATTCAAATAAAATAAATTTAAATAGTTGTAATTGTATGTTATAATTGATATAAAACACCTGCGTTTATAACTACTTGTCCATAATCGCTTGCTACATATTTAGGTTCTAAATACACACTTAATTTATCAGAAAAAGCCCATCTTGCGCCAGCTCCAATGTTAGCACCAAAAGCACTATTACTTACTTTACTTGTGCCATAATAATAGCCGTAATAAGTAGAAGATCCACTTTTGTAACTAGAGTAGTTAACACCTACTAAGGGATAGATTTTTAATTTACTTTCAATAATTTCAAAAAAGTAATGAGCGTTGGCATCTACAGCAAGTAAATTTCTATTAAAACCGTATAAACTGCTGCCAAAAAAGTAGGTAATTCCTGGAGAAATGGCAATTTCTTCAGTAATATTAAATTCTGCCTTTCCGGTAATTCCTGGACCAGAAATTTTTTCGTTGTATCCCAATCCGCCACCAATAGATATTTGTGCTTGAATTTGAGGTGCAATAAAAAATAATAAGGCAAGTGCAAAAAATATTCTGTTGCTTTTAATCGATTTAGAGTTTAGTTTTTTCATGTTTTAATTGTTTTTTGTTTTGTATGTTTTCTATTTAATGAGGTTTTAAATAAAAGGTTAACATAGGCCATGAAAAAGTTTTGAATATTATTGAATTTAAAATGTTTCTGTATTTTGTAATTCAGTTAATTACATGAGGTTTGTAGGTTAAACGAATTTTAATTGTTTTCTAGGAATTAATATTCTTGTTTCAATTCTTAGTGGTGTTATCCTCAATAAAGAGCTTGTAATAATGATAAGCTGATAATAAATTGTTGTTCAGATTCAGATTAAACTGTAAGAAAACTAATAGCTTTTACTTAAAAATAAAGTAATTTAGCAGCTAGATGTTAACCTTTTATAATTTAGGATATTAAATGCAAAGAGTTCAAGAGAACATAACTATAACTGATTTAAAAAAGGGCTCCGATTTGTTGTTCAGAAAAATATATGAAGACAACAGGGGCAAGTTTTTAAATTTTGCTAAAAAGTATCACCTACCACATGAAGATATTATAGATATCTATCAAGATGCCTACATTGTTTTCTATAATAATGTGATGGAAGGGAAGATTGTTGAGTTTACGAGCTCTATTTCAACCTATTTATTTAGCATTGGAAAGTATTTAATTTTTGATAAAATGAAAAAAAATAATAAGACTATAAATCCAGATTTCGATTTGTCTCTTATTAGGGAGAAAGAAGAACTAGTTGATCCAAATATAGATATGGATCAAGATTCTTTAACCACAGAACAGATTTTATTAAAAAGACATTTTGCAACTCTTGGAAAAAAATGCCAAGATCTGTTAACCTTGTTCTATTATAGAGGATATAGTATAAAGGATATTATTGATACTACAGATTATGCAAGCGAAAATGTAGTAAAAAGTGCCAAGTCCAGATGTATGAAAACCTTAAAAGAACGCATTAATAGTAACTAAGAAAAGCAATGAATAAGCAAGACTTACTATATCACTACTTCTCTAACAGCTTAACACCTGAACAAGAAACCGTATTTCAGAATTTACTGAAAACAGATACTGAATTTAAAGCGCAATTTGAATTTGAAAAGCATTTAAAAAAAGCCATTAAAAGCCACGAAAACGATAGACTAAAATCAAAGCTCCAGGAGATTGAAAGCGAAATAAACCTACCCAAGCTCTCCATTTTTAATTATAGGAATATGGCCATTGCCGCTTCTATAGCCTTATTGGTTGGTTGGTTTGGTTACAATAGCTTGTTTGATACAAATTATAACAATCTCTATAACACTAACTTTAGTGCTTATCCAAATACGGCTTATACGATTACAAGAAGCGATGATGAAAATTCTGTAGAGCGTAAAGCTTTTGTTGCTTACGAAACTAAAAATTATATAATCGCCATCGAAATGTTTGATGCTATTCCAGAAAGTACCAAGAATAGTTATGTTAGTTTTTATAAAGCACAAGCGTATTTAGGTATTGAAAACACAGAGATTGCCAAAGCCTTGTTCGAGCAAATTGTTCAAGAAAACGATGGTTTTGTGGCCGAATCTATATGGTATCTAGCTTTAATAGCTATTAAGGATCATGAAAAAAATCAAGCCAAAACCTATCTTGAAAACTTAATAAGTAATCACACTTATAATAAGGAGAAAGCCCAAAAACTTTTAAAAGATCTTAGGTAGATTTTCTAAATTTACCTATAGATACTACCAATATTACAAGCGCTCCAACTCCAAACAAATAATACCACCAGGAAGTCGTTGTTGTTATGGCCGCTGTTTTTCC
>Ga0209075_1001184_pt1 | contig 24928 bp, 29 predicted proteins | sample Stecom2011_FD_187523 | JGI IMG/M metagenome (GOLD analysis project Ga0209075, IMG submission 187523) | Agricultural soil microbial communities from Utah to study Nitrogen management - Steer compost 2011 (SPAdes) (version 2) | ecosystem: Environmental > Terrestrial > Soil > Agricultural land...
CCATGGTATTGGTACCGCTCGATGCACCGGGCGTAAAGATTGAACGTATGCTCCCCGTATTCGGCGAATACGACGAACCTTACGGCCACGGTCAGGTGCTATTCGAAAACGTTCGCCTGCCCAAAAGTGCGTTTATTGCAGGCCCCGGCCGTGGCTTCGAAATCGCCCAAGGCCGCCTCGGGCCAGGCCGAGTACACCACTGCATGCGTGCAATCGGTGCCGCAGAGCGCACACTTGAGCTATTGGTAAAGCGGTCACTAAGCCGCGAAGCCTTTGGGCGCCCGCTGGCCAAACTCGGTGGTAACCCGGACATCATTGCCAACGCTCGTATGTCCATTGAACAGGCGCGTTTACTGACCCTGAAATGTGCCTGGGCTCTGGACACCAAAGGTATTGCCGGAGCTATTCAGGAAGTCGCCATGATCAAAGCCGTGATCCCCAACATGCTGCAAACTATTGTGGATCAAGCCATCCAGATTCACGGTGGTGCCGGTGTGAGCGATGACGACTTCCCGTTGACTCAATTATTTGCCTATGCTCGTGTATTGCGATTAGCAGATGGCCCGGATGAAGTGCATCGCGCAACAGTTGCTAGACTGGAACTGCGTAAATACAAAAGCTGACGGCCAGCGAAAATGATGAGAGGAGCCGCCGGAGGGACGGGTTGATGAAACTGTGCGGAGCCATGGATGGCGGAGCCAAGCGTACAAGGACGTATCCACAGCGTGTTTCAGCAACCCGTCCCTCCGGCGGCTCCACCATACTCCAATGCTTAGGTGCTGTTTTTCAATAACAAACAACGGACAACCCCATGACACAAAGAGTATTCGTAACCGGCGGCGCAAGTGGCCTTGGCCGAGCCATTGCACTGCGTTATGCCAGAGAAGGTGCCAAGGTTTGCATCGGCGACATCAATCCAGAACAGGGCGCTGGTGTAGAACAGGAAATTAACAATGCTGGTGGCGAAGGCTACTTTGTTGAATGTGATGTGCGACGGCTAACAGATCTGGAAAAAATCTGCGCCGATCTCACCGAAAAGTGGGGTGGGGTGGACGTAGTGGTAAACAACGCAGGTGTGGCCTCTGCTGGCTCCATTGAAGACACCACCATGGCCGATTGGGAGTGGATTATCGACATCAACGTGCTGGGCGTTGTGCGTGGCTGTAAAGCATTTACACCGCAGTTCAAAAAGCAGGGCTCAGGAACCTTCGTGAACATCGCCTCCATGGCGGGCCTTATGCTTGCGCCGCTGATGGACAGCTACAACGTATCCAAAGCCAGTGTTATAGCATTGTCAGAAACCTTGCGGCAGGAACTGCGTGGTGATGGCATACACGTAAGCTGCGTATGCCCAGCGTTTTTCCAGACAAACCTCACTCAGAGCATGCGTTCGGACATTCCCGGAATTCAGCAGAACGTGAACAAGCTGATGAAGCGTTCAACAATCACTGCCGATCAGGTTGCCGACGATATCGTTCGCTCGGTAAAGAAAAATGACTTCTGGGTACTGCCCCATGTGAAAGAGCGCCGTCTGTGGATACTCAAGCGCTATGCGCCAGCGGTGTTTGACAAACTCATGTACGAAGAAAGTAAACGCTGGATGAAAAAGATGGGCAACAAGGCCAAAGCCTGACCAGCACCCGGGAACAAAAGGAGAGAGATGAATGACCCAGATTGATCAGGCACAAGATATTCGCGAAGGTGAAGAACTGGATCTTGCAGCAGTAGATCACTTCATGAAAGGGGCCATCCCCAATCTGACCGGTGAGCCAGTCATCCGCCAATACCCGGGGGGCGCCTCCAACCTGACATATCAGGTGGACTATGGCGACCGATCATTTGTTTTGCGTCGCCCACCGTTTGGGAAAATTGCAAAATCTGCCCACGACATGCTGCGCGAAGCGAAAGTAATGCAGGCGCTGAAACCTGTTTACCCCTATGTGCCCGACATAATCGCCATTTGCGATGATCATGATGTGCTGGGGTGCGATTTTTATGTCATGGAGCGAATGAAAGGCATCATTTTGCGCCAAGACTTCCCGGACGATCTGGAGTTAAACGAAGCCGATACGCGCAAACTGTGCCTGAGTGTGATCGACAAGATGGTAGACCTGCACCGTGTTGACGCCAAAGCCGCAGGTCTCGATTCTCTGGGGAAGGGCGAGGGCTACGTTGAGCGACAAATCGGTGGCTGGAGCGACCGATTCCGCAAGGCTCGCACTGATGACGTTGGCGACTTCGAGGAGGTGATGACTTGGCTCAGCGAAAAAATGCCGAACGATATTGCGCAAGTTGTTATCCATAACGACTTCCGTTTCGACAATGTGGTACTGAACCCAGACAACCCTTTTGAAGTGATCGGTGTATTGGATTGGGAAATGGCCACCATTGGTGATCCGCTGATGGATCTGGGCAACACGCTGGCCTATTGGATTGAGGCGGACGACGAAGGGCCGTTCCAGATGCTGCGCCGCCAACCCACCCATCGTGCAGGCATGCTTACCCGTAAGGAAGTGGTGGCGTACTACATGGAGAAGTCGGGCTTTCGGGCAGAGAACTTCGATTTCTATGAGATCTACGGGCTGTTCCGATTGGCGGTGATCGTGCAGCAGATCTATTACCGCTTCTACCACGGCCAAACCAGTGACAAGCGCTTTGCAGCGTTTGGTCATGCGGCGAACTACCTTGAAAAGCGCTGCAAGCGTTTGATCTCGGAGAGCTCGCTTTAATGGCTACTGTTTACTTGGTGCGCCATGGCCAAGCCAGTTTTGGTAAAGAGAACTATGACCAACTTTCCAAAAAGGGCTGGGAACAAGGCAAGGTTCTTGGGCGATGGATGGCCGGTAAATTCGAACCGGCAGCGATTTTTGGCGGCGACTTACAGCGTCACCGGGAAACCGTAGAGGCCATTGCTACCGGGTACGGAGCTAGTCTGCCGGATATGCAGGTTGCTCGGGGCTTTAACGAATTTGATCACGAGTCCATCGTAAATTGTTACCGTCCCCAGTGGCGTGATCGGCAGGTCATGGCAAAAGAACTCGCTGCGTCCACAAAGCCCGCAGCAGCCTTTCAGAAGGCATTTGTTGAAGCTGTTCGCCGCTGGGCCTCCGGTCAGCACGATGCCGAATACGATGAAACCTGGGCAGATTTCCAAGCACGGGTTCTCGCGGCCTTTGATGAAATGATCGAGTATGCGGACGGCGGCGATGTTCTGGTGTCCACATCCGGCGGCCCCATCGCCGTTATGTGTCAGCATCTGCTAAGCCTAAGCGACGAGCGGGCATTAGGGTTGAACGAAGTCATTGCCAACACCAGCGTTACCCGTGTGCTTTACTCCTCAGGGCGCCGCAGCCTGTCTGTTTTCAATAACTATAGCCACCTTGAAGCGGAAGACCCCGCTCTGGTGACGTTCCGATAACGAATTGAGGTGAACGAATGAGTAAGAAAGACCTGTTTGACCTGACCGGGAAAACCGCCCTAATCACCGGTGCCAGCCGTGGAATTGGCGAGAGCATCGCGCGCACGCTGGCAGATTATGGCGCCCATGTGATTGTAACCAGCCGCAAGATTGACGGTTGTGAAGCTGTAGCCAGCAGTATTCGCGAGGCTGGTGGCAGTGCTGAAGCCTATGCCTGCCACATTGGCGAGATGGATCAGATTGAAGCCATTTGGGCTCATATCGAAAAAGAGCACGGCAAGTTGGATATTCTGGTGAACAACGCCGCCGCCAACCCGTATTTCGGCCCGATTGAAGACACAGATCTTGGAGCCTTCCAAAAAACCGTCGACGTAAATATTCGCGGTTATTTCTTCATGTGTGCCCGTGGCGCGCAACTGATGAAGAAAAACGGTGGTGGTTCGATCATTAACGTAGCCTCGGTAAACGGTGTGAATCCTGGGCACTACCAAGGGATTTACTCGGTCACCAAAGCGGCGGTTATCTCCATGACTAAATCGTTTGCGATGGAGCTGGGCCAGCAAAATATTCGCGTGAATGCCTTGCTGCCAGGCCTTACCGATACCAAGTTTGCCAGCGCTTTGACCTCTAACGAAGCCATCAAGAAACAAGCTATGGCGCACATCCCCATGAAGCGGGTGGCGGATCCCAGTGAAATGGCGGGCACGGTGCTCTATCTGGCATCAAGCGCTTCCAGCTACACCACGGGCGCCTGCATCAATGCAGACGGTGGTTATCTTACAATCTAATCATTGGTTAGATTGCATTGCGACTTCCGGGCCCGGCTTGCAGGTAAGGGCTTTGAAGTCGCCGTTTAATTCCGATGTGCGTTGGGCCAAGTGATCAAGTTGTGAAGGCTGGCTTGCGTGTAGAAGATCCTGAATTAATGAAGACATGGCCTCCATGCTTTCATCCATTCTTTGCGCGTAGGCATCGCCACGGCCTGCTTCCGGATTATTGATCAACTCACTGATTTCTTGTTCAAAGCCCGGGGCCCGGCGATTCTCCAGTGCTTCCAGCAGTGCCTTTTGCCAGTTTCTGCGGCCCTCAAGCCAGATTTTGGTTTGTCCTGTGCGGCTTTCGGACCAGTTTTTGACGATTGTTTGTTGGCTATCGTTCAAATTGCCTAGCCAACGCTCAGCTCGTTCTATTGTCCGTTCCGCTCTTGCTTGCGCAATTGTTTCAGCATTACCAGCCAGAAATTCTTCTTCCAACTCCCGGTGATTGTCTTCCATGTTGCCCGCCAGCTCGCGGACCTGTTCATCATTTAGGCTGGAGAGAAGGTTAATGGCAACGGGGGTTATTCTCTGCATCAAAGGCGGAAAGAAGCTAACAAGTTGATCCTGAAGGTGATCAACAGCCTCGGAGGTCGGTTTGCCGGAAGCCAGATCATTGTCGATATTACTGAGCCAATCTCGGTAGCGCGGCAGCTCAGTGCTACAGTGCCATTGCTTTAACTTCTCAATGTCTGCATTTAGCTGTTGCTCTTGAGCTTGAGAGAGCGAAATAAAATCCTCAACCCACCAGACAATGCCCCAGTCGGCGTAACGGTACGCCAATCGCGTTGAGCTGCATCCGGAAAGAAACAGAATTGTGACAAGTAAGAGTGCTGCCGTTCGTATGCAATTTACTTTGGATAAATGTCCATACTGATCCATAAGGCGCCTTGCTCGGTAAAAAAGCCTATCGAAAAATGATTGCAAGCTTACTATTATGTCTTGCCTTGGTAGGTACAGTGTACGACACCCCGAAGCTTTCAGATGTAGCTATTAAAAGGCCAGTGTCCAGATCAGGAGAGTTCATGAGCCGAATTAAACCCGCCCGTTTGCGACAGCTAGTGTTCGGATTTTATATGTCTGGAATGATGTCCCTATTGATGTCCGGGGTCATCACCTTCATCAACACAGGGATGGATAGCGCCTTTTTGTATCGTTGGATTCCAGCCTTTTTGGTGGCATGGGCAGTCGCATTTCCGCTGGTAACTTTCATCGCACCTGTTGCGGTGAAACTTACGGAGATGACCTTGGGATCGCGCCTTAAAGATAGTAAGAGTGCGTAAGGTAACTACCCCGGGGCTAAGCCGGGGTTGTTTGTTTTACTGGATGGATGTACTTGAGCTTCCAGAGCTGGATCTTGATAGAGCCGTTCCCGTAGGCGGTTGGAAGTGCAGTGAATAGAGAATTCGATCAAGCACAGCCTGCCCATTCCACGCCGGGTCATTATTCACCATGCCCACAACAGCCCAAGTTGTGTTGTTCTCGTCTCGCGTAAAGCCCGCAATAGAGCGAACATTTTCAAGGTAACCGGTTTTAATGCGGCCTTCTCCGTCCATTCCGGTATTACGAAGACGCCGTGCCATGGTTCCGTCCATAGCGATAATAGGCATGGAGGCCATAAGGTCTGACGAGTAGGGGCTATTCCAAGCGTGTTGTAGGATTTTGGTACCCTGTCTTGCAGTAATTCGACCATGACGTGTTAGGCCAGCCCCATTGTCGATGACCATACCTGCGGTATCGATGCCCTTTTTCTCAAGCCAATCGTATATAACGCGTATGCCGGCAACGCGGTCATCGCTTTCGTTATCCAGCCGGTTTTGGGCGCCAATAGTCAGCAACAACTGCCGTGCCATCACGTTACTGCTCCACTTATTGATGTCCCGTACCATGGTCACCAAATCGGGTGAGGTGGTTTTCATCACTAGCCGTGCTGTTTCCGGAGTCGTTCCGGTCTGGTTTCCGCCTGACACAATAATGCCCATCTCGCCAAGCAGAGAACGAATCATCGAAGCGCTGTATTGCTCGTGGGGCAATAAAGAGAAATAGGCTGTCGTGCGGCATCCCTGTGGCAATTCGCCCGTTACTCGCACGGTTACCTGTCCACCATCTTGCACCACGGGCTGCCAATCAAAATTCCGACGTGCGGGGCAGGGCCCTTCAGGTACAGCAGTTACACGGTTGTCGATAACAACCTCGCTTAAAGCCGGTGTGCTCCAAGCTTGGGTGCCGCGCTCATCTGCCCGAATTTGAAAGTGCAAAAGGTTGAGGTTGGTGAGGTAAGCCGATGGCTCAACCAAAAACGGTGCGTATGGATTGCTGCCATTGTCAGCAAATGCAGGAAAGCCCCCATCCACCTTGAAGTAGCTGCCATCTAGAACGAGATTGCCCTCGATACGGTTTACACCCATATCGCGAAGCTCCCGCAGGGTTGCCCATAATCGCTCAAAGGTCAGTTTTGGATCGCCGCCAAAACGCACATACAGGTTCCCCTTTAGGGTATCGCCGACCATTTGCCCGTCTGTCAGAAAATCGGTATCCCAGTGATGAGTAGGGCCAAGGATTTCCAGCGCTGCATAGGTGGTGATCACCTTCATAATCGAGCCGGGGCTCATAGGTATATCGGCATTGATATGCTGGTCAAGCCCCGGACCGTTCAGCGGCACCGCAGCCATGCTCAATGCTTCATCGCTGTTAAGGGATTTTGTGGCGTAATCTTGCATCTGGCTGGCCCAAAGGCGATTACTGCTGTAGCTCTTATCGTCGCCATCCGCAGCCAGCGCAGAAGGCAGATACGCCAGAGCCGGTGCTAGCGCGATAGCTGTAGCAAGGATCAAGGCTGGGCGCCGTATCTTACGGCTGATATTTCCTGCGCTATTCGTATGCGGCATACCCGAGATCACCATGTTGGCCAGGCTATGAAATGTGCGGATAGACCCGCTGATTAAACAATAGCCCATCTTTGTTCATTGTACTATGCAGAAAACCTCTACATGACGTTAATAAATGCCAGTAGACTGCTTGTTTGTATTGGAGTTTGTCACAGCGTGTAAGTTGCGTTGCTGTCAGTATCCGACAGCAACGCCAGCCAATGTAAAAGCGACATGTTTGGTGATAATGATGAAGTTTTCAACAGAGGAATTGCTCTATGCTTAATATGTTGGCCCATCACGCAAATGTGCTTGGTTCTGTGGCAACGTCATCGCTAACGGCCTGGCGCGGGTGTCTTGTAGTAAAGGCTGTGTCGCAACCTGAGCAACCCTTGGTGCTTTACGACATGGAAGGTTGCCCATACTGTCGTCGAGTTCGCGAAGCATTGACCGCGCTCAACCTTGATGTACAAATTCTACCCTGCCCTAAGGGCGGGCGAGTTTTTCGGCCGCAGGCTGAAGCGACGGGGGGCAAGCAGCAATTCCCTTTGTTGGTTGACCGTAATACCGAAACCGTGATGTACGAGTCGGAAGCCATTATCGAGTACCTTTTCCGCCAATATGCACAGCGGCCGGTGCCCGGCTATTATCGTGAGCGCGTTTGGCAGCCGGTTTTGGGCTCGATGGCCTCTGTTGCCAGTGCTATGAGAGGGTTGCGAGCTAATACAGGAAAGCGGCCAGAGCAACCGCTGCATTTGTGGAGTTTTGAGGGCAGTCCATTCTCTCGTTTGGTGCGCGAGAAACTGTGCGAGTTGGAACTTCCATACACTCTGCATAATTTGGGTAAAGAACACTGGACTGAAATTGGCCCTGCCAAGCAACGTCTCAAGCCCGGGCCCTACAAGCCTATAGCTGGCGGCAAACGTGATGCTTTTTTCAAGGCTCATGGTCGGGTGCAGGTGCCTTACCTTGAAGACCCGAATACCGGTGAAGGATTGTTTGAGTCTGCGCGCATACTGGACTACCTGACCGCGCAATATGGTTAAAACCCGTCAGCGTTCACTCTGTTTCATGGGCAATTAGACGGGTATCATAGCCTGCTATCGAGCAGAAGCTTGAGAGCAGCAAGATCCAGTCAGTTAGGATGTTTATGTATACCGGTCAGTGCCTGTGTGGCGATATTACCTTTGAATATGAAGGCCCTCTGGGGCCTATCTCTCTCTGCCATTGCAGCCAGTGTCGCCGTGCTCATGGCAGTGCTTTTTCTGCCAGTTCTCCGGTTCAGAAGGTTCGTTTTCGGTTCCTATCGGGAGAAGAGCAACTTACCGAGTACGAATCGCGTCCGGGAAAGTACCGGGCATTTTGTCGCCGCTGTGGCAGCCACCTGTATAGCCGGGTGGATGCAATAACGGGTATTCTCCGCTTGCGTGTTGGCGTCATTAACGAGCCTCTGGGCAAAGGCCCTGCGCAGCATGTTTATACTGGCTCAAAATCCGACTGGTTTGAGATTACCGATACGGTTGCTCAGTACGAAAAAACCGAGCGTACCGGCGACCCTCATTGAGCCGGTACAACCCGGTAGACTTTGCCTTCTGGCGAGTCGGTGAGTAACCACAACTCGCCATCTGGGCCAGCTCGAACGTCGCGTATTCGTTCTTTCAGGTTGGTGAGTAAATCTTCCTCGTTAGTGACCCGTCCGTTTTCGATTTCCAAGCGCACCAGTTTGCGCAACTTGAGAGCACCTACGAACAAGTTGCCTTGCCATTCAGGAAATTCGGAGCCGGTGTAAAAGGCCATGCCTGACGGTGCAATGGATGGATCCCAGTAGTGTAAGGGCTGCGCCATGCCTTCCTTTGCGGTATCTAGGGTGATCGGAAGTCCAGAATAACCTATGCCGTAGGTTATTTCGGGCCACCCGTAATTCGTACCGGCTGTTAAGATATTGATTTCGTCACCGCCGCGCGGGCCGTGCTCGTGAGTCCAGATATCACCGGATTCCGGGTGTACTGTCATGCCCTGAATATTGCGGTTTCCCCAAGTGAACAGTGTGTCGTTGGTGCCTTTGTCATCAAGTCCTGGATTACCGGGCGCCGGCTTACCATTGACGGTTATGCGGTGAACCCCACCCGCATCGTCTTGTGTGTCTTGAGCCCGATCCATCTCACCGCGGTCGCCAACGGATATATAGAGGTAGCCGGATGCGTCAAATGCCATTCGCCCGCCAAAGTGGCGCGACGTATTGGAGCGGGGCAGGGCTTCAAAAATCACCACTACCTCTTTTAACTGCCCGTTCTCAATCACCGCGCGAGCGACCCGTGTTGTCATCCCCTTGCGGGAGCTGTGGGCGTAACTAAGGAACAGAGTTCTGTTTTCTTGGAAATCTGGGTGCAGGAGAACATCGAGCAACCCGCCCTGACCGGATACAGCGAGTGATGGAAGGCCGCGTACAGCTTGGGGTAGCAGTTCGCCATTTTGAATAACGCGCAGTCGCCCCGCTCTTTCTGTAACGAGCACAGAGCCATCTGGCAGAAACGCCAAGCTCCAAGGGTGCTCAAGACCCGTGGTAACGGTTTCCAGCTTGAAGTGAGTATTCTCGCTGGTGAATGTTTGGCCCGTTGAAACAATTGGCAGCCATAACAAAAGTAGACTGCTGAGTGTGATAAACGATCGGACAGAGAGCATTTTCGTCCCCTTTTATATTGCAAATGATAATCAATATCATTAATATATTTTTGTGCCCAGCTAACAGGCAGGGGCACAAACATTACATACGGTCTGTTTACACCATAAGCTCAGGGAGATACAGCTATGACGGCAGAGCAGGAAATGATTGAAGGGCTAAAACTTGCGGCAGGCGCTGGCCTTTTCGTTGCTTTAGTGGTTGCCGGGCTTGCGGTTGCGCTGTAACCATCGATCCAATTTATCAGCGAATTCTTTGCGATCGGTTTGACTGAACGGCGCTGCGCCTCCGGTAACTTGCCCGGCGTTGCGCATTTCTTCCATGAAATTCCTCATCGCCAGACGTTGACGGATATTTTCTTTAGTAAAAGCTTGGCCCCTTGGATTAAACACATCTGCGCCTTTCTCAATAGCCTCGGCCGCCAAGGGGATGTCTTGGGTAATTACGAGGTCACCCGCGCTCAGCTGGTCCATAATCTCGTTATCTGCCACATCGAAACCCTGCATAACCTGTCTAGCCTTTATATGGGGGCTGGGCGGTAGCTTGATCACATGGTTGGCGATGAAGGTCGTTTGCACCTGCCAGCGAGTTGCGGCGCGACAAAGTATTTCCCGTATGGGGACAGGGCAGGCGTCAGCATCGACCCAGATTGGCATAGCAGATTCCTCGAAATGGTTGATTTTGGTTACTGAGTTTACCTTTAGTTGATCAGGGCTCCCAGCCCCGGATTTGCAGGGGTGTTGGTGGTATAATCCGTTCAAATTCATTTACAGGAGCCTCCGATGTCCCAATTACCGCCTTGCCCTCAGTGTGGATCTGAATATACCTATGAAGATGGCGTTCAGCTGATTTGCCCTGAGTGCGCTCACGAATGGACAGAAGCCGAGGCGGCAGCGAAGGCCGAAGGTAAAGTTGTGAGAGATGCTAACGGCAACGAGCTTCAGGATGGAGACGCGGTAACCGTTATTAAGGATTTGAAGGTTAAGGGTTCAAGCTTGGTTGTTAAGGTTGGCACCAAGGTTAAGAGCATTCGTTTGGTTGAGGGTGACCACGATATTGATTGCAAAATTGATGGCATTGGAGCCATGAAGCTTAAGTCTGAGTTTGTTAAAAAAGCCTGATACCGGCAGCCCCTAATATTGTCTCGCTCGCTGCGACTATTCGACGCACTCTATTCCTTGCGTTGAGTTGAACTGAAAGCAACACTGTTAGCCTTCTGCTTGCAGTTCCTGACATCAGTCATTTTCAGATTAACCGTAGCGATGCGAGATACCATGATAAAACGAATCCTTTTTCTTATTGTAGCCAGCACAATGGCCCTCCCAGCTTTCATCAGTGGTGCGGTGGCCCATGAGTACTCCCATGGGAGCGTTGAAATTGATCACCCTTGGAGCCGACCAACCCCGCCGGGCACGCCCATGGGAGTCGGCTATCTGGTTATCAAGAACCATAGTGACGCTGATATAACGCTGGTGGGCGCAAGCACGCCAAGGGCCGATCGTGTTTCAATCCACGAAACGCTTATGAAAGACGGTGTGATGCGCATGCAATCACTTAAAAGCGGGCTGACTATATCGGCAGGGGAGGTTGTGGAGCTCAAACCCCATAGCTATCACCTGATGCTGGAGAAGCTGGTTGAACCGCTAAAGGCGGGAGAGCGCATTCCCCTCAGACTGGAATTCAAGGGGGCAGACGCGATGGATGTGGAACTCAGTGTACAGTCGCTAGACGCTGACATGGGGCAGAAAGAAATGGATCATTCCGGGCACAACATGGAGCATTGACCCTGTTATTCTGGGTGGCCAGTGGCGTTTCCAGTGTGCAAGGTATGCAATAGAAACGTCACGGGCACCGTATTGATTTCTGTGTGCTTACGAGCAACCGCCACAACAAACACCCGGATCCCCGTGCTTTCCTTTTTTGGGTGAGCTTTCCGAAGCGGCAACGGAAGCTTCTGAGCTTTCTTGCGCCGCGCCAGCATTCAGCTTTTCAGCTTCTGCCTTATCGGTATTTTGGGGGCTGGTTACTTCCTTAAATAATTGCGTCATAGAATGGTTTCCTGCCGTTAAGAGCCGTTTGATATGCTCAGAATGTTAAGTGTCATTTTGGATGAATGTTATTGGTATTTTTGGTGCCAGTCAACGTGTGTTTTTTGGAATCTAGGTTTTGCTTGAAGGGGCAGGTGCGTCTATTCTAGGTAGGCGGTAGTGTTGCGCAGACACCTTTGCAGTCAGGCTGAACTATCTTGCTAGCCCGCGTTGGGGTGGTGAAGAGTTTTTGATCATTCTGCCAACTACGAGTATCGACAGTGCCTTGTTCAGCGCTGAAAGAGTGCGAGATGCGCTTTGCAGTTACGACTGGAAGTCTATCGATGGAATAACGATGGATGTGACCATCAGTGTGGGCGTTAGTGAGTTTTGCGAAGGCGACGACATGTCTTCTGTTATTCGTCGTGCAGATCAGGCGCTTTATCGTAGCAAGGCAGGGGGTCGGAATAGGGTTGAACAGGAAGAAGTGTTAGAGCAATAAAACTCTGATCTCCAGACAGCAAAAAGGCAGCCGAAGCTGCCTTTTTTAGCGTTGGCTGTTAATTAAACAGCAACAACGTTCTCAGCCTGAGGACCTTTCTGGCCCTGAGTCACGGTGAAGTCAACTTGCTGGCCTTCAGCCAGAGTCTTAAAACCGCCGCCCTGAATAGCGCTGTAGTGAACAAATACGTCGGGGCCGCCTTCACGAGTGATAAAGCCAAAACCTTTTGCTTCGTTGAAAAACTTAACAGTACCGGTAACAGTAGACATAATATAATCCTGAATTCAATCTTTTAAAGTGCCGCCAGATCATCATTTTGATGGCTGGTCAGCGGTATGCGGAAACAAAAAACGGGCGTGATCAAAAACAGGACGTACAACTACTGGAATGCGTCATATTGATGAAGTGCTTTGCTAAATCTTTCCAACGAGGGCCACTGTACCTGCTGGTTAATGAAAAGCAAAGAACTTTCTTGTAAGTATAAACCCGACATTTTTAGCAACATAGGGTATGTTTGCGTCTGCATTTCAGAAGTTTTGAAAATCAATAGAGGAGTTTTGTCTTGTCTGAGCTATCCACCTACGAAAGTTTTGCCGTCAGCGTTGAAAACAAAATTGCCCATGTTCAGTTCAATCGCCCGGAATCGCTGAATTCCATGAACAAGGCCTTTTGGCTAGAGCTGCCCCGCTGCATGCAGGATATTGAAGCGAACACCGATGCCCGCGTAATTGTGGTGTCATCCACGGGTAAGCATTTCTCGGCAGGCATGGACCTTGGCGTCTTTACAGACCCCAAAGCGGTACCTATGAGTGGTGACCCCGGCCGTATGGCTGAAAACTTGCGTCGTGTTGTTTTGCAGCTTCAGGACACGTTAACGTCGCTGGAGAACGTTCGTTTGCCGGTACTGGCGGCCATCCATGGAGGCTGCATAGGCGGTGCGTTGGACTTGGTGTGTGCGGCAGATAGCCGCTACTGCGCGGAAGATGCGTACTTCACCATCAAGGAAACCGAGCTTGGCATGACAGCCGATGTGGGCACGTTACAAAGGTTGCCCAAGCTGATGCCGGAAGGCGTTGTACGCGAACTCGCATACACTGGGCGCAAACTGACGGCGCAAGAAGCGAATAGGTTGGGTTTTGTGAATGCGGTTTACCCTGACCAGCAATCTTTGGTTGCCGGTGTAATGGAGGTTGCCGCTAAAATTGCAGCCAACTCACCGTTGGCGGTTACGGGTTGCAAAGAGATGCTCAATTACAGCCGCGATCACACGGTAGCGGATAGCCTGAAGTATATGGCAACCTGGCAAGCAGGTATGTTCCGCCCTACCGATATGATGAAAACCTTCCAAGCGAAAGCCCAGAAGCAAGCGCCTCAGTATGATGACCTCTTCCCGGTGAAGGGGTTGTTTGAAAAATAAATGGCAGTGAAGATCCAGAATAAATCAAAAATTACTCCAATTGCCGCCCTGATATTTCAGGGTGGGATTGGGGTTGTCGGGCTTTTGCTTATTCTGGTTGCGGGCATCCCGGTTCAAGCTTTTGGAGCCGGGGTTTGGCCAAGTGTGTTTTATGGCGCTCTGGGCGCTCTATGCACCTACGGTGGGTTGCTACTGGCCTCGCAAATCCCCGGCTTGTTCCCGGCGGATCTCGACCGGCAAATGCGTGGGTTATACGAATTTGCGTCTGGGTACTCGTGGCCTGTTCTTATTTTGCTCTCTGTCTTTGCGGGTGTAGGAGAGGAGCTTTTATTCCGCGGAGCGGTGCAAGGTTGGCTTGCTGAGCACACGGGGCCAATTACCGCAGTGATAGCAGCATCCTTGCTTTTCGGCCTCGTACACTACGTTTCCTTCACTTACTTTGTTATCGCAACCGGCCTTGGGCTGGTGCTGGGTATGGCTTATGCGATAACCGACAGTCTTCTTTTGGTTATGGTCTGGCATGGCGTTTACGACATGGCAGCTCTGTTCTGCCTGCTCCGGTTTCCTCGGTGGTTTGGCGTTAATGTAAGACCAAAAGATTAAGACCGAGCCGCTTTCAGCGCAGTGGTCAGGCGCTCCATAACTCCTCCGCTATGACGCCAGAAGTGCCAATACAACTCAACTTCAAGAGATTGCCCGGGAGCAATACTGACGAGGCGCCCTGTCTTGATTTCTTGCTGAGCCTGAATCTCCGGAATCATGCCGTAACCCATGCCTGCCAACGCCAGTTTCACGAACCCTTCAGAAGATGGGCATAGATGATAAGGGAAGGCGCCGTGATAGCCATTTTGAGCTAAAAACCGGTGCTGCAACTGATCATTTGGCCCGAATACGATTGCAGGCGCCGACTGCAGGCTCTGTTCATTGAAGCCTTGACTGAAATACTGTGTTTTATAGGAGGGCGTTGCTAATGGCAGATAGGTCATGCCGCCGAGTGGAATGCAACGAGCTCCAGCTACCGGTTGTGAGTTGCTGCATAGGCAAGCGGCAACATCACCTTCGCGCATTCGGCGCAGTGCAATGTCTTGATCTTCTACCACCATATCCAGCAACAACATTTCGCTTCGGCAGAACTCTCCAATAGCCGTTGCCCACCAGGTCGCGAGACTGTCAGCATTTAGGGCAATACGCAGTCGTGCGGTGGGCTCGGAAAGGGTCGGAAGTGATTTTGCTAAATCGCGTTCAAGCAGTTGAACCTGTTGAACGTGGTTTAGCAGCTGCTGGCCCGCGGGTGTGGCTTTGGGAACCGGGCTGCGAAACAATACTGGCTGCCCGATGCGCACTTCCAATGTTCGAATACGTTGCGATATTGCGGACTGGCTTAGGCCGAGCACAGCGCCTGCCCGCTCAAAACCTCCCGTCTCGATAACCGTAGCGAGAGCTTCTAATAATTTATAATCAATCATAAGAAAAACTGATGCATCATTATGAATATGAATTTCAAGTATACCGTCATGCGGTTATTCTTGCGGCATCAAAAAAGGAGTAAAAATGGTGCTTGAAGGTTCGCTAGAGAGCTACTTGACGGGATTGATTGTCTGCGGCGGAATCATTGTTGCTATTGGAGCGCAGAACGCTTACGTACTGAGCCAAGCGATCCGGCGCGAGCACCACTGGTGGGCTGCTGGTTTGTGCATGTCTGCAGATATTACGCTCTTCACACTTGGTATGTTCGGAGTGAGTGCGGCTTTGATGGCCATGCCTCAGGCGCTGGAAATTCTGCGTTGGCTGGGCGTGGCTTTTCTCGGGTGGTTGGCTCTTCAGGCTTTTTATCGGGCCAGTCGGGGCAGGGCGGCACTTGAAACCGGGGAGGTGTCCCGTCGCAGTTTAAAAGGCGTTCTTTTTACCACCTTGGCGGTCACCTTGCTGAACCCGCAGGTGTATCTCGATACGCTCTTATTGATTCCGGCGGTTGGCGCACAGCAGGAAAATGCAACCACCTTTGTGGCAGGCGCCAGCAGCGCATCTGTTCTTTGGTTTGGCTTGCTCGCTTGGAGCGGGTCGGCACTGGCACCTGTTCTTTCGCGCCCGCTAGCCTGGCGAATTATCGACGGCGTAATTGGTGTAATGATGGCAGCTATTGCTTTTCATCTTGCGCTCAACGGCAGTCTATAGTCAGGTTACGGTTTGAAGGATTTGGTATCCTAATGCCATGTTGAAACTATCCAATACTGTCGAAATCGCGGACTGGGAAATAGAAATTACACAGATTCGAGCTCAGGGTAACGGTGGCCAGAACGTTAATAAAGTGGCCTCGGCCGTGCACCTGCGCTTCGATATTCAAAATTCCGCTCTGCCATCATTTTATAAAGCGCGGCTTATGGCGCTGCAGGATCAGCGCATAAGCAAAGAAGGCGTTGTCGTGATCAAGGCGCAGTCTTTTCGCACGCTGGAGCTCAATAAGGAAGATGCTCTTGAGCGCCTGAAGGAGATGATTCAGGAGGCGGTCAAGGTGCAGAAGGTGCGGCGCGCTACCCGCCCTTCAAAGTCTGCACGGCGTAAACGGGTTGACCGCAAAACCCAGAAGGGCAAAACCAAAGCCTTGCGCGGTAAGGTTCAGGTCTGAGCAGCTGCTATTGGCTGAGATTTGCGGGATTCGATATCTCTAATAAACACCTCTATGTCAGCAAACGCTTCTTCAGCCTCTGGCAGCATGGGCGTGAAAATTTGCCATACATGAACCATACCCGGCCAAGTATGCAGTTCTACATGCGACCCAGCTGCTCTCGCTTTGGCGGTGTACCGCCGTGCGTTATCCAGTAGCATCTCCGAATCACTGGCCTGAATCAGTGTGGGCGGCAGGTTGGCGAGATTGCCCAGAAGGGGGGATGCTATAGGGCTAGTGGGTGAAATACGAAAGGCCGCCAGTGTTGCCCACCAGATCACCGGCCGGGGAACTTTAGAGAGGCCACCGAACGTGGGCCCCAGCATAGGGTCTGTGGAAATATTGTTGCGGTTACTGGGCGCCGACAGTGTGAGGTCGGTAGAAGGTGAAAACGCCACAGCACCGTCAGCCTGACGCAATCCATTGTCGCGAATCCATGCCAGCAGCCCAAGGGTATGGCTTCCACCGGCAGAGTCTCCCGCTATTAAAATGAATTCCGGCTCTGACTCGCCATCTGGACCGTTTTCCAATAGCCAGGTGTAAGCTTTGCGGCAGTCTCTCACACCATCCATAAACCGATGCTCTGGCATAAGGCGGTAATCCAAAGAAAAAACGGCAGCATTGGCAATGTGGGACAGTCGGTCTGTAATGGATCTGTGGCTCCGTGGGCTGCCGACCGCCCAGGCGCCGCCGTGAATGTAGAGAATCCTTCGCCGTGTGTCGGCCCCCGGGGCAATCACCCACTCGCCTTTGGGAGTGCTGCATTGGCGGAATTCGGATTGCATATCCAGACCGTCACTCAGGCTGTCCATATGCTTTCGCATCGCAAGCAGCCTCGCTTTGCCGCGAAGGCCCTTGCCTGCTCTGCGCATTTCTTTTAACCGCTCCAGTACATTTTGGTTTTCGGCACTGGGACTTGCCTCCCTAACGGAATACTCCTCTTGATCGAAGTGCGACAAATCCTCCATGCGAAACACAAGCAGTGTCAATGCAACAATAACCACTATGACGACAGCGATAATCCAGAACATGAGTTGTCCGTATCTTGAGAATTGGTCCTTCAAGCATAGGCGCACTATGCTTTGAATAGGAAGCACCTTCAATGTCACAAAAGGGGGCAGGCGTTGCAAATAGCCTATCGGGCCAGAAATGGGAGTCCTTTCTATCGCTTAACGCTTCGCTGCCTTGGCTTTCCGGGTTTTGGTCGCTTTGATGATTTGGGTTTTTTACCGGCTTCAGGCCTGCCGCCGAGAGCTTTGGATCCCGATTTGTGGCCGGATCTTGGTGACCGCGGAGAGCGCTTGGGTTGTCCGCCTGCTTTCTTTGTAGCGGCAGCAGGCTTGCCCGGAGTGCCGTCAGAGGAGGAATGACGTATCGCTTCAAAAAGTCCTGCCAACTCCTTCTCCGTTAGATCCCGCCATTGACCTACCGCTAACCCCTTCAGGTTGACGTTCATAATACGAACGCGCTCTAGCCGGGTAACCTCAAACCCGAAATGCTCACTCATCCTGCGAATTTGGCGGTTCAATCCTTGCACCAGTGTTATGCGAAATACAAAACGACTCTCTTGCACCACTTTGCACTTTTTGGTCATGGTGCCAAGGATAGGAACGCCCCCGGCCATGCCTTCAATAAAGGACTTGGTGATGGGCTTGTCGACGGTTACAACATATTCCTTTTCGTGGTTGTTGCCAGCTCGAAGGATTTTATTGACCAGGTCGCCGTTGCTGGTCATGAATATCAGCCCCTGCGAATCCTTGTCGAGGCGCCCGATAGGAAAAATGCGAGTGCTGTGGCCAACAAAGCGCTGGATATTGTGTCTTTCCGCATCATCAGTGGTGCTGACGATGCCCACTGGTTTGTTCAAGGCGATAAACACCAAGTCTTCTTCTGCTCTGGGCTCGATGACCTGGCCGTTTACTCTAACGGTATCTGAGGGTAAAACCTGATCACCCACGCAGGCGCGCTTGCCATTGATAAAGACATTGCCTTGCTCAATGTAACGGTCGGCTTCACGGCGTGAACACATGCCGCTTTCGCTAATGTATTTGTTGAGGCGCGTAGAATGGTTGTTGGTCATCGGTTACCCGGTTGCGAATCAGAATTCGGGCATGATACCAGCCAGATGTTATTTCTGCGCCCTTGAGCGGGATAAAAGGGTAGGGGGATGAAGGGGAAGATAGAGCCTCCGGCATGCCGGAGGCCCCAACAGCCTTAGTGGCCGTAGATACGCATAGCTGTGTTCTGAACAGACAAGTTGTCCAGAGCAACAGAGCCGATTGAGGTGCCGCCTACGAGCACTTGCCCGATAGTCATGTCAGCCTCGAAGGTATTCAAGTCGATTGCCAAAGCGGAGCCGCCATTGGCTCTGGTGCCGTTGTAAATGTCCATATTAACTTTGGCGCCAAGCTTGGTGATGATTGGGTTGTTTGGATCGAAGTCTGCGCCAGTAAGGTGCAGGTCACGAATGCCAAGGGCCAAAAATGGGATATCAACATCCAGATCGTCGATGGCGAACAAGGTTTGCACGTTCATCTTGTCGGTTGCAGTATCAATGCGGATTTTTAGCTCCGTTACAATACCGTCCATAGCAAAATTGTTGGCCAGCAGGGTGGAGTCTGTGTGTCCTTGCAATGACCATTCCCCGGTTCTAACGGCAAAGTCGATAGGTGCTGCAACGAGTGGGAATACGTTGATCAAAGCGTCGCCGTCGTCCGCAATATCGATTTCGATCTTAATGTTATCGATCAGGTCGCTTGTATCGGCGAACAAAAAGTTTCGGATTGTCGGGTCTGTAAACTCGGCAAACATATCGGTGCGGTTTGCGCCACCGATGAAGATGTCTTTCACAGAAAGCGAGCCTTCATCCGTATAAATGAACTCACCGATATTAACTTTGGTTTCCAGCTCAATGGTGACACCGGCCTGACCGGTAATGTTGCCCATATGAGTGTCTTCAAGTGGCTTTAGTTCTGCGCTTGCCGCGAACGACAGGCTTGAAATGGCCAGCACCAGTACTGATTTCTTCAGGCTTTTCATAGTTATTCCTTTTTTTGCTTTTTTGCTTTTATTATGTGGGCCAGCCGGTGTGATCCCAGCTGGCCCGGACGGGCCTTATTTAATTAGCCCTGTTTTCCTTACAGCTCCGGGGTCAACGTCAGGTCGATGGTGTTACCGGAACCAGTCAGGAACTGGTTAAGAACGCTGGTCAGAAGACCACAGTTCTCGAGTGGTGGTAGGTCGTATACGCCGCTCACGTCCCCGCCGGTTGCAGGCGAGAAGTTAGAGCCTTCAACCGAGGTCAGAGTGATATCTACAGGCTGGATTGTCTGGCACTCGCTGCCACCGCCAACGCGAACCGGAATACCGAGCAGCTTGAGCTGAACCTTAGGAACCTTCACGTACAGGTGGGAATTGGCGGTCAGTTTACCGTTAACCAGATTGCCGGTGGTCATTTCTGACTGCTCGAATTCCACGTTCGCTGTAGCGTTTAAGCGGCTGAACAGAAGCTTGATGGAGAAGTTACCAACAGTTGGCTCAACGTTTAGGTCGGCTTCGAAGGTGCCGCTCGCCAGCTCTAGAAGAGTTGCGATGCTGCCGTTCAGAGGCAGAGTGCTGTCCGACGAGTTGATATAGGTAGAGCCTGCAAGACCCAGCAGAAGCTCGATTTCATTAGTCGGTGCTTCAAAGCCTTCTGCAGTTACTGGTACGGAGACTTCTGCATTCTCAGGATCGTCAGAGGAGATGACCAGCTGTGCGTTGCGCACGCCTGCAGCCGCCGCTGTAAAGCTTACTTCAGCAGAGCAAGTCTGGCCAGGTGCGACTGTGGTGCAGTTGTTGGTCTGCAGGAACTCGCTTGCATCAGGACCGGCAAGCTCGATGCCGTTGATCAGCAGAGTGTCGTTGCCATTGTTGGAAATTGTGACCTGAGTAGAATTGCTCTGGCCCAGTTGAACTCGGCCCAAGTTTACAGAGGCAGGTGTTACCGCAATTTCCGGAATTGGCGCAAGCACGCTGCGGCCGTTCAGGGCAACGTCTACAGAGCTGTTCTCTGCATCCGTTGAGTTGATGGTTAAGGTTGCACTCTGGGTGCCTTCGCCATCGGGGATGTAGGTAACGTTTACATCACAGCTTTCGCCAGCGGCGATGGTGCCACAACTGTTGCTTTGCATGAATGCACTGGCGTTCGCGCCAGCAATCGAAACACCGTTGATACCAAGTGCCGCATTACCGGTGTTGCTCAGAGTAACGATCTCATCTTTGGTGGTGCCAGCTTGCACGTTACCAAAGGCCACTTCGTCACGGTTTACCGCAATGCGTGGTGCTTCTACAGTGTCGCCTTCAACAGTGACGGTCTGTAGCAAGTTATCTTGGCCCGCAAGCAGCGTGCAGTTGGTTGTAATCTCGCCAATTGGGGCTGGCGCAATATCACCATTAGCAGTACGAGCAACCAAGTTCAGTGTCAGGCCGCCAACGCGGATTTCTGCATTACCGATATCTTGGTCGGTAAACATGAACTCCGGTGCCTGACCATCGGCAGGAACCGTGAATGGGCCGGATTCTGATGGGATCGGGCTTGGGGGAATAGTTAACGTTACTGTCTGCTCAACGGTACGGCCAGCAGTAATGATCTGATTCGTATTTACCGCGGTGCCTTCAACAGTTTCTGAACCAACCAGCTTAAGCCCGGTGCGCGAGTCTTCGTTTACCAGTGTCATCGCGGTTACTGCGAACGCAGGCAAAGCAGTGCCAACCGTTGCGCTTGTAGGAATGTCTGCGCTGATTTCCGCGCTGATAGGCTGGTCGCCGATCAGTGGGAACGGGCAGGTGAATTGCAGATTGGTAGTGACCGGTGCGGCCATAACGCTTCCGGCACCAGACATTAATGCTGCAGCTGCCATAGCGGGCGCAAGTATGCGTCCGCCGGGGTTGGTGTTCCTGAGTTTCATGAGTTCGTCCTCTGTAAAGCATCGTTATTATGGGAGGGCGCGCAGACAACACCGAAAACGACTATTTCAATCGGACTTGCAAAATACCCTTTTGCCACGCGTTTATACGCAAGTGTGCAGGCCTATTAGGCCCCTGAAGACCGCAGTGGGTCATTGCCGTTCGCGGCATGGTTTTTGTCCAAAGCGGCGATAATGTGCAGAGAATGTCCAAACCGTGACCGGCTTCAAATTGCTTTGCTGTTGAGTTGACTGGAGCAATTACTGGCTTTTTTGCGACTGCTTGCGAACATCACCCGGAGTTTTCCCCGTCCAGGTACGGTAGGCTTTGGTGAAGCTTGCCTGATCACTAAATCCAAGCTTTTCAGCAATGGATTCCAGCGGCACATTGGTGTCTCTGAGGTATAAAGTTGCGAAGTTTTCCCGAATTTCGTTTCTTACTTCACGAAACGAAGTGCCTGCACTGGCAAGGTGTTGGCGCAGGGTGCGAGCACTTATGTCGAGGCGCCGGGCAATGTTGCTTGTGGTGCATGGCCGACCAGGCTGGCTCATGATCATCTCCCGAACCTGCATCAGTGTTTCATCGGCCTGCCCGGTTTGTTGCCCGGCTATTTTTCGTGTGCGGGCCAAAAGAAACTGAAGGCTTACGCTATCCTTTTGGCTGGGCTGCCCTTTCAATGTCATGGTTATCTGGTTGCAGGGCGCGTCGAAGTGGAACTCGCAATCCTTAGCCAATGACTGCCATGAGTTGGCATCACGCCGTGCTGGGAAAGCAAACTGGATGTCGAAATGCTCACATACCTCCGCAGATACCCGGTGAATACTGCCCATGTACATTTTGGTTATACAGGGGTTGAGCTCACCAAGTCCCCAGGTATCGAGCAGACGAATATTGAAGGTTGGTCCGGTGGAGTTAAGCTCCATATCCATTAAGGGAAGGCCAACACGCAGATACTGGACAATCATGCTGATAAGTTGTCGCGGATTGTCCTGACCAAGTACGGCAAACCCAAGTAGACCGTGGCTGGGCAAGTCCAGCTGTTGCCCGAACTGGAAGGCAGCTCTCTCGTCGTTCATTAGCCAGTCTGCTTTTTTCAGCACGGAGGTTATCTCCTGCATGCTGATACTTGCGTCTGGGTCATCCAGCATCGCGTCAGTAATATTGGTGTCGTTTAGGAGGGCTGCCCGTTTTACACCTCTGCGTTCCATAAACTCGATGAAACGACGCACATAGCGTGCAGAGATCAGGGGCACCTCAAGGGCCATACGATTTGAAGTATCCATATTCCTATCCCTGATACGAGCGAAGCCCGTAAGATCGTCGTGTTTTGCTACTGGTTCAGGCGAAAATCGGTTACTTTTTGCATTTTGATTGGCGTGCACAGTATAGACATGATGCTGTTGAGTCGATTTGGCAGCCCGTCACGAAACGGCCGCGATGGCCGGATATGACAAATGAAACATTTGTCAGGTTGAGCATAGGTAGTTGGAGGGTGCTTGCAGAAACCAATACTAACGATAGAAAGGGCAGCTCATCCTGTTGTTTGTGAGGGCGCCCCATGCACCGTGTGTAAGCAAGGTACTTTGGCTGGCTTTCGAGTTGTAGATGGCAAAAGGTACTTGCGTTGCCCGCTCTGCGAGGCAACTTTAATGGCGCAGGAAAGCTGGCTTTCCGCGGAAGAAGAGCGCGCTGTGTATGATCTTCACAACAATGATCCGGGCGATTCGGGCTATAGAGCCTTTCTGGAAAAGCTAGCGGTGCCCATGATTGAACGCATCCCGTCTGGAGCAGTAGGGCTGGACTTTGGTTGTGGCCCCGGTCCGGCGCTTGCGGATATCTTGCGCGAATCCGCAATGGATGTGGCGTTGTACGACCCCTTCTTCTACCCGGAGCCGTCAGTTTTAGATCAACAGTACGACTTCATTACCTGCACGGAGGTGGTTGAGCATTTGCATCACCCGGCAAAGGTATTTACTCAGTTAGATGGTTTGCTAAAGCCCGGAGGATGGCTTGGCATAATGACGTGTTTTCAAACCTGCGATGAGCGGTTCGATAACTGGCATTACCGCCGAGATCCCACCCATGTTGTGTTTTATCGTGAAGCAACCTTGAGGCTTATTGCAAAGCGCATGGGCTGGATTATGTCGGTGCCCTGTAAGGATGTGGCTGTTTTTCACAAGCCTTTATGAAAAAATGGGATGCTAGTAAGCACTAAAACTGGCTCAAAATGTCGAAAGCCCAGTGGCTTCCATTAACCTGTATCGCCAGTAACGCAGCGCTGAGTCGTCCGCCCAGTGCTCGTAAGGTAGGCTCATAGTAGGGTCTGAGTCTGGGCCAGACTGCCACTGGCGGTCAAAGAAGCTCTTGGCCTTTGTGGCTAATGCAGAATCGGGTGCGACAGAGACCCAAGCATTGGTTTCCAGGTTCAGGTCATCAAGATTGCGCCGAGTAAAGTTAGCGGAGCCTAGCAAAACCTCAGTAGGGCCGGTTGCCGGGTGTAGCATCAACAGCTTGCTGTGGCACTGCTCACCCAAGGTGTTGCACCAGCGTACGGGGATGCCAGCTTTGTGCAACTCCAGTGCAACTTGCCGGTTGGGTATGCCGCTTTTTTGATGGCCAAATGCTTCGTTGTTGGCATCAAGCAGAACCCTCACTTTTGCGCCACGCTTATGGGCATCGAGCAGCGCAGCAACCACTGACCGGTGTGACAGGTAAAAAAAGGCGAGATCAAGCTGGCTTCCGTTTTGGGCGCTAGAGATCATCTCAAGTGCCGTATCCCGAATCGCAGATTCAGTTTTCACTGCAATCGTTCCGGCAGCATTGTCGGTGGTTACCTCAGACGATATTTTCTGGTTGATCAGCTTATTCAGTGCCGTGTTAGGTTGGCGAGACATAGCTAGAACCGCCTGCTCACTTTTCAGAACATCTATAACCGCCGGGCCAGTAAAACTAATCGCAATGTTGCTATGCCTGCTGCTGCCATCGTGCGGGTTGGCAGACGTTATGAAGGCCCGCAGTTTACCTCCCTCGTCGGCAACCAAGACCTTGCGATGGTTGGCTTTGAAGTTGGGTAAGGCAAGGTAGCTACGAATAGTGACGGGCTCTGTTCCTAGAGCATTTGGCAGCCAGCCACTTTCAGCATTGTTTCCAAACCACTGGCAGCAGAGCCGCCAGATTGCAGACCATGCAGGGTTGCTGTCCCGTAGCGGTCGCAGGTTGGTTTCTGTTACGGAGATGCCCGCTTGCCGAAGGGCCTGAAACCATGGCGATACAGAGCCACCGTAAAGAGTATTCAGTGGGTCAGAGATGACAACAATCTCCAACTCCGGCTGCTCTGCTTTCCGATTGATAAGCGCTTGGGTTAGCTGCTCCGAAAGGCGGCGGTGCGCTACACCTTCAGGGCTGCTGCTGTTGAAGAGAAACATATCGACCAGAATAAAGGACTGAGCCTGACCGATGAGGCGTAGGATTTCGTCAAATATCTCGTGGTCGCGGGTTTCTGAACCGTCGCTGTGATGGATGGTGGTGTCTGTTAACAGCTTTGCATCACTGAGAGGATGTGTGTCGCCGTTGTAACTGATGCCGGGCGG
>Ga0209075_1001185_pt1 | contig 24927 bp, 30 predicted proteins | sample Stecom2011_FD_187523 | JGI IMG/M metagenome (GOLD analysis project Ga0209075, IMG submission 187523) | Agricultural soil microbial communities from Utah to study Nitrogen management - Steer compost 2011 (SPAdes) (version 2) | ecosystem: Environmental > Terrestrial > Soil > Agricultural land...
TTATTAGGAATAAATTGAAAATACATGCGACTGTAAGTAATGCTAAAGCTTTTATGAAAGTACAAGAAGAGTTTGGTAGCTTCAGTAGTTATATTTGGAAGTTTGTTGATGGGAAACCTATTAAAAATCGGGTTAAACATTATAAAGAAGCACCAGCCACGACAGCCATTTCAGATGCTTTGAGCAGGGATTTAAAAAAACGCGGTTTTAAGTTTGTAGGCTCCACAGTTATGTATGCACATATGCAAGCCACAGGCATGGTAAACGATCATGAGGTTGGATGTTTTAGGTATCATGAGGTGGATAATGAATTATGAAAATAAAGAAACAACTCTTGTAGTCTTAATCTTTAACATTCAGACTCTAAGAGCTCCTCGAAAGCCTCTAGCTGCATAGTATGATTCTGCACCATTGTGATAGATAAAGACTGTACCAAAACGATTGTCGCCAAATAGGGCTCCCCCAAGGCTTCTAATTTCTTCTGGTGTTTTTACCCAACTGGAAGTTTTTAAATCTATGGCTTCCAATTTTTGTAAATCTTGATATTGTGCGACACTTAAAAGCTCTATTCCCATGGCAGTTGCCAGATCCATAGCATTGTCCTTTGGCTTGAATTTTTTTCTGGACTGTAGAGCTTTCCTATCGTAGCAAAGGCTTCTACGTCCTTTTGGGCTTTCTTTGGAGCAATCATAAAAAACATATTCACCTGTCTGTTTATCGTAATTTACCACATCGGGTTCTCCTCCAGTTTTTTCCATTTGGTAAAGCGACCACAATTTTTCTGGATGGGCTTCTAATCTGGTTTGTATTTTTGACCAACCCATAGCTTCATGACGATGCCTGTGACTTTCAAAACGGTTTTTTAGGACTTGAATAAAATCTTGGCTTTCTGTAGGCGATAATTTTTTCATAAGTATAAAGTAATCATTTTTAAAAAGTTCCCTACTAAATAATTTTATAAAATTACTAAAAATCTGTCCTTTACAATCAATTTTATTTCTTGTATTTACATTTAAGGCGTAAACAATTGAGTTTGGTGCTTGCTGGAAAAACTTACACCTGGTGAGGCTACTGAGTTGAAAGCGTTGTTTGTTTAAATTATCTAAGTAATTAAAAGCCTCTTATTCAAATATTGAAAAAGAGGCTTTTTATAATTAGGTTATCACCACTTTTCCTTTTGTATTGTCTTAATTATTTTCCAATTATCTATCTTTCTTTCTAAATAAACTTCATAAGCTTGTCCCCAAAGTGCACTTCTACTTACTCCTAAATAAATTTTACAACTATCCATTTTAGAGTTAAATTCAAACTTGGTAAAACGATATAACAAATCGTATTCTTTCCAATCTTTTGATTTTTTGAGAAGAACTGTATCAGCCGGAATTAGTATGTGTCTACTACCTTCATCAATTTTATGTATCGTATTCGTGCTTATGAATAATTTTTTTCTTACAATTTCGTTTTCACCTTCTATTTTAACTTTATCAATGATTGGGTAAATTGCAATATTCAATTTAACATTTGCAAGTGAATCTTTTATACTCTCAATTGGTTCAAATATAAGTGAATCATTAACCTTTTTTGGTAAGGGTAGTAAAGGAAAACTAAATTTTTCAATACTCAAACTTATTACTTCTTCTATATCACTATCTAATTCTCTATTTTCAACATTACAAGAATAAACAAACATTATTAGTACAATAACCAAAATAATTTCTTTTATTCGTTGCATACTTCAATTACTTAAATTAGCTACCTTTTAAGACTTTTCTATTACAGAGTAATAAGTAATTTTCCATTCATTTTCTATTTTATCTAAAAAATATACTATTAAATCAGAATCTAATCTTCCTCTATTAGTTCCAACAGTTATAACTGCTTTATTTTTTTCATTATTAAAAACCACATCAGAAAAGCTTATTATCCCAGTTAAATCGTATTGCTTTTGCTCTTCTCGTGAAATAGTTCTCTTAGACATGAAAAATAAATTTTCATCAAAAACATTTTCCAATAATAGTGTATCAATCTGAAATTCAAATGCCTTTTTTTTAAATTTATTAAATAGCCTTAACTCCTCATCTGATAAATCCACTCTTTTACTTAATCCGGTAATTGAATCTTTTTTATTTACTTTTCTGCTGTTAACTTTAGATAAGTCGTAATCTTGAGTATTTAAATTAATGGCATATATATGCACTAACCCATTTCTATCACTCAAATTAACTTTTTTAGCGATACTATCTGGCAATAATTCTAATGGTGTAGGAGGAATGTTTTTAGGGATATTATTATAAATTACCTTCATTACTTGGTACTTACTTTTATCAACATTTAGCTTCTCGCTACACGATAAGCTAAATGTGAAAAGTAATATTAAAAAAATATTTAATCTATACATACTTCACTATTATTGATTACTGTTGGAACATATTGATAGTATAAATTTTCTAGTTCATCTGTCAATAGATTATTCACATCCCAATTTTCCAACCCTTGCCACGCAAATGATTTATAATAGTCTAAAGGATAGCTATAATTATCATATACTCTCAAAGCGTTTGCAATGTTATCAACATAATATGCAGACATGTAGGGATGATCTAAATGATGATCTGGAACGTTTGATTCACTATAAAACTTATACCATTGAAATAAAACTGGTCTATTATTAAAGTCTAGCCCTGTTTGATAATCATAAACATACTTACATAACTCAGCATGTACGCTTCATGCAAAATTAATGCCTCTATTTCAATAGGGTTTGTATTAACATCTTCAATAGTAATTTTTATAATACCTGTTTCTGCAAAATAGTTATCATCTGTACAAGCATCATTAGTAGTTGTACAGTTACCTACAGTAAATATCAGGTTTGCACTAGGGTTATCTATAAAAGCACCTACTGTCTCACTAAATAGCGATGAATTATCCGCCTTTAATTTGTTATACACACAATTCAATTTTTCGTTAGCGACAAAAGTAGAATCTAAATTAGTTTGCCCATGGCTTAAAAAAGCCATGAGAAGGGCAAAACAAAATATCGTTATCTTAATTACAGTCTGTCCCTTGCGCATCATTGTTATTTGTTTGTTCATTTAATATTATATCAACTATTTCCTGTCTTTTATTAGCATTTGGAACTAATTCTAAAAATGTATCTGTTGTTGTAGCAATATCTCCATTTGGATATACTGAAAACTGACCAGAAAAAGACATTGCATAATAATAATCCCATCCTAAATTACCACCAGTACCATATTCTTTATCCCATTGATAGTTCCATCTAGACAAACAACTATACAAACTCAACTGAACCATAATGTTAAGGTATGATATAATACCCAAACTTTATTAACTTTTACATAAATCTCCATAATACCACCACCAACTTGAACATAAGGAATAAAATGAGATTTAACAATAAAGCACCAATCTTTGTTTCGATTAAAAATTGGCTTTGAAATAGATATATATTTGTTCCGAGGATTGTTTTTTACAAACTCATCACTACATAAATAGAAGTATTTATTCAACTGTTCAATATTAATTAATGAATCATTTTGAATTTTCTGCAATTCAGATTGTATGTAACCTGTGTCAAAATTATGCAAAAACAATTCTACTGGTGGAGTATGTACATAAGGAATGGGTTCCCATAGACTTTTTAAATTTGGTTTGTTAAAGCTTTCAATACTCTGAAAGCCCTTCCCTGGAAGCAAAAATTTATTTCTTAAGAAAATAGTGTCCAATGGTATAGGGTTCTTTTTTTCAAAAGGGGTTATAACCTGATTGATAAATTCATATTCTTGAGCACAACTTAAAAAAAACGTAACAAAAAAAATAAAACTAAATAATTTTTTCATCAATTTAAATTTTAACAAGAACCTGTGGTTCAGTTATTTAATTATTTCGGTGTGTAATAGTCATTATTTGCCAAATGCCGATTATGGCTTTCATAACTAATTACAGTTATTATCTACTAATGGTTCATATCCCGAATAGGTTTCCGTGCCATTCTCTGTATTAAATACTTTGATTATATGATATTGGTCATCTGAATTGGGAAAATTATCAGAAAAAACAGGATTTAAAGAGCCATTAGCAAGATGTGTTATGCCACTCCAACAAACAGCCTCGTAATATTCTGTGGTTGAAGCAGGGTACCCATATTTTTCTTGGATAAAATTAGACACATTTAATGCCATTTCAGAAACCAACTCTGCCATGTACAAATGGTGAGCGTCATTGTTGTTTTGGTATTCTTGCCACCCTGCAACCAAAGTACTAAATTCCCCATCTGGATCAGTAAATAATAAAGGATATTGTTTGGCCACATACCTCAAATATGCATGGATAGATTCATGTAGTATTGTTTTAATTAAAGCAAGCTTTGTACCATTTTCAACAAGATTTTCACTTATTGTAACAGTGACCTGATAAACTCCCTCACTATCCAATTCTGCTGGAGAAGTTTGTCCGTTGCCATCTATTTCACCAACTTTATATGTTGTTACAAAACCCATTGGCGAAGAACTATATGAACCTCCCAAAATCTCAAAAGTGCTATTAATTAATTCAATGTTACCCATTGTATCGGAATAAAGGAAATTACCAAGCATTAAATCTAATAACATATTTTGTGTACAAGGGGGTAGGTTTGAATCTAATTTTATTCCATTTATTCTATTCTCCTCAAAATCAACTTCTCCTCCTTCCAAAATCGCCTCAATAGCCTCCATTGCAAAACTTTGGGCTTCTGTACTACAATTGTTTCTATCCACATAACTACTAACATCCCTCATTTGAATAAAATTATCTGGATTATTTATCCAATTACTTACAACCAAATTAGCATTTTCTACAGAGTTCAAGCCCAAACATTCTATTAAGTTTTGCTCATATGGAATGTTATATGTTGGTGAAGTAGCATCGTTAGTATTGTTGTTTGTATCATTGGGTACGCCTCCACCTGGATTATTTTCTCCATCTGGAACATCACTATTGTCTGGGTTATCTGGATCTGTATTACTTCCTCCAGAACAAACACTTGCGAACATTATTTCATATCCTGGACAAGGTGAGCCATTATCGTATCCTTCTGGATGGTTACCGTGTGAACAATAAGTTATAATTAATGTTGTGCAGTTTCCTTGATCCATACTTGCTAGAGTTTCATCTATTAAAGCCTGGCTATCTATGGTTTCTATACTTGCTTTATTTGTTAAGTCTACAAATTGTCCATTAAATAAAGCCTCTTTTTCACTTTCTGACAAATTGTAGGACACCAAGGACACTTTGTAGGTACCATCAGCCTGTAAAGAAAACAAGATGTTTTCCAAGGCTACGCTTGGATTGTCCCTTATTACCGGAAAGGTATAAGAGTGGTAACTACCATTTGCGTTTTCCATATAGGTGGCAACATCTGTATCTATATAAAAATCATAAGTACTGGAATGTACCAATCTGTTTTGTGAACTAGAGCCTTTTGTGCCTGTTTGCTCCTTGATTTTAGTTATGGAATTTACCAAACGGTTGTTTTGTTGCACTGTTTGATAGTCTATTTTGGTAATACTATACTTGGTTCTTGAAGTTTGCGAGGTGTGTTCCTGTTTTATAAAGGAATCGTCTTCTTTCTGACAACTAAAAAAACCTATCATTAAAAGTAAGATAAAACTTTTAGATAAAAAACGCCTTAGCTTTACGCTTTTTGATTTTTGATTTTTGATTTTTGATCATAATAAATAATTTTTAGGTTAACATGCCATAAACCTAAAAGTTAAATTTAAAATATCCTGTACGTAGTACTACGTATTTTTCCTACTTTTCGATGAAATGCAGGGTTGGTGTTACGGTTTTTCCGTAAATGTTTGGGTTTTTGGATATTTTTTGTTTGACTTTAGAGAAGTAATAAGACTCTCTGCCTATTGGAGACAGGTTTATTTTGCTCAGAATCACAAGTCAACATATATGTTTTATACTAAAAAGCATGAAACTCCAATACCATACAGGTATCACAAAAACCCCAGGAAGTCTTCCCTGGAAATTTCTTCAGCTCCCAAACTGGCTAAATGATTGGTGTACACTTGGCAGTCTATCAGGTTGTAATTGCTGTTTTGTATAAAGCTTATAAAACCGGCTTTACTGGCATTACTAACTTTTGTGAACATACTTTCGCCACAAAACACGCCATTGTTTAAATCCACACCATAAAAGCCTGCGACTAAGTTACCGTCTTGCCAAACCTCCACAGATTTAGCAACACCCTCTTTATGTAGTTTCATATAAGCCTCTATCATACTATGGGTTATCCAAGTGCCACGCTGACCTGTTCTTTTGGTTTTGGCGCACTCGGTTATCACCCCTTTAAAATCTTGGTTTATGGTCACTTGAAAATCGCTGTTTCGCAGTACCTGTTTCATGCTTTTTGAGACTTTTAATTTCTCTGGAAAGAGCACAAACCTAGGGTCTGGAGACCACCATAAAATGGGTTGTCCCATTTCATACCAAGGAAATATACCGCTTTTATAGGCAAGGATAAGGCGTTCCACGGACAAGTCGCCACCAACAGCCAAGAGGCCTTCAGGATCTGCATTATGGACCTTAGGAAAGGAAATTTCTGGGGTTAGGTAGGATATCATATTTGATGGATATAAAAAACCTCAATGTTTTCACATTGAGGTTAAATATATGATGTTTTTTCATTTTAATGAATAATCCGCTTGACTTAGAATGGTAAATCGTCGTGATCTTCTTCATTTAAATTATTCGCTGGTTCAAAAGCATCAGATGGTGGCATTGGAGGCATGCCTGGTGCAGAAGCATCTTCTTGAGCTGCTTCAATTCTCCAACCTTGGATGGAGTTGAAATATTTTACTTCTCCCTGAGGGTTTGTCCACTCTCTTCCACGTAAATTGATGCTTATTTTTACTTGCTGTCCTACTTGAAAATTATTCAATAAATCGGTTTTATCTTGAACAAACTCAATCATAATATGCTGAGGGTATTGTTCTTCTGTGGTTACAACGACTTCGCGTTTTCTAAACCCATTAGTTCCAAAGGTTTGTGTGTCTCCTACTAATTTAATTCTTCCTTGTACTTCCATGACTTAATTTAATTTAACTTTTAATATTCCTTAAAATAGGAATTTACTTTTTTATTTTATGATAATAATATTTTCCAAGCGCTTTGTATGTCGCCAAAACTCAGGTAGTTATGTGCTAGTTTGTGTTTCTCTCTATGCGAGGCTGTTTTTATGTTTGGATAGCGTTCGCTAACCGTATCTAGAAACTTCTCAATGTCCTCACTGGTTGGTAAGGCATCAACATTTGCTAGCATGCCTAAATCATTCCCAGTTAAAATCATACTATTTCTAATGCCTTCCGGTATGTTGTCTACTCCAATTCCTAAGCTTGTTATGGGTTTAGGAATTTCAAAAAAGCCATTTCTAGCACGGCTGTAATAGTTGCCTCCGGCCCGAGCTACCAAATCCAATTTCTCTTGATTGATGACATCGTCCGCGTCTAATACCTCCGGGTCGATATGTAATTTAACCACTTCGCAAATCACCAAATTACCTGCGCCTCCTTCGTTTCCTAGAGTTATAATTTCTTTCACAATACATTCTATTTGTATTGGGGACTCGGCTACTCTAAAAGGTTTTACTACATCCGATTCTAGCATGGTTAAACCCGCTTTTTCAAATTCGTTAACACCTTCAGCATATTCTGTACTACTTAAAGATGCTTGATGTACTAAGTCGTAATTCACCATATTAATTACAACTTCCCTCGTAGCTTTAACATTCTCTAAGGTGTGTTTGGTTGTATTATTTCTAACCCTACGTGCTGGTGAAAATATTAAAATAGGTGGATTTGCACTGAATACATTGAAAAAACTAAATGGCGACAGGTTCGGGTTTCCATCCTTATCTAGTGTACTGGCAAACGCTATTGGTCTGGGTGCCACCGCGCTTAACAAGTGTCCGTGGAATTTTGCAACCGATAATTCTTTAGGCTCGAAAGATCTCATTTATCATTTTTTGTTTGCGCAAAACTAACCAATTTTTTAGTTAATTTTCCTAAAAACGGGTGCATAGTTACCAACATTTTGATGTGTGTTTGGCATTTTCTAAGTTCACTTCCTTTTTAAACTAAATTTAATTGTTCCTTCTAACACAATAATATTTATAGATTTTAGATTATATTTCAGAATAAAACACATTTTATGCTTTTTAATAAACACAGAAATCTTAGCCGATGGATTATTGTTGTGGCTTCATTTGGTATTATTTCCCTGATATTATGGAACACCTATGTGTTTTTTCAGAAATTTAAGGAGGAAGAGCAGTCCAAAATGGATATTTGGGCAGCGGCGCATCAGGAAATAAACTCCAATCCTTTGGATGAAAACGTGAATCCTTTGGTAGATAAAGTGTTTACTTCAGACATAGCGAACCCCATGTTTGTTTATAATAATGGTCATGTGTTGCTTTCCAATAATATTGATGAGGTTAAGTTGAAAAATAAAAGGACGATAGAGTGGCTCATCGATCAGTATTCCCAAGAAAATAAGCCCATAGTTATTTCATATGAAGACAACGACACCAAGGAAACGGTGGTTTACGGGACCCTGTATTACGGGAACTCTGAGGTTTTAAATAAGCTCAAGTATTATCCGTTGGCTTTGTTGCTGATTATTTTTTTATTCGGGGCTGTGGTGTATTTCTTTTATAGAAGTTCTAAAATTGCTGCTCAAAATAAACTATGGTCGGGAATGGCGAAGGAAACGGCGCATCAAATTGGCACACCCTTATCCTCACTTATAGGTTGGACTGAAATATTGAAATCGGAAAATGTCAATCCTGATTATATCGTAGAGATTGAAAAGGACATAAGTAGATTAGAGACCATCACCGAGCGTTTTAGCAAAATAGGTTCCCTTCCTACCTTGGAAAAAGTAGATATTGTTAAAGAAACCATCGACTCTTACGATTATTTAAAAGCCAGAAGTTCTAAGCTGATAGATTTTGAATTAATTACTGTGTCAGACGAGATTTATGTGAATTTAAACAAGCAACTTTATAGTTGGACTATTGAGAATTTGGTAAAAAATTCTATTGATGCCATGCGTGGTAAAGGCAAGTTAACAGTAGAAATATCGCAGCTTGAGAACACCGTAAAAATAAATGTGATCGATACGGGAAAAGGGCTTTCAAAAAACCAATTTAATGCTATCTTTGAACCCGGATATACCACCAAAAAAAGAGGTTGGGGTTTAGGGCTTTCGCTCGCTAAACGTATTATTGAAGAATTTCACGACGGTAAGATTAAAGTTTTACACTCAGAAATTGGCAAGGGAACTACCGTGCAAATTTCAATGAAATCGGTTTAAATTATGGAGGAGAAGTTTATTACTATTAAGGAGGTTGCATTAATCAATAATTGTCCAGAGTGTTATAACACAAGTGGGTTGCAATTAACGTTTAAGCAAAAGTTTGTTGAAACCAAGTTTTATAAATCCATTACTAAGGAAACGGCACATCAATTGGAATGCCATACCTGTCAAACCAGTATTTATCCAATACAGTGGACGGACGATATCGAGCGCGTTTTTAATTACCACCAAAAGGCATTTACACCTAAAAAGCCTTCTTTTAAACTAAAAAGAGCTGCTTGGTTGATGCTAGCAGGGGTTTTAGTTTTTATCGCGGTCCTTATAGGTGTTGCTGTGCTTCCTAAGGTGTTATAAATAAGCCTGAATCGCTTTTACTGTATCTTGAAAATCCTTTTCCTTCAAGGCGGCTTTATTTAAAAATCTCATATCTTCCATAGTGCTTAATGGAATTAAGTGCACATGTACATGCGGTACTTCTAAGCCTACAACGGTTAGTCCAACACGTTTACAAGGAATAGCTTTGCCTATGGCGATGCCTACCTTTCTAGAGAAGGCCATTAGTTTGGTATAGGTGTCCTCATCCAAATCGAAAAGTTTATCCACTTCTTTTTTTGGAATGCAAAGTGTATGTCCTTTAGCATTTGGATTGATGTCTAAGAAAGCTAAAAACTCATCGGTTTCTGCAATTTTATACGAAGGGAGTTCTCCTGAGATTATTTTTGAAAATATAGATGCCATAATAATATTATGTATTTAGGTAAATATAAAAAGATTCCTGTTTTGCAGGAATCTTTTTAGTAATATTTTATTTTTCGCTTAGCGACTGTCTGTGCTTATCTGGAGATCTCCAAAATATCGAATTTCATAATGCCATTTGGCACTTGAATTTCGGCTACCTCGCCAACAGATTTTCCTAGTAAGCCTCTTCCGATAGGTGAGTTTACTGAAATCTTTCCAGAGGCCAAATCAGCTTCTCCATCAGCCACTAGGGTATAGGTGACTTCCATACCGTTGGTTTGGTTCTTGATTTTTACTTTAGAAAGCACAAGGATTTTAGATTGGTCCAATTGCGATTCGTCGATTAGTCGAGCTCCAGCCAAAGTTTCTTCAAGTTTAGAAATTTTCATTTCAAGCATGCCTTGAGCTTCTTTAGCAGCATCGTATTCGGCATTCTCACTTAAATCACCTTTGTCTCTAGCCTCTCCAATAGCACGAGATGCTTTTGGACGCTCTATATCTTTTAAAATTCTTAATTCTTCTCTTAGCTTTTTTAAACCTTCTTCGGTGTAATAAGATACTTTACTCATAACTTCATCGTTTATATATAATAAATAATATCCCGAAGCCAACTCCTACATCAAAGAAGAAACCGTTCGGGACTAACGCAAAAAATCTCGTTTACACGAGATTACCTTACAAATATACAAAATATTTATATCTGTTTACTTTTTGTTGTAAATTGTCATCGAAAATTTAATTGAAAAATGAAACGCAGCTTATATACACTAGCTTTAACCCTAATACTTATTTCTTGTAGTAAAAGTGATGATGGTGATAAAAGCAATCCGAACCTTCCAAACATTGCTTTTAATACGGGAAATTTGGTTAATACCAATTTGCCCCAGTACAGCAGTTTGAAATTACCTAATAATTCGGTTGTTTTAAATAATAACTACGGGATTAATGGGGTGGTGTTGTATTATGCGGGTGGCAGCAATTACAGTGCCTTTGAATTAAGTGATCCCAACCATCCTTTAAGTGCTTGTTCTACCTTAAGCATTAATGGGGTTATTGCAACCTGCAATTGTGAGGATGGTAACAGTTACGAAATTTTAAATGGAGTAGGTCGAAGCGGAACTACTGGACAATACACGTTGAAACGATATTATGTTGAGGTGGCTGGTAGCATCATTCGCGTGTACAATAATTAACACCAGGTTTTAAGAGACATTGGCTTTATAAGGCCATCAGGTTGCAGCCTCTAATATCGGAGTTATCAAACCTTCCTATAATTTCAAAAGTACCATTGCTATGCACCCGACCTAAATCTTGGGTGGCAATAAACGAACAGGAATTGACATTGGCCAAATCGATGATATTAATGCCTCCCGTTTTGTTGCTATTTAAAATGCTAAGCGCATCTTCCGGATCTCGAGTAAAAACCTTCATGCTTTTCGCACATTCAAAAAGGCCATTGCCTTTGGAATAGGCTTGACTTAATAATTCGGTCATGCCGTATTCACTGTGGATGTGTTCAACACCAAAGCCTTGCTTTAAAATAGCATGTAATTCCTCTCTAACCAATTCCTTGCGACGTCCTTTCATACCACCAGTTTCCATGACTAGCGTGTTTTTTAGTTGAAATTGGTGTGCTTCCACCAAATCTAAAAGAGCGAAACTCACTCCAATGAGTAGGACCTTTTCGTTCTTAGCCTCCAATTGAATTAAGGCATCCTTTAATTCAGCTAGGTTATCTAAATAGAAACCGCTTTTAGGCTTTTTGGATTGCTTGATTAAGGAGTCTACCATATAAATCAAGGACGAACCATCGCGCTCTAAGTAACTAGGCAATAAGGCTAGTATGGTATAATCTTCCACTTGGCCATAAAACTGATTGAACCCCTGATTAAAACTCTGTTCATAGATGCTCAAATCGGTTACAAGATGTTTGCTGGTCAGGCTACCTGTGGTTCCGGAGCTAGAAAATATTTTTTGTACTTCCTCGGTGGAGCTAAGAATCTCACGGGTTTTAAAAAACTCGATGGGTAGAAAAGGAATCTCTTCCAAAGAGTTAATATCACTCGGGTTTTTATATAATAAATCGCAAAAAGAGCGATATACGTTATTGTGTTCAAACTGAAATTTGAAGACTTTAAAAGCGATGGCTTCAAAGTCTTTTTCGCTATGAATATTAAAGATGTCTGCCGTGTTGATCATAATAATTAAAGTCTTTTGCAAAAGTATGTAAAATAAAAAAGCGTTACCAATTTTGATAACGCTTTTAAATTGACTTATAAAAAGACTTATTTAACCACTAATTTCTTAGAGATTGTTTGTCCGTTTTGAGAAATCTTCATGATGTAAACTCCCGTGTTTAATGTAGATACATTAAGTCTGTTGTTGTTTACCGTTTGGTTCAATACTTGTTTTCCAAGGATGTCATAAACAGCTACTTGAATTAGCTCATTTGTTTTACTAGTAATGTTTACAAAACCAGTTGAAGTTGGGTTTGGATACACATTGAAACCAGTTAATTGGTATGAGTTTGTAGATAATACATCTGCTAATGAACGAGCACTTACTTGAGGAGCTCCTCCAAATTCAGCTACTAGGGCTACTAAATTCATAGTTCCAGAAGGAATTGTTCCTCCAACATAATCAGCTTCTGCAAAAGGTCTAAATACCATTGGTCCACCATTTGAATCTGAGATATCGTAGTTAGCTACAGCGAAAGTGGCACCAGCATCAGCAAACGTAGTGTTGTTAATTTGTACCAATTCAGATTCGTACACTTCCCAGTTTGAAAGTAACTCAGGCACCGTAACCACTTGTGGTGTAATGGTCATTCCTGTTGCTACCGTTGCATCTACAGATGGTATAAATTGTAATACCCCATTAAATTCACCTAATTCTCCTACTAAACCACTCATTCCATCTCCTATTTCGAAGGCTGTAGCAATAACACCAGCTGAATCGTCAATAAGGATGGCAGAGTTGCTGCTATCTTGAATGTATTTTTGGTTTCTATTTGGTCTTGTATAAGTTACAGTAGGTACGTTCATTACTTGGTAATATTGACCAATAACACCAGCTCTTAATTCAGTTAAATTTGCTACTTGAGTAGCCGTATCTACACTAAAAGTTACTGTATCTGTATCTAAAGTACTTCCTCCGTCAACTAAATCAGCTGTTACAGTGTAAGATTGACCATCAGCCACAGTTACTTGAAACGGGCTAGTTGCATTGGTTGTAGGAGTTCCGTTAACCGTGATAGTCACACTTTCTGAACCCGTTAAATTAGCTGTAGCAAATTCTATGTTTGTAGTTGTAGTACCTGGCGCAAATACTGTTCCGTCGCTAGGACTTGTAATTGTAACACTCGGAGGAGCAGTACCTGTTTGTCCTGTCCAAACAATGTCATCAATAACAACTTGACCAGCACTATTAACAGCGTTTATAAATTTTATAACGACGTCTCCAGGTTGGTTTACTGTAATGGTTCCAGATGATTTTATAACATCTTGTTCACCCGAACTGGTAACATTCCCTACTACCACATCATTAACCAAAACATTTAGGTTAACATTCGTACCAAAAGCTTGCATGTAATTAAAGCTAATAGTGCCAACTCCACCAGGAATCACTCCTGAATAAACTTCAGCTTGCGGAGTTCTGTTTCTACCTATCATTATGGCGCTTCCTGTAATTTCGAAGTCTCCTCTACATTGTGTGTAAGTCCATGCAGAGCCATCTTGACCAGTAAACGTTCCATCGGCATAGCCGTTTCCTGGTTCTGAAAAACCATCAAAAGTTTCTGAGCCTTGAGCAAAAGAAAAAGTTGAGATTAATGTTAGTAATAAAAAGTAAATTTTTTTCATAATTGATTGTTTGTTTAAAATATTTAGGACTACAAATATAAGAATTTATTGACTAAAAAAAATTAGAACAGCTAATTAGTTAGCTATTTCACAATATAATAACATAAAAGAAGCGATTACCTAACAATCAGTTTTCTAGTTGTAGAAATATTGTTTTCGGTAATCTTTATAATATAAACCCCTGCTTTAAGCCTGGCCACATTCAGTTCGTCCTCTAAAAGGGTGGCATTAAGAATATTCTTGCCTAAAACATTAAAAATTTCAATTTGCTTGGTAGCATTGTGTTTGGTGGTGATGTAAACCTTGCCCTGACTTACAGGATTAGGGAATATAGAAAGCTCTTCTATATCCGAGGTGGTGTTTAACACCAAGTTGTTGGATTGGCTAAAACCATTAAGGGTGAAAAACAAACCTATAGCTACCGTCAGAATAAATAAGTATTGCTTTTTCATAAAATCAGATTTACATAAATTTACTAAATTTAATTCAAAAAACGTACCAAAAAGTGTTAAACCTTCCTTTTTGAATATTAAAACAATGTAAACAGCATATTACCTTATTGTTATTAGTTTTGTTATGAAGCTAAATAAGTGTTAATAGTATTATCTTTACCCTTTATTAGAAAAAAAATACACACAAGCAATGAATGAAAAGGATATTAAAATTCTTTTAGTAGATGATGAACCTGATATTTTAGAAATAGTTTCTTATAATTTATCCAATGAAGGGTATCAAATAATTACGGCCAGTAATGGTCTGTCGGCTATTAAAAAAGCCAAGAAAGAAAAACCACATCTCATTATTTTGGATGTGATGATGCCTGAGATGGATGGTATTGAAGCTTGTGAAAACATCCGAAACATTCCGGAACTAAACAACACCATCATTACCTTTTTAACAGCTAGAGGAGAAGATTATTCGCAAGTAGCTGGATTTGATGCGGGGGCCGACGACTATATTACCAAACCTATTAAGCCTAAGTTGTTGGTTAGTAAAGTCAAGGCGTTGCTTAGGCGTTTAAAGGAGGAGGATGTAGAAAGTGCTGTGGTAACCATAGGAGATTTAATTATTGATAGAGATGCCTATAAGGTAACCTTGAACGACCAAGATATTATTCTTCCAAGAAAGGAATTTGAATTGCTGTCTTTATTGACCTCCAATCCTGGAAAAGTTTTTAAGCGCGAGGAAATTTTAGATCGCGTTTGGGGAAATGAAGTTGTGGTAGGAGATCGGACGATAGATGTGCATATTAGAAAACTGCGTGAGAAAATTGGAGATGATTCATTTAAAACCGTAAAAGGTGTCGGGTATAAGTTTTCAGAATAATGCAAGACATTAAAAAAACATATAAATTCGCTCTTAAAACAGCTTGGTATATTACGTTTTTAACAACACTCTTATTGAGTGTTTTTTTGTTTTTCGTAGGGAATTTATCGGCGTATCTTATTTTATACGCGCTAGGTTGCTTCGTTATTTGTTTTTATATTATTCAGTATCGTGCCGAAAAGTTTATTTACAACCGGGTTAAGAAAATCTACGACGATTTAACCTTGTTGGAATCCACCTCGTTAACAAAAAAGCCTATCATGACGGATATGGAGGCGCTAACTAGAGAAATAGACAAGTATGCTAGGGATAAGAAATTGGAGATAGAAAGTCTTAAAATTATAGAAGAGTATCGAAAGGAATTTATAGGGAATGTTTCTCACGAGCTCAAAACCCCATTATTTACGGTTCAAGGCTATTTACTTACCTTATTAGATGGTGCTATAAATGACGAGAATATTCGTGAAAAATATTTAAACCGAGCCAATAAAGGTGTGGAGCGTCTTATCTATATTGTTAAGGACTTGGATATGATTACCAAATTAGAAGTGGGCGAATTAAGATTAAGCATGTCCACTTTCGATATAGTGGAGGTTATTAAAAGCGTCTTCGACTTGTTGGAAATGAAGGCCGCCAAGAAAAAAATCACCTTAACCTTCGATCAAGATTACAAAACACCCATTTTGGTCTATGCCGATATGGAGCGCATTCAGCAAGTGCTGACCAATTTAGTTGTGAACTCCATTAAATACGGACGAGAAAAAGGTACTACGGAAATTAGTATAGAAAACTTGGTTAAAAACAAGGTGATTGTCCGCGTTACTGATAATGGTGAAGGGATTTTAAAAGAAAACTTACCACGTGTTTTTGAGCGTTTTTACCGAATTGATAAAAGTGGTTCTAGAAAAGAAGGGGGTTCCGGTTTAGGCTTGTCTATCGTAAAACACATTATAGAAGCCCACGACGAGAAAATGTATATAGAAAGTGAGCTTGGCGTAGGAAGCGAGTTTTCATTTAGTTTGGAAAAGGCTAAATAGCTGTTCGTAGTCTGCGGCACCCTCAAAGTGGCTCAGCCCTTTAAATTGGGACTTATGTTCTAGTTTCTCTAAGCGAAATTCATCTTGCTGGCAATACGGGACGACTCCCAATTGGCTCAGTCTTTCAGCTAAATATTCCTGTTCAAATTGTCCGGGGGTTGGAATGAAAAAGGCCCTTTTTTCTAAGCGCGCCAAATCCATAATCGTGGTATAGCCAGATCTAGAAATAATCAAGCCACTTTCGTTAAGTGCCGTCTCCAAGAGCTGGCTTGTCATAAAATTATAGATGGTCCAGTTCCCTTTTTTCTCAACAGTTTGTTTGTCTTCCACCACACCTTTAACAAACAGCACCGTTCCTGAAACCTGTTTTAATTCTTCTAGGAGTATTTTTTCAAGCAGGCTGCGTTGAGGTTCAGGGCCTGAAAGTAGCACCATGAGGTCGTTTTTAATGGGCGCTGCTTTTTTTGAAAACCTACTTAAAGGTCCTAGGTATTTAATAACTGTGTTTTTTAGCGATTTATGTCCCAGTTTACCGCTTAAGTTAGGAGTTCCTTCAACATCTGGCACCCAACATTCATCAAAGTTTTTTATGAATACCTCGTGTAGCTTGCTGCTTAACCAGGTAGTACGGCCACTCAATACCCGTAATTGATGGGTGATAAAAACCGAGGGAACCCGTGGGCTGTATGCCCCCCATCGGTTGTCGGAAATGATGCCATGAATATTTCGGGAGCTTACTATGGCGTCAATACGTTTGGTTTCCGCCTGAATGGTTTGAAACAATTTTGGGCTTTGCTGTAATAGTTTTAACTTGAATGTCCGTTTGTTTTTCGGATAGCTTATTTGGTAGGAGGGCAGTTCAAGCTGTTCTAAATCTGGGAATTCTTTTTTTAGCAGCTCCAGGGCCATGCCATCGCTAGCAATTACCGGCGTGAACTTGTGTTCTATCAGGGCGTTTATAATCGGGATGCACCTCGTGGCATGACCCAGTCCCCAATTTAAAGGCGCAACTAAAATTCTTTTATTCATGAGTTATTTGGGTGTGAACCTGCTTTCTAAGTCTTTGGTACGCCCGGTGGCCAAATTAATAAAATAGTCTTCCTTGGAAAATTCCTAGGCATTTTTTTTTGATAATCAAAGGTAAGCATAATGTTGCTTGCATATATTTCCTTAGTTTTGCCAAATTATATTTTAATACTAATAAATTCAGTGGGAAGTAAAAATAAATTAAAGCGATTTAGAGAGAACGACACCTTTGCTAATGTCTTTCAACCAACAAGAGAGGAGTTGATCACGAAGCAATTCAGTTTAAAAGGACAGTGGAACAACACCTTTTTCAAAAACGATAACCCTTTAGTTTTAGAATTGGGTTGTGGTAAAGGGGAGTATTCTGTAGCTCTATCTAAAAAATATCCTAATAAAAACTTTATTGGTATCGATATTAAAGGCGCTAGATTTTGGAGAGGGGCAAAAACAGCCATTGAAGAAGGCTTGCCTAATGTGGCTTTTTTGCGTACACAAATTGAATTAATCGACCACGCTTTTGCTCCAGGCGAAGTAGATGAAATCTGGATTACCTTCCCGGATCCTCAAATAAAATATAAGCGTACCAAGCACAGAATGACCAATTCGGAGTTTTTAAAGCGTTACAAAACCATTTTAAAACCTGACGGGGTGGTTAATTTAAAAACCGATAGCGAGTTTATGCACGGCTATACCTTAGGTCTGCTTCATGGAGCAGGGCATGAGGTGCTTTATGCCAACCACAACGTGTATAAACAAGAAGGAAGCCCAGAGGAAGTTACTAGCATTCAAACCTATTATGAGAGTCAATATTTGGAACAAAACAAAGCAATTACGTATATTAGATTTAAAATAAAATAACATTGAATTTAACAGCTCTCTTTTTTATTGCCATGGTGGTTGCCTTTGTAAGTGCCATTCCTCCTGGCTTATTGAATATGACAGCTGCTAAAATAAGTTTAAAGGAAGGTCACGTTCGTGGCATTATGTTTTCCATTGGGGCGGCTTTGGTGTTTATGCTTCAAACCTTAGTGGCGGCTGTTTTTGCTAGGTTTTTAAGTGAACATCCCGATGTTATCGACATCCTTCAGCAGGTGGCTTTTGTTATTTTTGTTCTGATCACCATTTACTTCCTGCTTATAGCCAAAACGAAAAACAAACCCAGTACCGAACTAGAATCAAAAAGCAAGCGCAGCCGTTTTTTTCATGGCATGTTTTTGTCTAGTATCAATATGTTTCCCATTCCTTTCCATGCCTATATCACCGTTACCTTTGCTTCTTTTGGTTGGTTGACTTTTGATAAACCGGGAATTTCCACCTATGTGGTTGGGTCGGCCATGGGGTCGTTTGTTAATTTGTACGTATATATCTTCTTTTTCGATAAAATAAGAAAGTCAAAAGATACCTCTCAAAGGAATATGAATCGCTTGATAGGGATGATTACGGGAGTTATTTCTATTATTACCTTAATCGGTATTCTAAGAAAATATTATTAATGGCCATGAATCCAGAAAGCGATAGTTTTTTTGAACGCGTGTATCAGGTCGCTAGGCAAATTCCTTATGGTCGTGTTACCAGTTATGGCGCTATAGCTAAATATTTGGGCGCAGCAAAAAGCGCTAGAATGGTGGGCTATGCCATGAATGGCTCTCATGGAAAAGAGGTGCCAGCCCATCGGGTGGTCAACCGAAAAGGCTTGCTTACAGGTAAGCACCATTTTGAAGGCAGCACTTTAATGCAGCAGCTTTTGGAAAACGAAGGCATCGTGGTTAAGGAGAATCAAATTCAGGATTTTGACAGCCTGTTTTGGGATCCTTCCAACGAATTGTGATACCCCATATGGGGGTCGGAAAAACAGGGCGTTTTCTGCTGTCTTCTCACTATAATTAAAGTAGATTAGCCTATCAATCATTTCAATTAATCTTTTTTAAATTCTAAACAATTCGCTGTATATTTGCATTTTAGAATGATTCTTAATAACTAGAAGAACCCGAAAGTGGCATTAGGCACGAGCGTTTCAATAAAAACGGTTGTGGCCGTTTTAGTCTTCTTCTTATATCTTAAAATACTATGAAACTTAACAAACAAGACATACTAAAAGCGCTAGAAACCATTTCGGCTCCCGGCGAAGGGACCAATATGGTGGAAAGTGGTGCAGTAAAAAACGTCGTTACTTTTGCCGATGAGGTGATTGTAGATATTACTATAAGCAACCCAAGTTTACAGGCTAAAAAGAAAACCCAAGTGGAAATCATGAAAGTGATTCATGACTTGGTTTACGAAAAAGCGAAAATTACCGTGAATGTGAAAGTGGAAGCTTCAACGCAACCAAAAAACGAAATTAAAGGAAAACAGATTCCTGGAATTCAAAATATTATTGCCGTTGCTTCTGGAAAAGGTGGAGTAGGGAAATCTACAGTCACCTCGAACCTGGCGGTAACTTTAGCTAAAATGGGCTTTAAAGTCGGGATTTTAGATGCCGATATTTATGGACCATCTATCCCAATGATGTTTCAGGTTGAAAACGAAAAACCATTAGCAGTTAATGTGGATGGAAAATCTAAAATGAAACCGGTAGAAAGCTACGGTGTTAAAATTTTATCCATAGGCTTTTTTACCCAACCTGGTCAAGCAGTGGTTTGGAGAGGACCGATGGCTGCCAAAGCTTTAAACCAAATGATTTTTGATGCCCATTGGGGAGAATTGGACTTTATGCTCATCGATTTACCTCCAGGAACCGGAGATATTCATTTAAGCATCATGCAAGCCTTGCCTATTACCGGTGCAGTTGTGGTTAGTACGCCTCAAAATGTTGCTTTGGCAGATGCTAAAAAAGGGGTTGCTATGTTCCAGCAGGAAAGTATCAACGTACCGGTGTTAGGAATCATTGAAAATATGGCCTATTTTACACCAGCAGAATTACCGGAAAACAAGTATTACATTTTCGGAAAAGAAGGAGCCAAACATTTAGCAGACGATTTACAGGTGCCATTTTTAGGGGAAATTCCTTTAATACAAAGCATCCGTGAAGCAGGAGATGTTGGTCGCCCAGCAGCTTTACAAACCGCGACGCCATTGGAAGACGCTTTTGAAAAAATCACCCAACAGGTGGTGCAAGAAGTTGTCAACAGAAACACGAATTTACCACCAACGGAAGCCATTAAAATTACCACGATGGCTGGATGTTCAGCAGTTAAAAAATAACACAACACTTTCCAAACTTCCATCAGTCCGCGCTGATGGAAGTTGAAGCAAGAGCCCGCTGAGGGAGAAAACAAATAGAAGATGACTACAGAAGAATTAAGATTAAATATTGAAAAGGCCTTAGATGAAATCCGTCCGTTTTTACAAGCCGATGGTGGAGATATTTCCTTGTTGTCCATTGAAGAAGATAAATTTGTAAGAGTGCAGTTAGAAGGCGCTTGCGTAGGTTGCAGTGTCAATCAAATGACCCTGAAATCTGGAGTGGAAATGACTATAAAAAAATACGCCCCTCAAATAGAACAAGTTATTAATGTTGAAGCTTAAAATTTTAAGCGGGAAGTTGACATTGGTCACTTCTTATTCCTAAATGAAATAATAACTTTGCTTTTTGAAAATTTAAAAATTCATGATTAAAACAGATATACTTATCATTGGAGCTGGTCCCACTGGTTTATTTGCCGTTTTCGAGGCAGGACTTTTAAAAATGAAATGCCATTTAATAGATGCTTTGCCCCAACCAGGAGGGCAATGCTCAGAAATATATCCCAAAAAACCTATTTACGATATCCCGGGATTCCCAGAAATTCTTGCGGACGATTTAACCCAAAACTTGTTAGAGCAATGCAAGCAGTTTGAGCCAGGATTTACCCTAGGTGAACGTGCGGAAACCATTGATAAACAAGAAGACGGAACCTTTATCGTTACCACGAATAAAGGCACCAAACACCAAGCACCTGTAATTGCCATTGCAGGAGGTTTGGGAAGCTTTGAGCCTAGAAAACCCTTGATTCACAACATTGCTGATTTTGAAGGTTATGGGGTGGAATACTTTATAAAAGACCCAGAAATGTACCGTAACAAACGTGTGGTGATTTCTGGTGGAGGAGATTCAGCCCTGGATTGGGCTATCTTTTTAGCCGATGTGGCTTCTGAGGTGACCTTAATCCATAGAAGAAACGAATTTAGAGGGGCTTTGGATTCTGTCGATAAGGTTCAAGAATTAAAAGATCAAGGAAAAATTAATTTAATAACTCCTGCAGAAGTTGTTGGTATTGTTGGCGATGGTAAAGTTGAAGCAGTTGTGGTATCGCAAGCAGAACATATAGAACGCGAGTTTGAAGTAAACTGCGATCATTTTATTCCGCTTTTCGGACTGTCTCCAAAATTAGGACCTATTGCTAATTGGGGACTTGAAATTGAAAAGAATGCCATTAAGGTGAATAATGCTTTAGATTATCAAACCAACATTCCTGGAATTTTTGCCATTGGAGATGTGAATACCTATCCTGGAAAATTAAAACTGATTTTATGTGGTTTCCACGAAGCTACCTTGATGTGTCAAGCGGCTTATCAGATTTTAAATCCAGGGAAAAAGTATGTCTTAAAATACACCACCGTAAGTGGGATTGATGGTTTTGATGGTTCAAGAAAAGAAGCACCAAAGGCCGTTGTTAAAAAAATAGAGTAAACTCAGTAGGTAGTAGCTTGTGGTTTGTACCTGTTAGGAGGTGGATAGCTCATACGTCATGCCTTCCCTCTTTACACGTAGCACTAAGCCCTACCTCCTAAAATCTAAGAACTAAATCATGCAACAAGACGTCAACATAAAAATTATTGATAGAGATGGAGTCGCTCACCATGTGGTAGCTCCAACCGATATGGCCATGAACCTAATGGAAGTGGTGCGAAGTTACGAATTGGCTCCTGAAGGCACCATTGGTGTGTGTGGCGGAATGGCTATGTGTGCATCTTGTCAGTGTTATGTGTTAAGCGACACTAAAATTCCCGAGATGCAGGACGATGAAGAGGCCATGCTAAGTGAAGCCTTTTATGTAAAAGAAAATTCCCGTTTGGGTTGCCAAATTCAAATGACGCCAGAGGTAGAAGGTCTGGAAGTACAATTGGCCCCAGAAAGCTAATCTTTCTAATAGAAGTTTAAATGTGAAAAACTAGCAGCTTGCTGCCTCATCTAAAACTTGTTTAAAATAGAACAGACCTGAAAGGCTTTCAAAGCTTTTCGGGTCTTTTTTTTGTTCTGTTAATTTTTATCATTCGGGTGCTATCAACCTGAATAAACTAAATTGCCCCTTCGTTTTATAGCGAAAGACCAACGAGGATTAAATTGAAATCCTTAGATTTACACCTAAAACTATTTATTTGAATTAAGAGCAAACGCGCATGAGTATCACCATAGAAAACATCTTGTTAATTGGATCCCTCTTACTTTTTTTAAGCGTTATCGCTGGAAAACCTTCCTACCGATTTGGGGTTCCTACCTTGCTGCTCTTTTTAGGAATAGGGATGTTGGCGGGTGCTGACGGAATAGGTGGTATTTATTTTGACAATCCGCGCATCGCTCAATTCATCGGGATTGTTTCGCTTAACTTTATCCTGTTTTCTGGAGGACTTGATACCAGTTGGAACAACGTTAAACCCATCGTTAAGGAAGGGCTTATTTTATCCACGTTAGGGGTGCTGCTTACCGCCGTTACCTTAGGAATTTTTGTCTGGTTTCTTACCGACTTTAGTATTTATGAAAGCATGCTGCTCGGGTCTATCGTATCCTCCACAGATGCAGCAGCTGTATTTTCCATACTGCGCTCCAAGAGTTTGGCCCTTAAAAAAAATATCAGACCCACTTTGGAGTTGGAGAGTGGTAGTAACGACCCCATGGCCTATGTGCTAACCATTGCGTTTTTAAGTTTGGTGGTTCATCAGGACAAAAGCTTTGTATCCATAATCCCTCTGTTTTTGCAACAGATGCTTGTGGGTGGTCTGGCAGGTTTCGGATTTGGGAAGCTCAGTAAATTAATCATCAACCATATTAAGCTCAACTTTGAAGGACTGTATCCGGTTTTGGTTATTTCCTTAATGTTTATCACCTTCTCGGCAACCGATTTCTTGGGTGGTAACGGCTTCCTAGCCATTTATATTTGTGCGGTGTATTTAGGTCAGCAAGACCTGATTCATAAAAAAACCATCTTAAAAATGTTTGATGGTTTGGCTTGGCTCATGCAAATTGTCTTGTTCCTAACCTTAGGTTTGCTGGTGTTTCCTTCCGATATTATTCCATATATGGGGGTGGGACTGCTTATTTCCTTGTTCCTAATTTTAGTAGCTAGGCCTGTAGCCGTTTTTCTGAGTCTGATGTTTTTTAAAATGAAGCTTCGTCGCCGATTCTATATTTCCTGGGTTGGTTTGCGTGGGGCTGTTCCGATTGTATTTGCTACCTATCCACTACTAGCAGGAATTGATAAGGCCGATATGATTTTTAATATCGTGTTTTTTATTTCCGTTACCTCTGTGTTAATTCAGGGGACAACCTTGTCTGTAGTCGCAAAATGGCTGCGGGTGGCTATGCCAGAAGAGAAAAAACGGATGACAGAAATTGATAAACTCAATTTAAACCTTTCCAAATCCTTATTACAGGAATTTACCATTGCACCGGACTTCCATGCTGTGGATAAGCGTATTGTGGACTTAGATTTCCCGAGTTCCGCCTTCATTGCCATGATTAAACGCCAGGGGCAATTTATCCGTCCTGAAGGTTCTACAGAACTTGAGGCCGGCGATGTTTTAATGGTACTTGCCGATCAGCAAGACGATTTTATAAAAGTAGCAGATTGCCTGTACAAACCCATTCACCCTATAAATTCATAAAGACATGAGAAAACGATTTATACTACTTGTTGACTTTTCGGAGTACTCAAGCCATTTGATATCCTATGCTGGCGATTGGAGCAGAGAAGCCAATGCCAGAATTCTTTTACTGCATCAAACCCTGATCATGGCTCCTGCACTAGCCGATACGGAAACCAAAGAGCAACTCGCGGAACAGACAAACGAGGAGGCGCTGCAAAAATTAAAAGCCTTGGCGGAAGCCCACCTTCCAAACAGTAGGGAGGTGTCTTATTTTGTTTCTGAAAATCCGTTGCATGTCAGTTTATCTCAAGTCTTGTCCGACCCTTTTGAGGACCTAATTTTTGTTGGGGTGAAAGGCACAGGCATGCTTAAAAAAATATTTTTAGGTAGCGTGGCTCTTCAAATCATTAGGGGTACCAAGAATATTGTGGTTGCCATGCCTAAGGAGATTGATAGGTACACACACGAAAAAATATTTGTCGCCATCAACGAGAAAAAACCTTTGAATACGGTAGAACTTAATAACTTTTTGCAATTTGTTGAAGACAAAAATACCCATGTCACCTTTTTCTACTTGGCCAAACCCAATGAAAAAACAAACGATGTAGAAAAGCAACTTCGGGAATTGGCAGAAACTTATGCCGATAGGTTTCAAACAGACTTTGCTATTTATGAAGGACAAAACCGGTTGGAGGATATAAAAA
>Ga0209075_1001186_pt1 | contig 24922 bp, 23 predicted proteins | sample Stecom2011_FD_187523 | JGI IMG/M metagenome (GOLD analysis project Ga0209075, IMG submission 187523) | Agricultural soil microbial communities from Utah to study Nitrogen management - Steer compost 2011 (SPAdes) (version 2) | ecosystem: Environmental > Terrestrial > Soil > Agricultural land...
CCAAGGTGCGAATCAATGCACGAATGTCGTAGGAGCGCAGGCGGTTTTCCGGAATGCTTGAGCGCAGCAGGCGTTGGTCGTCGCATCGCCAATCGGGGGTGGCCCCCTGGAAATAGGACATGAGCTTGCGGGCTACCTGAGCGGCCTCTTGCTCGTTCTCTACCAGACAATCCACTACACCGTTGGCTACCTGCACAGACATGGGGCCAACATCTTCTGGCGCAAATACACCCAGGCCACCACCTTCGATCATTGCGGGGCCTGCCATGCCCAGGCTTGCGTTGCGGGTGGCAATCAGCAGGTCACTGGAGCCGGCGAACACCGCGTTCCCGGCAAAGCAGCGGCCAGACACTATGGCAATGCGTGGCGCCAAAGCGCTTAACCTGGCGTATTGCAGAAAGCTGGGAGTGTGCAGGCCAGCGATCAGGGTTGCATCATCGGTATCACCGGGGCGGCCACCGCCACCTTCGGTGAAGAAAATAACCGGCAGATGTTGCTCTTCCGCTACATGCAGAATCCGGTCGGTTTTGCGGTGGTTCATGGTGCCCTGGGTGCCGGCAAGTACGGTGTAATCGTAAGCCAGCACAGCACAGCGAGCCTGCTCTTCGCCGAAGCTGTCACCGTTCACCGCACCCACGCCCGTTACCAAACCGTCGGCCGGTGTGGATTGCATCAGCTCTTCTGCTGATCGACGCTTGCGTTGGGCGGCGAAGGTGAGGGCACCGTATTCCATGAAGCTGCCCGGGTCGCAGATATTGGCAACGTTTTCCCGTGCGGACAGCATGCCCCGCTTGTTGCGCTTAGCCATAACTTCAGGGCGGGCGTCATCTTGAGTCAACCGATGGCGCTCGAAGGACTCTGCCAGATCCGGGCGGATGTGGTTCAGGTCGACTGTTTTCTCGGCTGTCTCTATGTTTTGGGTTCCCTCGCCAGGCTCGATAAAGGCAATCGCCTGGCCTTCGCTCACGTAGTCGCCATGTTCAAGTGGAAGGCTGTGAACGCTGCCTGCAACGGAGGCTTGTATCTCATGCTCCATTTTCATGGCTTCAATAATGGCGAGGGTCTGGCCCTTGTGGACACTTTCCCCTACCGCCACCAGAGATTTGATTAATTGCCCCTGCATGGGAGCCAAGGCAGCCTCTGTGCCTTCCGGAGCCTCTGTTCCGGGCTTGGTGCTATCGGCTTTTTGTGCGGGCCCAGTGGTGGAAAACAGGCGAGGGTGTTCCTGTTCGCACTTGGCAGCCAGTGCCGCCATCTGGTCGTCCACATAACGGGTATACACGTTGTTGTCCGCAATGTTGGATTGCGACAACAAAGCCTGCAAGAAGCTTATGTTGGTTCTGACGCCTTCAACCCTGAACTGGCACAGTGCCCGGTAGGCTTTTCTTACCGATTGGGCGTAATCCTGTGAACGGCTATGCACGATAACCTTGGCTAGCAAGGAGTCGAAATTGGGATTGGTGGTGTAGCCGTTGTAGCCGTATGTGTCGACCCGCACACCCGGGCCACCGGGAGGCTCGAATACGCTCAAGGTGCCGCCACTTGGGTGGGTAGCTCCGCTGGCGTCAAGAGACTCCATATTGATACGGCACTGAATGGCATAGCCGCTTGGTGCAGGGATATCAGCTTGTTGTAGCTGAAGGCTTTGAAGACTGGCACCACCAAGCACAGCAATCTGCGCCTGAACCAGATCAATCCCGGTGACTTCTTCGGTTATTGTGTGTTCTACCTGAAGCCGGGGGTTGGCCTCCATGAAGTAGAAGTCAGAGCCGTTTGCGTCCACCAGAAACTCAAAGGTACCTAGGCCTGCGTAGTTTACCTCCTTTGCCAGGCGTAATGCCGCTTCCAGAAGTCGGTTCCGGGTAGCTTCGGAGAGCGTGGGGCTGGGGGCTATTTCAATTAACTTCTGGTTGCGGCGCTGCAGGCTGCACTCACGCTCCCATAGGTGTACGGCGTTTCCAAGGCCATCGCCCAACACCTGCACTTCGATATGGCGGGCCCGCTCAATGAGTTGTTCAACGTATAGATCGTCGTCGCCGAAAGCGGCTTTGGCTTCACGGGCACAGGCGTGGAAATTGGCTTCAATATCATCGCCGGGCTGAACAATGCGCATGCCCCGGCCACCGCCGCCGGATATGGCTTTGATCACAGCTGAGGTATTGCCGCTTTGGTTGGCAATGAACGCTTTGACCTCCTCGAGGGAGGTGCGGCCTTGGGTGCCGGGTGTAATGGGCACGCCACAACTCTGGGCAAGGTGCCGTGCTGCTGCCTTATCCCCAAGCTGTTCAAGCGTGCTGGCATCCGGGCCGATAAACGTAATGCCTTGTTGCACGCAGCGGCGGGCCAGTTCCGGATTCTCGCTCAAAAAGCCATACCCAGGGTGCAGGGCATCGGCTCCTGCCTCAATCGCGGCTGCTATGATCGCCTCAATATCCAGATAGGCTCTAGCACCTTTACCGGGCAGCTTGATAGCCTGATTCGCATGCTGGATATGCAGGGATTCGCTGTCGTCTTCAGAGTAGACAGCAACACACTCCAGCCCCATGTCCCCGGCTGCTCTGGCGATTCGAATGGCGACTTCGCCACGGTTGGCGATCAGTAGCTTGTTGAATTTCACTCACGCACCTTTTTGTTCTGATTGCTTTGTTCTGTGATTACCCGTTGACCCGCGGTTGTCTGGGCTTTGAGATAATCGACATAAATGAATGTGGATTCAATGCATCAGAAGAGTAGCACGCTTATTAATCGCTGCCATCATGTAGTGTAAGGAAGTACACCAAAATAAATGGCACTGAAATGACAGGCACTGCCGCCGATTACGAACAGGTGCCAAACCGCATGCATATAGGGAATGCGATCGGCCAGGTAAAAGGCAACACCAGCGGTGTAAACAATGCCGCCAGCAATAGTGAGGGTTAGTGCGGTTTCGTTCAGGCTTGCCACCAGATCTGAGGAGGCAAACGTGATGAGCCAACCCATGGCGATGTAGATGCCCACCCGCACCAGCTTGAAGCGATTGGCAAAGATGACTTTCAAGACCACGCCGGTAATGGCCAGCGACCATATTATTGCAAACAGTGTCCAGCCGACGGTTCCGCGCATGTTTACCAGAAGAAATGGGGTATAGGTGCCCGCAATCAGCAGGAAAATGGCGCAGTGGTCGAGGGTTTTGAAGGCTTTTTTCAGCTCAGGCCGGCGTGCGCCATGGTATAGGGCGGAGGCCATATACAATAGAATCAAGGATGCGCCGAATATGCTGAAGCTGACAATTTTCCAGGTGTCGTGTAACTGCGTGGCGCCAATGATCAGTGCGATGGTGCCTATGACGCTGAGCAATGCGCCAATACTGTGAGTGGCGCTGTTCAGCCATTCCTCTATCCGTTTATGGGCAGGTTGGCAGGGGAGTTGTGGCGTATTCATTGGGGCAAAGTCCGTGTTGTATCGTCGCAACACGGTACTTCAGCGTACACCTGTACGCAATGACTGACGGTAGCGGTTTTGTGAGCTGGCCGTCAGTATTTTATGGCACCGGTTTTAAGCCGGGAGAAAGTTGCAGGTACAACGCCCAGCCATGAGGCAAGCTGGTTGTCTGGCACGCGCTTTACCAGCTCCGGGTACTCTTCGAGTAGTAATTGATAGCGCTCTTTGGCCGACATGGTGTGCTTGCGGAACTCCCGCATGCTGGCAAGCTCTGCCAGTTCTTCTGTGAGTGCCATTGCGAACTTTGGCCAGATTCCGTCACCGTGAGAGTGAATTGCAGCTCGGAAAGCTGCAAAGTCGGCGACCCATACGGTGGCTGGTGTGACAGTGGTGAGGCAAAGGGTGTTGCGCACTGTGCGACTGCGGCCAAACACAGGCCAGACCATATCGCCTTCAGTAAAAAAGTGGTGTATCGCTACCTTGCCACTGGGCGCTTCTCTGAACAGGCGCATGATGCCGTGCTGAATCAGGTATACGTTGGCCCAAGGGGTGTCGTGCTTTTCCATTTGTGCTTCGGCGTCGACTCGGCGCTGATGAAACAATCGCGTGAGGTCACTCAAAAACCTGGCCTCAGGGGTGTCCTGCTTTTCGGTTACACGTATCCCGAACACTCGGCTCAGACCGTTGAGCAAGGCCGTTGACTGCGGCGCTGTCCCGTACTGAACGATGTCTGGATTACTTTCTCCAAGCATGCAGGGGGAGGAGGACAGTTTTGGATTTGTGTTGCGGATCATTGCGTAGTCGCCATTGGAATATGTGTCAATTATCCTAACAGAGAGAGGCTACAGGAAATGACTTAAATCATTAAGGCTTTTTCATTCACTCGATAAGCAAGCCTCTCGGGGTGACACCCTGTTACCGCAAATCCACTACTTTACTGGCAGCCGACCTGTCTGTCGTCAGTATCTACTATAATAGGCATGATCGATTGCACTGCACCGGTTGATTGTCAAACCTCCGAAAGGCGTTGGAAATATGAAAAAGCTCCCCCTCAAGATCAAGCTGTATGCTCTGGTCATTGGCTTGCTGCTGCTAATGGGTATCAGCATGGTGATGACTGCGCAGTTGTCACTCCGTCAAATGGAGAACCGCCTGGCCCTGGAAACCGGCACACTGGTGCAGGGGATAGTAATGGACCGCCTGTTAGCAACGGCAGGTGAGTATGGCGAGCAGGTGAGTGGCAAGTTCAATTCAGCGTTCAAAGTGCCGGGGGTGGTGAGAAACATAATCGAGGAAAATATAGCGGCGGATAACTCCGACCGGATCAGCCGCAGTGCACTGTCTGATGCCGTGCGTTCGGTGCTGATTGCAGAGGAGGACCTGAGCACAATCTACGCCCAGTTTGAGCCTGACGGGTACGATGGCCAGGATCGCTATTTCACCGGGGGGGTTGAGGAGCACAGTACAGATATAGGCACATTGGAAATCTACTATTTTCGTGACCGTATGGGGGATATCAAGCTTGAGCAGGTTGATGATCCCAACGAGAAGTATGACGACACATTGAACGAGTTTGGCTTGCGTGAAGCAGAGTGGTATTTCTGCCCGATGGAAACGAAGTCCAGCTGCATTATGGAGCCATACAATTACCAGATCGAAGACGGCTACACCAAGCTCGTCACCACGCTGGTGGTGCCCGTGATGGCAGGCGGCAACTTTGCCGGTGTTGTGGGTGTAGATATCAATCTTGATACATTGCAGGAAACTGTGAAAACAGTAAGTGAGCAGCTTTACGGTGGGCAGTCGCGAGTCACTCTGCTGAGCGAGAGGGGCCTGATAGTGGCAGCGAGCCATTATGGCAATGCTCTGGCCAGGCCTCTGGCGGAGGTAATGCCCGGGTTGGCGGGGCAAATGGCCGAGTTGCACCGCATGGATGGTCGTTATGATGATGGCGAAACCTTGGCCGTTTCTTACCCGGTTCGGGTCGCCGATACTGGCAAAGAGTGGTCTTTGCTGATCGAGTTGCCAAGAGCTGCAGCATTGGCAGAACTCACAGAGATCACCGCACTGCTCTCAGCTGAGGTTTCAGCAACAGCCCAGCGACAGTTGCTGGTGGGCATTGTCGTATCAGTATTATCGGTATTGATGCTGATCGTGATGGTGCGCTCGGTAACCCGGCCGTTGGATGAAATTCGTGACCGGATGAATAACCTTAGCAGTGCCGAAGGTGACCTCACCCATGAGCTTGATATTGATACCCATGCTGAATTGATTGAGCTTGCCAGCGGCTTTAATGCTTTCACTTCGCGCCTGCGGGAGATGATCAATGATCTGAAGGCCGTGAATGCTCGTGTGCACCAGCAGGCATCAGATGTTGGTACTGTTGCACGGGAGACAGAGGAAAATACCGAACGGCAACACCGTGAGGTGGATAGCGTGGTTGCTGCAATGAATGAAATGTCAGCAGCGGCCAGTGAGGTTGCGGGCTTTGCCAGTGAGTCTGCCGAAAACGCCCGCCAGGCTCGGGATGGAATTGGCTTTACTCAGGCTACGCTTGGTTCTGCCGTTGAGGGGGTTAGTGCCCTGGCCAGCGATATGGGCGAGGCCAGTGAGGCGATTGGCCATGTTGCCAATCGCAGTGATGAGATTAACCGTATTCTTGAAGTGATTCGGGGCATTGCTGAACAGACTAACCTCTTGGCACTTAATGCCGCCATTGAGGCTGCCCGGGCTGGCGAGCAAGGCCGGGGATTTGCTGTGGTAGCAGATGAAGTCCGCACCCTGGCATCACGTACCCGGGAGTCAACCGATGAAATCAGCCAGATGATTGAGGGTCTGCAGCAGGAGGTACGCCAGACAGTTTCTGTCATCGATGCTGGTGTTGACCGCGCCAGCATGGCCGTCGATGGGACCCGTGAGGCAGGCCACTCGCTGGCAGCCGTAGTCGATCGTATTGGAACCATCGTGGAGCATGTTACCCAGGTGGCGACTGCAGCCGAAGAGCAAAGTTCGGTCAGCGAGGAAATTAACCGCAATCTGACGGCCATTGGTGATGCAGCCAGCGATCTGCGCGAGCTCGCCCATCAGGCGCGGAGCAGCGGCGAGTCCCTTGATGAAGAAGTTAAAATACTCGATAGCGAACTGAGCCGGCTGAAAACCTGAGCCGGCTCAGCTGATGCCTCTAACCTAGTGGCTGGTGCCTTCCTCGTAGTTGATTTTGTTCCATACGTTGTACTTTCCCGATGGCTTGTTCATCGGGATTCGCTTTTCTTCCTCCAGGGTTTCGGCGTCATAGACAATAACGGCTCCGTCTTCGTCCCAGATGCTCAGCAGCAGTTTTTTACCGTAGCGGTCGAACTCAACATGTGCCGCTACTTTGCCGGGAGCTGGCTGGAGGGTTTTTACGATCTCCAGAGTTTGTTTGTCGATCACATGAACTTTGTCTTTGTTTGGCCCGAAGAAGACGTCTACCCATGCGTAGCGTGAGTTTTCGTGGCTGCGCATGAAGAAGCCGGGGCCTGCCGTTTCCAGAGTTTTGATTACCTTCCAGGTGTCCATGTCGATGATGGAAACAGCGCTGGAGCGGAAGTGCGGAGTGGCCATTACCCGGGTGCCCTGATAGTCCCAGGTAATGCCGGAGCCCAAGTGAGGCATGCCAGGCAGGGGCAGGTCGGCGGTGGTTTTGCCGGTGTCCATGTTGATTACCAAACCGTGCTTGCCATCGCGGGCTGCACCAATGAGATGCTGGTAACCCGGGTCGAAGAAAAAGTCATCAAGCCAGGTATCGGTTTGCATTCTGCGCACTTTGGCTTTGTCGTTTTCTACGGTGATCTCCCAGGCTTCCGGAATGTCTTTCAGCGCAGCGATAAAGCTATTCCGGGGTGGAGCGGCGTAAACGGCGCTTACCCGAGAGCTTTCTTTTGCATCGTTCTCAACGGGGATGATTTCCAGCAGGTCAAGGTTGTCTGCATCGAACAGCACCAGCGTGTGGGGCAGGTAGTTGGCCGCCATTATGTGGCCACCATCAGCGGAGACAGCAATGTTACGCATGTTGATGCCAGCGCGGATTTCTGCGACTACTTTGAGGTTGTAGAGGTCGTATTTGGTAATCCAGCCATCCCGTGAGCCGAAGTATACATAGCGGCCATCGGGGCTGTACTTTGGGCCACCGTGCAGGGCATAGCGGCTGGCAAAACGATGGATGGGTTCCATGCTATCGCCGTCGAGCAGAGTCACGTGGTGGTCGCCGATCTCCACTACGAGGAACAGGTTCATCATGTCGGCTTCATAAGCCGGCTTGTCAGGGAGCGAGCCCGCCGGGTGAGGCAGCAGGTGGCTGGCGGCAATTTCGCTTTTGCCCCATACGGGCTCCTGCTCTGGTGGCTGATAGATATATTCAGCCAGAGCGGTAATGGATCCCTCGTTCAGCACGTCGGCGAACCCAAGCATTTGAGTGGCGGGCCGGCCGTTGCGAATGGCGTCCTCAGCCTGGTCTTTTTTCAGGCGAGAGAGATTGTCCGGCAGCAAGGCCGGGCCCATGCCGCCAAGTCTGTCGCTGCCATGGCAGCTTGCGCAGTGTTGTTGATACAGGGCTTCTGTTGTCTGTTCGCTTGTGTTTGCGTTAATCAAGGGCGAGGCCAGCAGGCCTGCAGTCAGCATCAGGGTTTTCAGAGTCTGTTGCATCGAGTTTCCAGTTTGGAGCATTGGTAATGTCTTCAGGCCCGTTTCGTTTATGCTGGCCGCTGCGTAGCGGTGGCAGCGGCCGAACCAACTAACGCGCTGTTCCAGCCTGCCTGGCCCGGTTGTGCGAGCTTTTCTGCCAGCTGCACAACCTCGCCAACAATAATCAGCGTGGGCGGCTGAAAGCCTTCCATTTTGATGGTTTCTTCCAGGTTTTTAAGCGTGGTCACGGTCATGTGCTGTTGCGGGGTTGTGCCACGTTCCACCAGAGCCACAGGGCATTCTCCGGACAGGCCGTTGGCCATCAACTCGCGCACAATGGTGGGTGCGTTATGCAGGCCCATGTAGAACACGCGAGTCTGGTTTGGTGCCGCCAGAACCTTCCAGTTCAGATCCAGTGCATGGTCCGCTTTGCGGTGGCCAGTTACGAATGTGACGCTTTGAGCGTAGTCCCGATGTGTGAGAGGAATGCCACAGTATGACGCACAGCCGGCTGCAGAGGTAATGCCCGGCACAACCAGAAAATCTATGTCGTTATCCACCAGAAACTCGGCTTCTTCACCGCCGCGGCCAAAGATATACGGGTCGCCGCCTTTCAGTCGTACAACGCGGCGTTGCTTTACCGCCAGCTGCACCAGAAGTTCGTTGGTATCTTCCTGGGCAACGTAGTGGCAGCCGCTGGCTTTACCCACGTGGATTCGCTCGGCGGCCGGGTTAACCAGTTCCATAATCTGTGGCGACACCAGTCGGTCGTAAACGATGGCGTCGGCCTGCTGGATCAGCATCAGGGCTCTGAGGGTCAGCAGACCGGGATCGCCCGGGCCGGCACCTACAATGGCGACCTCACCGGCTCGGAAGGGCTGTTCCGCCAGCTGGAATTCCACCAGGCACTTCTTTCTCTGGCTAATTGTCATGCTGCGTTCCTTACAGATTGTTGACTGGAATTTCGACCACCGGAGTGGCGACGCGCCTGGGCATATCAATTACACCAATCTCTTCATTGGTGAGGTAACAGCCGGGGTCTTCCTCCCAGAAATCACCGGAAACGTTGTAGGCCCTTACCCGGGTGTTGCCGTTACAGATGGCGAGATACTTGCACTCTGCACAACGACCTTTCACTGGTCTTGGTTTTTGCCGGAAGCCCAGCATTAATTCGTCGCTGGCCTCGGACCAGATTCGCGAAAAAGGTTTCTCACGTACATTGCCCAGGTTGTAGTCCCACCAGAAGGTGTCCGGATGCACCACACCCAGGTTGTCTATGTTGGAAACGTTCTGGCCTGAGGAGTTACCACCCCAGTTAACAAGCCGCTGTTCCAGAGCGGGTACCTGATCAGGATAGTGTTCAGCCGCCCACTGGAGCAGGAAAGGGCCGTCGGCATCGTTGTTGCCGGTTACGTATTCCCGCTCGATACCGCGCTTCAATTCGTCGTGGCAGTGGTTGAACAGCAGGTTCATGGCATCACGGGTCATGTCATACCAGGCATCGCGCTTGCGGTTACGACCGCCCCGGCCGGAGTAGTTCAGGTGCGAGAGATAGAACTTGTCGATGTCATGCTCGTCCAGCATTTTGAGCATGTCTGGCAGCTGAACAGCGTTATCCTGTGTGAGAGTGAAACGCAGGCCTACTTTGATGCCAACATCTTTGCACAGCTTGACGGCCTTCATGGAGGCGGCGAATGCGCCTTTTTTCTGGCGGAATTCGTCGTGAGTTTCTTCCAGACCATCAATGCTGATGCCCACGTAATCGTAGCCGGCATCGGCAATCTGCTGAATGTTGTCCTCGGTAATCAGAGTGCCGTTGCTGGACAGGCCTACGTAAAAGCCCATGTCTTTAGCCCGGCGTGAAATGTCGAAAATATCGGGACGCATCAGAGGTTCGCCCCCTGAAAGGATTAACACCGGAACGCCAAAGGACTTGAGGTCGTCCATAACGGTATAGACCTCATCAGTGCTCAGCTCTCCCTTGAAGTCGATATCCGCAGAGATCGAATAGCAGTGCTTGCAGGTGAGGTTGCAGCGGCGGATCAGATTCCAGATCACCACGGGGCCGGAGGGCTTGGGGATGGCTCTCACCGGGGCCGGATTCATCAGGCTTTTGATGTAGCGGGTCATTCTGAACATGGTGCTTCCCCTTGCGTTATTTGCGCAGCCGCAGGCCGGTTTTTTTCAGGATGGCCGAGCTGTAAAGAATGGTGTGCTGGCGGCAGTCATCGCCCAGCACGGCACGAATTTGTGCGGCTTTGTCTTCCACCTCTTCCCGTGTGGTGCCGTGCACCATGGCAAACAGGTTGAATGACCAGTAAGGCAGGTGGCGTGGCCTGCGGTAACAATGGCTCACGAAAGGTAGTTCACCAACGGCAGTGCCGAGTTCTGCAATGCGGTCATCCGCAACGTCCCACACCGTCATGCCGTTGTAGCGATAACCCAGGCGATAGTGATCAGGCACTGCAGCGACACGGCGTATTACGCCGGCCTGTTGCATAGCCTGAAAGCGAGCAAGTACCTCGTCGGCATCCATGTCCAGTTGCTTGCCCAATTCAGCCCAGGGATCGGAGACCAGGGGCAGGCCGGCTTGAGTGGCGAGGATCAGCTCGCGGTCGCGTTCGGATATTGCAAAGCCGTTTGGTGCTGCGGCTTCAGACAGGGAAGTGGAGGTGGACATGGAACTCCTGCTCCTTTGGCATGTTGTAAACCGGGTGGCCGGTTGTGTCTTCTATGGCGCTGATGGTGCTGGCAATGGCGCTTTGGGTTTCGGTTGCCAGTACGAACCACATGTTCAGGTCGTGCTCACGGCGGTAGTTGTGGGCCACCTCATCAAAGCTGTTTACCTGCTCGGTAACCCGCTCAAAATCCGCTTCTGGAATGCGCATGGCGGCCAGTGTGAGTGCGCCGCCCATTTCGCCAGCGTGGAACATGGGGCCAAAGCGAGTCAGTACGCCGTCAGAAAGTAGTTTTTTTACCGTATCGAGGATTTGTTGCTCGCTGAGTTTCAGCTCATCTGCAACGGCTGCAAAAGGGTTGCGAACAAGTGGTAAGCCGTGCTGTAAACGGTTGATCAGAACTTTTTCAATCGGGGTCAGGTCTGCAACCGGGGCCTGGCGCCGGGATTCAGTCGTGGCTGACATAACGACCTCCTCGCTGGCGGTAGGCTTTGTTGCTGAACAACACCGCATATTGAATGTGCTGAAGGTTGTGGCCAGCAATCAGACTGTCCAGTTGTGCCAGCACGCGTTCACGGTTGGTGCCGTGAATCATGCAGAACAGATTGTAGGGCCAGTCCGGGAGTCGTCTAGGGCGTTGATAGCACAGGGTGATAAAAGGCACGTCGGCCATGGCTTTACCCAACGCCTGCACTTGCTCGTCAGGGATGTCCCAGACCACCATCGCATTTGCGGTGTAGCCCAGGGTGCGGTGCTTCACGACCAGCCCCAAGCGTTTGATCAGACCATTGCTTTGCCATTGGCTAATGGCATCCATCACTTCCTGTTCGGAAAGGCCGGTGCGCTCTGCAAGGACGCGATAGGGGCGAGGTACAAGTGGTAGCCCCTGTTCGAGTTGCTGCCTGAGCCGCAGTAGTCCCCAGGCGCTAACTTTGGTCGCGTCTGAATCCGGGGAGTCCATGGGCAGGTAATCGGCCGAAAAAAGTTGGCTCATGACAAGGCCTCCCAGTCGATATCGAAGCCCAGGTCAATGTGGTAACCCTCAACCATGGGTAGGCGAAGCATGGGCAATTTCAATTCCTTTTCCAGTTCGTCGAGATGCTCTTCCAGAAGCTCGTTATCCGGTGCAGTCATGACAAACCAGAGATTGTAGGTGTGCTCCCGGGCGTAATTGTGATTCACCCCGGGAGCACGATTTATACGGGCGGCCACCAGGTCCATTTGCTCCTCAGGAGCCGCCACGGCAGCCAGCAGGCTTGCGCCCGCTTGGCTGTGTTCAAACACCGGACCGACCCGGCTGAGCACCTTTTTATCCTGGAGGGCAGACAGCCTCTGGATTACCTCCTCTTCGGTCAGGCCCAGGGTTCGGCCCATTTCCTCGTAGGGGCGTTCACAGACTGGCAGGCTACGCTGGTAGCTGTCGATCAATTGTCTGTCTGCCGCATCCAGTCTCATCATTGTGCTCCTTCAGGCCGGGGCCGGGATCAGTACACGTCGTGCTGAGTGTTGTAAGTATTAAACTTACCGGTCGGGGTGACCATGTAGTCGCCCTTGATAACCTTCTTCAGCTTGCGTGTTTTGTCATCGACTACAACAATCGCGGAGTTCTTGTCCTGGGTATTCCAGACAGAGAACCAGACTTCGTCGCCCGCCCTGTTGTATTCCGGCTGTACCACACGCTTGGGACCTTCACCCAGTTCAGCCCATTCGGCAATCGGCAGCACTTTGTAGCCCGCATCAAAGTTATTGATGTCGAATACGGCGATGCTCTGGCTTACAGATTCCGCCGGGTTCAGGGCAGTGTCTACCCACAGGTTGGTGGACTTCGGATGGGTTTTCACAAACAGTGAGCCGCCGCCCTGGCCATTAACGGTGCGAACCACTTTCCAGGCTTTGTCGGGGTGGCCTTCGGGGTCGGTACCGATCATCTGGATGGTTGGATCACCCAGGTGGGACGTTGCCCAGACAGGACCGTGGTCCGGGTCTACAAAGTTGGCGCCACGGCCCGGGTGAGGAATCTTACCCACATCGATAAGCGCTTCAAGGTTACGGTCCTTGGCATCAACAACCGCAATTTTGTCGGAGTTGTTAGCTGCCGTCATGAAGTAACGCATGCTGGCATCCCAGCCGCCATCGTGCAGGAATTGTGCGGCATCGATGGAGGTGATGCTCATGTTGTCCAGATCTTCGTAGTTGGCCAGCAAAATTTTGCCGGTTTCTTTTACGTTGATGATGAACTCCGGGTGCTCGTGGGAAGCCACGATGGCGGCAACTCGTGGCTCAGGATGATATTCCTGCTCGCCTACGGTCATGCCCCGGGTGCTTACAATTTTCTTGGGCTCCAGGGTGTTGCCATCCATGATCACGAACTGCGGCGGCCAGTAAGTGCCTGCAATAGCAAGCTTGTCTTCCCAGCCCTTGTACTTGGAGGTTTCAACAGAGCGTGCCTCCATGCCCACTTTAATTTTGGCAACGGTTTGTGGCTCTTCCATCCACAGGTCGATCATGTTGATCAGAGCGTCACGACCAATAACCATTACATAGCGGCCTGAGGCAGACATCCGGGAGATGTGTACCGCGTAACCGGTATCGATGATTTTTACGATTTCCTTGGAGTCGCCGTCGATCAGCGCAATCTGGCCGGCATCACGCAAGGTAACGCTGAAGATGTTCTCCAGGTCCAGATCGTTCATCTGCTTCTTGGGGCGATCCTCTGGTGGCACGATCACTTCCCAGGTTTTCTTCATGTCAGCCAGGCTGAATTCGGGAGGCATGGGTGGCTCGTGCATGATGTACTTGGCCATCAGTTCCACGGTTGCTTCGTCAAAGTCACCCGAGGTCAGCCAGTTCGGCATGCCGGCAGGGGAGCCGTAGCTGATGAACGCTTTCAGGTAATCGATTCCGCGCTCCTGGGTGATATCGGGAGTCAGCGGCTTGCCGGTGGCGCCTTTACGCAGCACACCGTGGCAACCAGCGCAGCGCTCGAAGTAGATCTGTTTGGCTTGTTCAAATTCTGCGTCAGAAAGATCCGGGGCCCCGGGTGTACGGACTGTCTTCGCAGACGCCGCGTCGATAGGGCTGGCGGTTCCTTCGTAGGCGGTTACAGCAGGATCGGGATTCTTTGGGGCGGCGTTTGCGGACATCACGCCGAAAGACGCTACAGCCACGGCAATTGCCAGTGGTTTCAGAAATGGGTTGGTTGCTCTCATCAGGGTCTCTCCTTGGATTTAAGAGTAGTGCTAGGTTTCTCTTCTTTACTCCGATGAACATTGATTTAAGTCAGGCCGTTTTAAAATATCCAGTGAGTACCCACCCATGGGTATAACCAAAGAGTGGTTGTGGAGGGAGCTGTTTTTAACCAATATCAAAGATGTGTTTGAGAAGCGGCACCACTATATTAAAAGCCCGCTACAGATTCATGGGAGAGCACAAGTTGTGAAGGGTTCCAAAACAAGGAATGCCAGGCGACATAATGGATTCAAAGGTGTATTTTTCATGATACTTTGCGCGCCGTTGTCGCTGCCGGCAGGAACTTTGCCAAAGCCGATGTCCGATGTGGCGGAGCTTGAAAACTTTGTGATTCAGGATTGTGGCTCCTGCCATGGGTTGGCCCTTAAAGGAGGATTGGGCCCGCCGCTACGCCCTGAAAATCTTGACCACCTTCCAGAGGCAGCCATCGCGGCAATAATCCGTGAAGGCATCCCTGGCACGGCCATGCCGCCCTGGAAACCACTCCTCACGCCTGCCGATATTGAATGGATCAGTCATCAGTTAAAGACCGGTAAACTGGTCTCGCCCTGACAATTTGTTTGGAGGAATAGCCCGATGCTATGGATAACCCGCTGTGCGAAGCGCGTGTTTTTACTGTCATTTTTGGCGATGCTGGTGAGTGGTTGCCAGGTTTTTTCCGGCTCTGAGGAGACGGGTGACGGTTTGATGGGTACCGGCGATCTGGGCCTGATTATCGAGCGCGCCACCGGCTCATTGCTGGTTGTAAACACCACCAGTCACAGCGTGATCAATCGTATCGAAGGGCTGGGGGATCTCTCCCATGCATCAGTGGTGTATTCGCGGGATGCTCGTTACGGCTTCGTGTTTGGCCGCGACGGTGGTCTCACCAAAGTGGACCTGCTCACTCAGTCCATCGTTGGCCGGGTCATCCAGTCCGGTAACAGCATTGGTGGTGCTATCTCACAGGATGGTCGATACGTTGCCGTGTCGAATTACGAGCCGGGTGGAGTAAAGGTTTTTGACAGCAAAACCCTGGAGCTGGTGGCTGATATCCCTGCTACCTACACCCGGCAAAATGGTGAAACCGCCCAATCAAAAACGGTCGGGTTGGTAGATGCACCGGGTAATCGTTTTGTGTTCAGCCTGTTCGATGCGGGAGAAATCTGGATTCTGGACATGCCGGATGGCGCTGAAAACAGCAAGCCTGAAGTGACCCGTTTCGATGCCGGAAAAGCCCCTTACGATTCCATGATCACGCCAGATGGGCGCTTTTACATTGCGGGGCTGTTTGGAGAAGACGGCCTGTCCATGTTGGACCTGTGGGATACCGATGCCGGTGTGAATGAGATCTTGCCCAATTACGGTAAAGGCGAACAACAGCTTCCTGTGTACAAAATGCCTCACCTTGAAGGCTGGACGGTGGCTGATGGGCGGGCGTTCGTACCGGCAGTCGGTCATCACCAGGTGTTGGTGGCGGATATGAACGATTGGTCGCTGGTGGACAAAATCCCGGTGCAGGGACAGCCGGTTTTTGTAATGGCCAGCCCCGATAATCGCAGAATATGGGTGAGTTTTGCGCACCCGAAAAACGATGTGGTTCAGGTAATTGATTCCCAGACCCGGAAAATAATCCGCACACTGGAGCCGGGCAAGGCAGTGCTTCACATGGAGTTTACACCGAGGGGAGAGGAAGTCTGGGTGTCGTCCAGAGACAGTAACCGGGTAACGGTATACAACACCCACACATTGGAGCCTGTTGCCGAACTGGAAGCACAAAAGCCCAGTGGGATTTTCTTTACCAGCAGAGCCCATGTGCTTGGATTATAGGCGCACAGGAGCTGTCGCGTTTACGGCGCTTCTGCTCGCCATGCCTGTGGCCCAGGCGGCAAGAGAGGCGCGGGTGGTGCTGACGATTGATTCGGTTACCCAGGTAACCGACGTTGCGCGCTACCGCCTCGGCCAGCATCTGGCTAAGCAGGGATGCCAGGCCGATATTCGTTTTAACCGCGACCCCGATAAAGCAGCACTGGTGTTCAGCTTGTCCGGCGAGGGCAATCCGGGGGCAGCTGCACTAATCGCAAACAACCGCGATGGCGACTGGGCCAGGCCGGTCTGGATTACGCGCAGAACCGCAGGTGCTCGGTCGATTTCTGAGCTAAAGGATCGGGACTTGGCCACGGTTGCGGGGGAGGATCCTTTTGCATCGAAACTGCCGCTTGCCGCCCTGGGGGCTGCCGGAATATATCCGCCGCAAGAGAAGATCTACGAAGCTGGGGATTACAGTTCAGCGCTGAGCTTGCTGTTGCATAACAACACCCATGCAGCGGTGTCCGAAGCAGGGTTTGCCGGGCAGTTTCTTACCAGCCGGGATCTCGAGATTCTCTGGCTCGGAAGCCCGGTAAAAACAGTGGGCTGGTATCGGGGTAAAGGTTGGAGTGAGCAGGCACAGAACTGTGAAGAGGCCCTCAGCCGGCTGAGTCGAACGGATGACAAACAGGCGTTTACGGTTTTTCCTGAATGGGTTCATGGCTTTGCCAGAACCGACAATCAGTAACAGAGGATTGTGATACATGACGTTTTACCAGCCAGTTGGTAATGAAATAGAGTTGTTCCAGGCGGCAGCCGACAACGGTTTGCCGGTTCTGATCAAAGGCCCCACAGGCTGCGGTAAAACCCGGTTTGTTCGCTACATGGCGGAGAAGCTTAACCGGCCGGTTTATACCGTAGCCTGCCACGACGACCTGACCGCAGCCGACCTGGTCGGGCGGCACCTGATCGGCCCTGAAGGCACCTATTGGCAAGACGGCCCCCTGACTCGAGCCGTTCGTGAAGGCGGCATTTGTTACCTCGATGAAGTGGTTGAAGCCCGAAAGGACACTACAGTCGTTCTGCACCCGCTGGCGGATGACCGCCGGGAATTGCCCATAGAGCGCACCGGGGAACTGCTCACCGCAGCACCCGGCTTTATGCTGGTGGTCTCTTACAACCCGGGTTATCAGAGCCTGCTCAAAGGCATGAAGCCCAGCACGCGTCAGAGATTCGTGTCCTTGCGATTTGATTACCCCGCAGAAGAGGCGGAACAAACCATCGTGGCGGAAGAGTCTGGATGCGACCGCGATCTTGCCAAACAGCTCGTGAGCCTCGCCACAGCCCTGCGCAACCTTAAGGATCACGATCTCGAAGAGGCCGCATCAACCCGGCTGCTGATACACACAGCCTTATTGATACGCGCTGGCCTGCCAGCGGCAGAAGCATGCCGTGCAGGCATGATCGAACCATTGTCAGACGACGAAGCAACAGTTATTTCATTGATGGAGGTGGTATATGCAGTATTCGGGCGCCCGGAAGAAACCCGCTAGCGGGGCGGTTGTACCTGTAGTCTGGTATTTGCTGAACTTGTTGGCAACGCCGGTTATAGGTTTCCTGGTTTTGCTCTGGCTGTTTCTTAACAGTTCAGGAACAAATGAACTTCGCAGGGCTCATACCCGTGCGGCTATGTTCATGTCGCTGCTTGGCTTTATTCTGATCAGCTCCGGGATAGTTATTAGCTGGGTTTTCATTGGCGATGTGGGCCACTTCGGTACCTTTGCTCTGGTATGGGCAATCGCGCTTCACACAGGGTTTGTATTGTGGGGGATGATTTCTCTGGCACAGGCTATGTCTGAGAAGATGCCTTACTTTCCCGCCAAGTGGCTCTAGTCTGATAGATGGGAGGTAGCCCCGGGGCAGAGGCCCTCCCAAAACACGCTGTGAATACGTCCGTGTACGCTTGGCTCCGCCATCCCTGGCTCCGCACAGTTTTGGGAGGGCCTCTGCCCCGGAGCTTATCGGGCTATTGCGGTGTCTGCCTTCTTCTTTATGGGGTGTTAGGTTTTTCTGGGATTATGTGATGGTATGAAATCCCGCAACCGCAACAATGACCACCGGCGCCCAGGACTGGGCAATCAGTCTCCAGCCGCGCGGTGCATGCTTCATTTCCATGAAGTGATCTACCAGCAACATGGCTTTCACAATCACCATTCCAAAAACCAGCCAGGCCAGAAACTCGGGGCCTATACCAGCCTTTAGAGCAATCACCGGCAAGGCCGTGCAAATCATCAGTGCAAAATAGACAGTCAGCATCCCAAGCCCTCCCTAGGCCAGTACGTAAATCATCGGAAACAACACCAGCCACACCAGATCCACCATGTGCCAGTATGAAGCACCGGACTCCATGCCATTCATATCCGAACCGTCGTAGTCACCGTTGCCGACTTTAACCGCTAGAACAACCAGAATGACCTGCCCCAGAATGACGTGCATGAAGTGAAAAAACGTCAGAAAAAAGTAGAACATGAAGAAAGTATCTGTACCCAGGTTATAGCCCTGGCTGTACAGGTTCACGTACTCGTACATTTTGCCCACGGTGTAAATGCAGGAAACCGCAACAGCAAGCCAAAGCCGCCATTGAGTTCCAGATCGCCTGTGGCGAAGTTGATGAACAGCGGTTGCGACGAAATAGCTGGCGGTAATCAGCGCAGCGGTATTCAGCAGCCCAACTAGAGGGTGCAGAACTTCGCGGCCAGCGTGAAACGTCGCCGGGTCCATGCTACGTGCAACCGCAAAACCGATGAACATGATGCCGAATACCGCCAGTTCGGCGAAAATAAAGATCCACACCGCTATGTCACCAGGAAGTTGGCGAGTATTGGGGTCTGGAGAAAGGTTCTGGTTCGTCATATTGCTCATGTCGCTCTTATCATTGCGTCAGGTTCAGATAGAGTTTAGGAAGCTGCAATGGCAACTGTGCCGGGTCGCGGATGACTACGAAGTTGCTGCTGCCGAATACATAGGGCAGGTATTCGCTGGCCTCGTCATCAATGGTGACGCAGAAGGGGGTCAGCCCGGCTCTTTGCGCTTCCTGCACCGCCATGCGTGTATCTTCCACGCCGTAACGCCCTTCGTAGATGTCCAGATCGTTAGGCTTGCCATCGGTCAGCAGCAACAGGATTTTCTGATGCTCATGGCGCGTCTCCAGTAGTTTGGTAGCCTGGCGAATGGCGGCGCCCATGCGGGTATAGAACCCCGGTTCCAATGCCTGAATACGGCCCCGAATGGTGCTGGTATAGGGCTCGTCAAAGCTTTTCAGATGGTGGAATCGCACATGGTCGCGACGCCGGGATGAAAACGCGAACAGCGCAAAGGGGTCGCGACTTGCCTGTAAGGCTTCACTGAGCAGTTGCAGGCCGTCACGGGCAACGTCGATAACGCGCTGCTGGTTGTTTATGTAGGTTTCGGTCGAGAGCGATATGTCTGCCAGTACCAGACAGGCAAGGTCGCGCTGGCTTTGCTGGCAGCGGCGGAACAGCTTTTGATCGATAATGCCTTGGCCGCGCCGGTGTTGCACTTCCCTCTCTAGGCAAGCATCAAGATCCAGTTCATCTCCGTCCAATTGCCGTTTTTGCCATTGCTTGAGTGGCTTCAGGGCGCTGAATTGGCGTTGTAGGCGCTTTGCTGGCCGGCGTAATACTTCGGGAAGCTCCGCAGGTACCGCGTCCTTGGCTAACAAGGGCTGGAGACAGCAGAAGGCTTCGCGATAGCTTTGGCTGCGCCAGTCCCACTCCGGTAAATGAATGCCAGGGCCGAGGTGCAGGTCGTCGTGTTCTTCCGAGGGCAAATCCAGATCAAACTTGATTGCCGATGACGCTTCTTTGCGGTCGTTGGATACGGAAATCATGTCCATATCATTGGCAACGGCTTCGGCATCTTCCTCGTCGGTATCGTCACCCGCCCGGTCTACCGGAATAAACTCGGTCCAGGAAAACAGGCTTTCCAGCCGGAAAATCATCAGGCCCTGGTCGCGGTCAAAAGCCTCTACCCGCTCTGCCTGCTTGCGCTTGTTCTTTTTGGTAAGGCCGCCCGGGCTGGATTGAGTGTCCTCATCTCCGGTTACCTGACCGCTGGCTTTTCCTTGTTCCAGAGCCGGGTACAACCAGAGGATAACAGGCCAGGGGTCGGTGTCGGCAGATGGCAGGGCAGGGACACTGCCCGGGTGAATCAGTGCCTGGCAGATAGCCTGTTCGCGGATGGCTTCCGGATCAGTCAGGCTGTCCGGGTCAGGGCGCCAGTACAGAACGTGTTTGACCAGGCGCTGGTATACATTTTCCAGGCCTGGCCAGCGTGAGAGAACATCCTGTACCAAAGCCTGGTTTCCGGTAAACCAATCACTGTCCGCCGGGGGCGGGGTGGCCGCAAGCGCAGCCAGCCAGATATAGAGATCCCGGTTTAACTGCTTCGATGGGAAGCGTGCAACTTTTTCAGGCAGGCGCAGGTTTTGGTCGTCCCGCCATGCCAGTTCAAATTTACGATGTGTTCCTGCAAGCTTGTGCAAAAATTTACGGCGCAGGCGAAAGTGCCGGGGCTCTGCGGTCACCAGGCTTAACGCCGGATCGCCTCCAAAGGCACGGAACACAATGCCCAAACTGCGGGCTTCGTCTTTCAGGTAAACGGCGTGCTCGGGGAATTCCCCCAGAGCCTGGCGAGTAATGTACTCATGCCATTTGTAGCCGACCCACTCTTCCATTTCGAGTTCCTTTTAGGCCCGCGTGCTGACAGGTTTGCTGTCGCGTCGGGGGGCGGTGGTTAATTGGCGAACAGGAATCAGAATTGTTTGCCGGCTGGGCTCGCCTGGCTGCCATTGCAGCAGACTGCCCTCCGGATTGTTTTTTTGCACCTCACGGCAAGCACTCACGCATTGCAGGCACTGGGTGCAGGAGAATTTTGCGCGCTTGTGGCTGCGGGTGGGCAGCCGCATGGGGCAGGCTTCGTCGCAGGCCTTGGTGCAGTCGCGACAGGCCGCGGCGCGGGTAGTATCAAAAGTAACCAACTGCCCACGACCGTGAGTCATCCAGGCAATACTCTGTACCACACCGAAGGCGCAGCCATATTTGCAAAACAGATGGCGCGCGAACAGGAAATCCAGGGTAAACACCAGGGTTGCTATGGCCAGAAAAATAGCGGGGTAAAACGCCAGATTACCTGTCACCAGGTCTGTATATAATGGAATGGGCGGCAGCAGGTAAGAAAGCATCGCCAAAGCCCAGGAGAAGCCAATCAGGCTGCACACCAGCGTTAGGCCAGCCCAATGTATAACCTTGCCACGACGGCCTTTTTTTAAGGCCTCCCAGAGTGTCGGGCGGCCGGTAATGCGGGTCATCAAGTCGTTGATGGTTTCCACCACAGAAAAATGTGGGCACAGCCAACCGCAGTAAATACGGCCCCATTTCCAGGCAACCCAAAGCACAAGGGGAACCAGAACAAGAATGGGGAGGATAAACCACAGTAGAACCTGGCTGGCGACGTCCGCAGGCGAACTTTGCGCCACCCAGTCGAGATTCAGATTGAACGAAAGCGGAAAGCCAAGCACTACAAATCGGGCTTCCGTTAAGTCGTAGCGAAAAATGTTCAGAACCGGTGCCAGCAGGAACAGCCCAAAAAACGCAGCGCGAGTGATCAGGCGCTTGTTCTGGAGTGTGTCTTTGGGGTTTGCTTGCTGCACGGTCACAGGTCAGTTCCAGGGTAGACAGGGCCGGAAACAAGTTCCGGCCCTGTGGGTTAGACGGACGCTGATTTACGCGTCCTGAATGGCAGCGCCTCGAACTTCTTCGTCAAAAGACGCTTGTCCCTTGATAAAGAAACTACCGAAGTACACCACCAGACCGGCCATGAAGAAGCAGCCGGCAATCATACGCGCCCAGTAGAAGAGTGCGATGTTGTCCTGGGTAGCCATGAATGACAGGGCTTCGCCGCTATCCGGTATGCGTTGCAACCAGATTTGCAGGATGCCGGCACCGGTCAGGAACAGGGTGATGAACACCATGGAGATGGTCATCAGCCAGAAGCCCCACATTTCCACAACCTGGGCAGTATTGCTGTTGCCGTATGGTCGGCCGCGCATGATCGGCACAGCGTAGGAAATGATGGTAAGCACAATCATCACATAGGCGCCGTAGAAGGCCATGTGGCCGTGGGCCGCTGTTAGCTGGGTACCGTGGGTGTAATAGTTGATCGGTGCCAGTGTGTGCAGGAAGCCCCATACACCTGCGCCGAGGAATGCCATTACCGCAGTACCCATGGCCCAGAGAATGGCTGCCTTGTTTGGGTGATTACGCTTGCGCCGGTTAATCATGGTGAAGGCAAACAGCACCATCATGAAGAACGGCAGGGGTTCCAGAGCGGAGAACACAGAGCCCAACCACAACCAGTATTCAGGTGGCCCAATCCAGAAGAAGTGGTGACCTGTGCCGATGATGCCGGTAATCAGCGCCATGGCAATGATCACGTACAGCCACTTCTCGATGACTTCCCGGTCTACCCCGGTGAGTTTGATCAGTACGTAAGCCAGAATGGCCGCCATGATCAATTCCCACACGCCTTCAACCCACAGGTGTACCACAAACCACCAGAAGTACTTGTCTGTGGTCAGGTTGCTTGGGTTGTAGAAGGAGAAGAGCCAGAGTACTGCCAAACCAATCAGGCCTGTAATCAACACAATGTTGACCACGGTTTTACGGCCTTTCAGGGCAGTCATCATGATATTGAACAGGAACCCGACCACCACCAGGGCTATGCCTACCTTGGTAATCGTTGGCTGCTCAAGGAACTCCCGGCCCATGGTTGGCAACAGCTTGTTCATGGTGATGTCTGCCAGAGTGGCGTAATCCACAAACAGATATCCAAGAATGGTCAGCGTGCCGGCAACAGCAAACACCCAGAACAGAATCCAGGCAAGCAGCGGGCTGTATAGCTCGGTTTGTGCTTCTTCCGGTACCAGGTAGTAGGTTGCACCCATAAAACCGAACAGCAACCACACAATCAGCAGGTTGGTGTGAACCATCCGCGCAACGTTGAAAGGGATTTCCGGAAACAGGAAATCGCCCACCACATATTGCATGCCCAGAACCAGACCGAACACGATCTGACCGGCGAAGAGTACCAAAGCAAAGATGAAGTAGGGCATGGCGACCCGTTGAGACTCGTATTTCATGTTTTCTCCCTTACCCTTCGATGTTGGGTGGCCAGCCGTTGTCGTCGATCTTGGATGTCCACTCGAGGAACGAGGACAGATCGTTGATTTCCTGGTCGGTCAGTTTGAAATTGGGCATTTGCCGGCGACCGGGTATGTTGGTGGGCATAGCGTTCATCCAGGCATTCATGTATGCCTTGAAGACTTCGCTATCAGCCGCGCCACGACGGTCAAATACGTTGGCAAGTTCCGGTGCAAAGTACGCACCTTCACCCATGAGGGAGTGGCAGCCGACGCAGTTGTTGTTTTCCCAGACGTGTTTGCCTCTTACAACCTCTTCGGTAAGTTGATCCCTGTTATCCCTTTCGGGCATTGCCCGCGATTGGGTGTCAAAAGTCAGAACCAGAAACAAAAGGATGAAGAATGTACTTCCTCCCAGATATATGTTTCTGGCCATGCTTTTGGTAAAGCGTTCGGCCATTGGTCTCTCTCCTTGGTCGTTGTGGAATACCTGACTGCCTTACTAGGATATAAAGATGTATTAGCAATGCTGTTGATGATTATCAATCATGGCTGAAAATCACACTACTGTGCAGGGGAGTTACCTCCTGAGGGGTAGGTGATAGACTGCCCAACCTGTTTTTTTGAACCCGAATGCCCGGAGCCTTTATGGCCGCAGCACTGGCGCTGTTTATCAAGCTTATTCCGCTTTATGTCACCGTTGCCCTTGGTTGGGTGGCTGGCCGTTATCTGGAGGCGAGCGGCAAACATATTGCGGGCATCATGCTCTACATTGTTACGCCTTCTGTGGTTTTCTCCGGCGTGATGGCGGCACCGCTTTCGCCCGAAGTGATCTTTCTGCCGTTTTTGGTGTTCGGATTTGCGTCGGTACTGGCGCTTGCCCATTTAAAACTGGCGCGGCGGGTATTGACTGATGGCAGTGCCGGCATGATTCCCCTGTGTGTTGCCTCGGGGAATACGGGGTACTTTGGTGTGCCGGTCGCGCTGCTGTTGTTCGGGGAAGAAGGGCTGGCGATTTATATTGTGTGCATGCTGGGCGTCACCCTGTTTGAAAGTTCGGTGGGGTATTACCTGGCCGCACGGGGCCGGCATGACCTGAAAGATTCTCTTTTGCGTGTTGCCAAGCTGCCTTCGGTATACGCCTTTTTGGCGGCTGTACTGCTTAACCTTTCGGATGTCGGTATTCCTGAGGTGTTCGTGCCGCTGTTCGATAACCTGCGCGGCGCCTACAGCATACTGGGCATGATGATTATTGGCATGAGCATCAGCAGCTTCCGGGGGCTGGCTGGTAATATACGGTTTACTGCCCTGGCATTTTTCGGCAAGTTTGTAGCCTGGCCATTATTGGCAACGGTGTTCTGGTGGCTGGACTCCCAGTTTTTGGGCGTTTACGAACCGGCAGTGCACAAGGCGATATTTCTGATCTCCATTACGCCGATAGCAGCCAACACCGTTGTTATAGCTACCTTGCTGGATACTTCTCCGAGGCAAGCAGCAGGCACGGTTATGCTATCGACGCTTTTTGCGCTGGTGTTTATCCCGGTGATGATTTCGCTGGCGTTCTGAACAGCATCTCCGCCAGGATCGACAGCAGGCCTGCAATGGCACCGGTGAGCGCACCAAGCCAGTGCGCCTGGAGAATCACACGTCCACCGATTAAGGGATTTACCATTTCTTGTGTGTAGAAGGTGTCCTCCAACGCCAGTTTCAACACTACAAACCACAGCACCAACAGGCTCCACCGCTGCTCTGAGCGCAGGTTAAAGAGCGCTGTAAATACCAATAACCCGTGCAGACACCCCGAAAAGCCCCGATACCAGAGCAGATCCGGCGCTAGAGAGACCGCTGCGAGACCACTCGAACAATGTTGGCGGCAAACATGCGCTTGCACCCAGCACGAAGGCCA
>Ga0209075_1001187_pt1 | contig 24920 bp, 22 predicted proteins | sample Stecom2011_FD_187523 | JGI IMG/M metagenome (GOLD analysis project Ga0209075, IMG submission 187523) | Agricultural soil microbial communities from Utah to study Nitrogen management - Steer compost 2011 (SPAdes) (version 2) | ecosystem: Environmental > Terrestrial > Soil > Agricultural land...
GAAACTCGTAGGCCCTCAAAAATTCCTGCTGAGATAAGTAGTTTATTTTAATATTTCCTAAAACGCATAAAAAAACCTCAAACTGCTATAGAGCTCGAGGTTTCTTCAATTACACTTAAGATAAGAAAGCTGTTCTAAGCCTTCTTGTAGCTTGAATGATACTCTTCCATTAGGTTCATCAGAGCAGTCACTAAGTCTTTAGTTTCTAAAAGAATACTAAAATATAAAGTAGTGTTTTTTGGACTAGACTCTTCAGTTCTAGTACGTGCTACTTGTTTTTCAATTTTATTAGATAGGCTTGCAAAAATCTCTTCTTTTCTATCTAAAACTCTACCAATTTTCTCAAATTCTTTCTTGTGGAAAATCTCCTCGATTTCTTTAAATAACTCTTCCAGATAACGATCTATCTCCTGAAGATCCTTTATTTGATTAAATCGTAAAGCCTTGTGGTTGTTGTTAATGTGTTTGTGGCTTGCTTTCGAAATATATTCTAAGCTTTGAACAACGTCTGTTAGATAACCCAATATAATTATATAGAAGTTACTTCCTCGAACACTCTTTTCGTCTAAGTTTTTAATAAAATAGAAAATATTGTCTCTAAGGTCTTCTACCTCGTCGTTTAGTTTTTTGACACCTTTTCGGCTCTTTTTAAGCTTCTTAGTGTCTTGTCTTGCTAGTCCTCGTAAAACATCGGTGTATATTTTATTTGAACGGGAAACAACATTGCTAATATTCTCTGCACTTTCATGAATAATACCTTGTACGGTCTTACTTTCAGTTTTCTTTAAGCCTGTAGTGTCGAGGCTTGAACGAACTTTGTTTTTATGAGAAAGGTAGCTTCTCACTAATAAAACAACAACCATCAATAAGAGCACAGCAACCATAGTTGCTTTACCAATATAGATTAGGTAGGTCAAAATACCTGCAGACGTAAATGCTACAAAAGCAGTAAAGAACCATCCTCCGATAACTTTAAGCACTCCAGCAACTCTATAAACTGCACTTTCGCGTCCCCATGCTCTATCTGCAAGTGAAGTACCCATAGCAACCATAAAAGTAACGTAGGTAGTAGATAAAGGAAGCTTCATTGAGGTTGCTGTTGCAATCAAAATACCAGCTACCATTAAATTTATTGATGCACGAATCATATCGAAAGCAGGTAGCTCATACGTTTTGTGCTTCGGAAGATCGATTACTGGCTTTTCAAATCGCTTATCAATTTTTGACTGAAATGATTTTGGAGTTAGATACTCAAAAAGATTAGCCATTTGAGTACTAGATCTTACGAAAAATCTAGAAAGAATGTTAGGCTCAAATTTTTCATGACCTTCGCCTTGACGTGAAAGGTTGATTTCGGTTTCTGAAACTGTTCTAGCTTTTTTAGAGAACCAAATCGTCAAAACCATTACTAATCCAGCACCAAAAAGCAAGTATGGCTCTGCTGGTACAGCTTCTGCTAGACTATCCATGCTGTAATCATTTGGCGCTATACCAGAAGCAGACCAGTCGATATAACTGTGATAAGCAGCCATGGGTACTCCAATAAAGTTCACAAGGTCGTTTCCAGCAAAAGCAAGAGCAAGTCCAAAAGTCCCTGCACCAATAACTATAATCAAGACACTTTTTCTGAAAATTCTCATATACAATTGAGAGAATATAGTCCAGAAAACCAAAGCAACTCCAACAATTATTAACGTGTTGTTATTGATGAAGTCTCCAAAGTTTGCGTAGAAAGGAGTTCCTTTTAAACCTTTAATGAAAATAAAGTAGCTAATAGAAGTTAGCGCTACACCCCCGAAAATTCCACCAAACCTCTTCATTTGCTTCTCGGAGTTGAAGGTGAAAATCAATCGGGTTATATATTGAACTATAGCACCACAAGTGAAAGCGATGACCACCGAAAGGAGAATACCCGAAATAATGAAAGGAACCTTTTCTGCGTTTATATAGTTTACAATAGAAGAGAATGTTTCGCCATCAGTATTGCTAATCTTTATCAATCCCATAATCACTGCGGCTCCAAGTAGTTCAAAAACAATAGAAACCGTTGTAGAAGTAGGGAGACCAACTGTGTTGAAAAAGTCGAGCAGTAAAATATCGGTAATCATTACTGCCATGAAAATAATCATGATCTCACTGAAGTAAAATTGGGAAGGAACAAAAATTCCATTTCGAGCAACTTCCATCATTCCACTAGAAAAACCAGCACCAATAAAAATACCAACACTAGCTATAATCAGTATGCCTTTAAAAGGTATAGCCTTTGAACCTATGGCTGAATTGAGAAAGTTAACTGCATCATTGCTCACCCCAACAACTAAATCTGCAACAGCAAGCACCACAAGGGCAACAATCATTAATAAGTAAATGTTTTCCATTTTGTCAAATAATTAGCGGATGCAAATTTCAAGATTTAATTTCAAGCTAATGTTACCTAAACATTAAGAAATTTTAAAAATCTATTTGAAGTCGACCTTGCAAGTAGTTTAAACTTCCTAAATCTTCAACATTAGTGTGGGCATAATTTAACATGAAGCGTGTAACTGGATTCAAATACCAGTTTACACCAAAAACAATTTCAGATTGAACGCCTCCAACTTCTATGTAATCTGAAAGATCTGTTCTAGAATAACGTGCTGCTACTTCCCAAGCACCAGCTCCTTTTTCTTTTCCTCCAAAATTTCGTTTAGGACTCACTCTTCCAAGTCCATCATAGGATCCAAGATAGTTCTTTTGTTCACCAGTTAAAAACCAGCTTACTTGTCCGTAAACACTTGAGGAGTTTATATTTTGTTGTTTGGTGTTTATTCCAGCATTTAAATATTCTGCCTGAAATGAGAATGGACCGTGTAAGTAAACCAATTCAAAATTGAGTAGTATAGCTTCTTCTAAATCTGATATTTCACCGGTTTGAAGATACTTCTCTGCTAAGCTTGAGCTTGGTGAAATTGAAACGTTATAGATGTTACTATCGGGTTTTCGGTAACTAGAGCTGATTCCTAAATGGAGCAACTGGGCTTTATCAGTATTAACGTATGGTAGAGTAGTTACTCTTCCCGTAATAGCATATCCATCACTTGTTAAAACATTATTGCTGATATTACTCGCGTTGTGGAATGCTCCTAACTGTGCTGAAAGCTTTTTATTAAAGAAATCATTGAAAATAACAGCCCCTGTGTTTCTTTTGGAAGCAAAACTATTATTTGGTGCTCTTTCCATGAGGGTTGTGTATTTTCCACTTGAAAGTGAAGAGAATCTAAAGGGCTCGTTAAAATGACCAATTCGTAGATTCCCGATAGCAGGAATATCTTTAATACCTATATAAAAATCTTTAAACGAAACTTCTTCGCCAGCAAATTCTAACTGAAATTTAAATTCGGTATTTCCATAAACTTGCCCTGATAGGAAAAGGCGTGCGCTTCTAAACTCTGTTCTGCTTTTATTTTCTAGTGGACCGAAGTGTAGGTCGAGGTCATTATCTTGAAAAAAATAACCATGGTCTAAAAATATTTGACCACCAAAATCTAAAGAGAATTGCTTGTCGTTGCTTTCTAGCTTAAAACCTTTATCCCATTTAAAGTTGAAAGAGTTTTCTGTTTGCTCCTGACTATAGGAATGAACAAAAAACAAACAGGTTATAGAGAAAAAAAATATTTTCCAACGCATTTGTTTCGGTGGTTTTAACAAAGAACCGATAAGTTCGAGTCTGCGGTTTTCTTTTAATTTTATATGAAAATAAAGATTATATATAGAATCTCTATTTTGAATTCTGCATAAATTCTTCAGCTTTTTCAACCATACTTATGTTTCCACAGAAAAATGGAGTTCGTTGATGAAGTGTGGTTGGCTCTATTTCTAAAATTCTTTTATAACCATCGCTAGCCTTTCCACCAGCCTGTTCAGCAATCATTGCCATTGGGTTACACTCGTATAATAGGCGAAGCTTACCATCTGGGTTTTTTGAAGTGTTAGGGTAGATGTAAATTCCTCCTTTTATCATATTTCTATGGAAATCAGATACTAAAGAGCCAATATATCTTGAGGTATAAGGACGGTCGCCTTCTTCTGCTTGACAATATTTTAGGTAGTTTTTCACACCTTGTGGGAATTGCAAATAATTTCCTTCGTTAACCGAATAGATACTTCCTTCATCTGGGAAGCGCATATTTGGGTGTGAAAGATAATAGGTCCCGATTGCAGGATTGAGTGTAAATCCGTTTACGCCGTGTCCGGTTGTGTAAACAATCATTGTAGAAGTACCGTAAACAATATATCCGGCTGCTACTTGGTTTATTCCAGGTTGTAAAAAATCAGTGATATTTACAGGCGTTCCCGAAGGAGTTACTCGTCTATAAACTGAGAAAATAGTTCCGACAGAAACATTTACGTCAATATTTGAAGAGCCATCTAGTGGGTCGATTAATACAATATATTTGTTGTCGTTTTGTTCATTTCTGCCTTTAATAGTAATGAAGTCATCTTCTTCTTCACTAGCAATTCCACAAACAATTTCTCGGTTAGTTAGGGTGTTGATGAAAATTTCATTTGCAAAAACATCAAGTTTTTGTTGATCCTCGCCCTGAATATTCTGGTCGCCAACGCTCCCTAAAATATCTACCAGACCAGCTTTATTTACTTCGTGGTTAACTACTTTTGCAGCTAATCTAATAGAGTTTATAAGTCTTGATAACTCCCCAGAGGAATATTTGAATTCGTTTTGATTTTCAATAATGAATTCACCTAGAGATTGATTTATTTTTGCCATGGTTATAGTTGTGCTGAATTTCCTACAAATATCGGGATTTTTAAGAAATTGAACCGATATTTGTACGCGATTTTAAAAGATTGAAGCAATTCAATATGTATCCACTCCTAAAGCTATTAGTTGCTTGGAAATTTCTTTAAAGAGAAAAAATTAGATTCGGAAAATATGATAATAAGAGATGCTGTAAAGGAAGACATGCCACAAGTTCTAAACTTGATAAAAGAATTGGCGATTTTTGAAAAGGAACCCGATGCTGTAGAAATTAATGTTGAAGTTTTAGAGCGTGAAGGATTTGGAGAAAATGCTTTATTTACTTGTTTTGTAGCAGATGCATCGACTCCGCTCAGCGACGGTAGTTCTAAATCTGAGATAGTGGGTGCTGCCCTTGTTTATTTCCGATTTTCAACTTGGAAAGGTAGAATGTTGCATCTGGAAGATCTTATTGTGAAAGAAGAGGAACGTGGGAATGGAATAGGTGAAGCTCTCTATAAAAAAGTAATGGAGTTTGCATACAATCGTGGGTTAAAACGTGTAGCTTGGGATGTTCTTGATTGGAACGAAGGCGCTATCCGGTTTTATGAACGAAGTGGAGCAAAACTTATGAAAGATTGGCGTGTTGTTCACATGGATGAAGCAGGTTTGAAAAACTATATTGAGAATAAATAAAAGTAGAGGACGTTTTAAAGTTTATATGAAGATTTTCAAGTTTGGCGGGGCCTCAACAAAAGATGCAGAGAACGTAAAAAACGTTCTTTCTGTCATTCAAAACTCTGGAGAAAAGGACTTGGTTGTTGTTGTCTCTGCAATGGGAAAAATGACCAATGCTCTAGAAGCTGTGGTCAATGATTACTTTAAAAGTGGAGATTTTAAAGACTCTTTAAATATTGTTTACGACTTTCATTTTAATATCCTAAAAGAGCTTTTTACTGACCAGTCACACTCAGTTTATTCTGAATTGGAAACTCTTTTTAATGGAATTACGCGTTTCTTTCAAACCAATAAATCCAAAAATCACGCTTTTGTTTATGATCAAGTTGTATCCTATGGCGAATTGCTTTCTTCGAAAATAGTTTCAGTATATTTTTCAGAAAATGGCATAGAAAATACATGGCTCGACGTACGGAAGTGCATAAAAACCGATAGTAATTTTAGAGATGCAAACGTAAACTGGATAAAAACTGAGCAGCGAATTTCGGAAGATGTTTCTTTAAAAGGAATTACTATCACTCAAGGATTTTTGGGTGCTGAAGATACTAATAGCTTTACCACAACCCTTGGAAGAGAAGGGAGTGACTACACAGCAGGGATTTTTGCATATTGTTTAAATGCCGAAAGCGTAACTATATGGAAAGATGTGCCAGGTGTTTTAAATGCTGATCCGCGCTATTTTACCGAAACTCAATTACTCTCGAAAATTTCATATCATGAAGCTATAGAATTGGCTTTTTATGGAGCGTCGGTAATACACCCAAAAACCTTACAACCGTTGCAACGAAAAGCAATTCCGCTTTATGTGAAATCTTTTATTTCACCACTGGAAGAAGGCACTTGCGTGGGCGAAGGCGTTGCTCTAGAACCACATGTTTCATGCTTTATTCTAAAGAAAAATCTCGATCTTATTTCTCTTTCTTCTCTAGACTTTAGCTTTATGATGGAAGATAATATTGCTGAGGTTTTCAAATGGTTGCACGAGCATAAGATGAAAGTTGAGCTTATTCAAAATTCGGCTATCAGTTTTTCAGTTTGTGTGAATGATAAGTTTGGTAATTTAGATGCTCTGCTTAAAAATCTTAGAGAAAATTTTAGAGTGAAATGGAATGAAAATGTTACTTTGTATACAATTCGTCATTTCGATCCAATTGAAATAAAAGCGTTTAGAGAAAATAAAAACGTTCTTCTAAGGCAAGAAACACAGGAAACAGTTCAATTAGTTATAAAAGAATAGAGTTTGATAGGTTTCCTTATATTTGTTAACATAACCAACCTTCATAATTTATGGGATTAGTCAACGCAAAAGAAGTTGCAAAAGCTATCAATTTAAATAAATTTGGTTTTTTGGGCACGTTCGTTGGCTGGTCGATGATGCAAGTTCTACAGATTAGCACCCTAAACAAAATTTATGATAGGCAAAAACACTTAACAGATTTAGATTTTATCAATGCCCTCCTCGATGAGTTTGGAGTCAAATATGAAATTCCTGAAGAAGATTTAAGAAGAATCCCGAAAACCGGGCCCTTTATAACCGTTTCAAACCATCCATTGGGGGGAATAGACGGAATACTTTTACTGAAAATTTTACTTGAACATAGGCCTGATTTTAAGTTGATAGGTAACTTTTTGTTACACCGAATAGAACCATTGAAACCTTACGTAATGCCTGTAAATCCTTTTGAAGATAGAAAGGATGTAAAATCGAGTGTTGCTGGTTTTAAATCGGCTATTTCTCATATTCGAGAGGGACATCCATTAGGGATTTTCCCAGCAGGAGAAGTTTCTACACATAAGGAAGGAAGACTATTAGTGGATAGGCCTTGGGAAGAAGTGGCTATGAAACTTTCTAAAAAAGCTGAGGTTCCTGTTGTACCAATTTATTTTCACGCGAGAAACAGTAAAATGTTCTATCGCTTAGCGAGAGTAAGTGATACACTTCGAACAGCCAAATTGCCATCAGAGCTTTTAACTCAAAAGGATCGAGTTATTAAAGTTCGAATTGGAAATGCAATTTCTGTAAACGATCAAAAGGAGCACATTTCATTAGCAGTTTATTCTCAGTTTCTTCGTAGAAAGACATATATGTTGGCTAATCCTTTTCAGAAGAAAAAGCTATTAAACACACTTCCAAAAACGTTGAAATTTCCAAAACCTCCAAAGAAAATTGCAGGTCCAATTCCACTTGAAAAAATGGAAAAGGAGATTGAAAACTTAAGAAAAACAGACAAACGACTTTTAATAAGCAAAAACTACGAAGTCTTTTTATCTAAAGCTGACCCAATTCCATACATCCTTCAAGAAATTGGAAGGCTTCGTGAAATTACTTTCCGCGAAGTAGGAGAGGGAACAAACAATAGTACAGACCTCGATAAGTTTGATAGCTACTATCACCACATGTTCCTATGGGATAATGAAGCCGAAAAACTTGCTGGTGCATACCGAATGGGGCTTGGTTCGGAGATTTTTCCTCGATTTGGGATTAATGGGTTTTACCTACAAGATCTTTTTAGATTCGACCCCGAATTGTTTGAAATGATGAGCGAGTCTATCGAAATGGGCCGAGCGTTTATCATTAAAGAATACCAACAACGCCCAATGCCGCTGTTTTTATTGTGGAAGGGAATCGTGCACACAACCTTGCGTTTCCCAGAACATAGATACCTAATAGGTGGTGTTAGTATTAGTAATAAGTTTTCAGAATTTTCTAAAAGCTTGATGATTGAGTTTATGAAATCGAATTATTACGATCCCTATGTAGCTCAATACATTAAGCCTAAGAAGGAGTATAAAGTGAAGCTAAAAGATGCTGACAAGGACTTTATTTTTGATGAAAGCGCAGCAGATTTAAATAAGTTCGATAGAATAATAGACGAAGTTGAACCTGGGAGCCTTAGAATACCTGTTTTAATAAAGAAATATATAAAGCAGAATGCTAAAGTGATTGCTTTTAACGTGGATCCTTTGTTTAATAATGCTGTAGATGGTTTAATGTATATCCGAATAGCCGATCTTCCCGAAAGCACTGTAAAACCTGTGATGGAAGAGTTTCAAGCAGAACTTGAGAGTAAATACTCTGATAAGAATATTGAAAAAACAGAAGGCGAATCTAATTCTGAAGCTTCAGAAAAAGACTAAAATACTTTTAAGACTTCTTGTTTCTGAAATTGGAAATTATCTTACTAGCGATAACTTCTGCCAGTCGAATTTTACTTTCTACTGTCCACCCAGCAATGTGAGGGGTTAAAAGTACATTGTCCATTTTGAAGAGTTCTTCTAAAGAGCTCGGCAAATTTTTGGAGTCAAAAAGAGTTTCAAAAGATAGTTTTTCAAATTCTAAAACATCTAGTCCAGCGCCAAGCACCTTACCCGACTTTAGTGCGTCAACCAAATCTGAAGTAACTACACTTTTTCCTCGAGCGGTGTTTATTAACCAAAAAGGTTTAGAAAAAGCATGGATAAACTCTTTGTTGATCATTTTATCTGTTAGAGGGGTCCAAGGTGTGTGTAGACTTAATACATCCGAATAGTCTTGAAGTTCTTTTAAGGAAACTTGTTTGGCATTTTCATCACCAACATTTTGCTTGATGTCGTAGCAAAGCACTTTACAATCAAAACCTCTAAGCTTTTTTGCAAATGCTTTACCCATATTCCCGTAGCCAATAATTCCAACGGTTTTTCCATCGAGTTCGGTTCCGCGATTGGCTTCCCGATTCCATTGTCCATTCTTCACTTCCATATCGGCTTTGTTAAGCTTGTTGAACAGGGAAAGAAGCATTCCTAATGCTTGTTCTCCAACAGCGTTTCTATTTCCTTCTGGAGCGGCAATAAGTTTGATGCCAAGACTTTCGGCATAGTCTATGTCGATACTTTCTAAACCAGCACCAACACGGGCGATGAACTTCAGGTTTGAAGCGGCATCTAAAAATGTTTTATCGATTTTAAACCGACTTCTAATGACAATCCCATCATAGCTCGAAATAATCTTTTCAATCTCTTCTTTTGTAGCCGTATAGTTTTCTTCATTTTGAAAACCAACGTCTTCCAGCGAGCTCATTAAAATCGGGTGATTGCTGTCTAAATGAAGAATTTTCATGCTGTGGGATTATTTTTTTGGATATGATTGCGGGTATGCAATTTCTTGTTTTTCAGAAAGATCTATGATCTTGTAGAAATTTCTTTCGCCATTATACCAATAACTGATTACAGCTTCGTTTTCCTCTAACTGAAACGGAAATTCATTTGAAAATGTGTTTTCACCCTCTTTAATTGGGTCGCTATGCATCACAAAACCTTTGTTTTCTGATTTGTTCTTCAAGTAAGCAACATAGTGATTCGGGTTTCCAATGAGCTTGGTAGCAACAAGAGTATGTCCTCGGAAAAATACATTTTGAATGATTACTTCAGAGTCTAAATTTGAAAAATGAATATTGATATTGATTCCAGTTCCACCTTCTTCAATCCCTGCAGCCCATTTTTGGAAGTTAGCATCTTGAATTTCAAACGGCGGATTCTCTTTAAACACAAGAATGTTATTTGAAGATTTACTTCCTCCACAGTTTAGGAAGCTAAAACTCACTAAAAGTATAGATAGTAAAACAAGACTGGTTCTAATTTTCTTCATAATTTCAAAATGATTAAATCGATTTAACCTTCAATACATTGAACCAGATGTGAAATTCTATAGCATCCCATTAGGCTGAATCCACTTGAACTTGTTTGTGTCTTCTGGAATTTTCACGCGTTCTGCAATTCGAAGCATCCTACTTGGTAGTTTAACGAGATAGTCACGAGCTTTTTCTGCTTCGTCGTTTAGATCGGTCATTTTTGAAATCTCCCAAAAATCGTTTAATTTCTGAAGTATTTCTATATAATCGTAAGTAGTATAAACTCCAAGGCGTTGAGCTGCATTACTGAAATCATCAAATGCAGAAGCCATCTTACCTCCACTTTGGCGTAGGTTTTGGGCAGGCATAATAATTTTTTTCTTCATCATGTCTTCAAATGCCAACATCATTTCGCTTGGATCATATTCGAAAATAGTTTTCACGAATTGACGATAGGCAATGTGATGCCTCATTTCATCTCCCGCTATAATATTACACATTTTAGAAAGCATTTTATTTCCCTTATCCTTAGCAATTTTAGCCACGCGTTTATGCGAAATATTCGTAGCTAATTCTTGAAAGCTTGTATAAACAAAGTTTCTGTATGGGTCACGGCCTGTACCTACTTCAAAGCCGTCGTTAATTAGGTGATGGGTAGTTATTTCAACTTCTCTCATATTTACCCTTCCAGATAAATAAAGATATTTATTTAGAGTATCACCATGTCTGTTTTCTTCACCTGTCCAGTGACGAATCCATTTACTCCATCCATTTCGTCCGTGTTGGTCCACGCCTTCCATGTCCATTAACCAACTTTCATAGGTTGGTAATGCTTCTTCTGTAACCATATCGCCCACCAAGACAACCCAAAAATCGTAACCAAGCTCTTTGGCTTCTTCACGGAGCTGATGAATCTCCTCCATATAGTTTTCTTTTTGAAAATCAGGTAAAAGGTCTGTGGGTTGCCAAATCTTTTCAACAGGAATAAGGTATTTGTCGATGTATTCATCGATTTCCTTTTCCACTGTTTGCATAACTTCCAATCGGATATTTTTAAGCTTCATAGTCTTTGATTATAGAACAAATATAGTAAGGTCGATTCATTTATTGTAATAAAGAGTTCTTAATTCCTTCCTGTTTCATCAGGATATAATAGGTGGACAGGGTCGCTTTGCCAAATTTCTTTAGTATCTACTTCAAGCATAGAAAGTTTGCCCTTGAAAGCTGCTCCTGTATCTACATTCCAAACATTGGCAAAATTGATGGGTTTTTCATGTCCAACACGGGTTACGGGTGTATGGCCAATGTAAATTTCTTTGAATAGCTTTAAACGGTTTGGATATCTATCATCATGCATTGGAATAGAAGTATCTAAAGAACAAGCCATTTCCCACAAAGTACGATCCCAATAAACTAAATTAGGGTAATATTCATGCTCTGGACCGTGTAGATTTGTAAAACCTCCATGGATAAAAAGTCTGTTTTCAGAATCAATATGATAGTTAACAAGATTTTCAAGAAATTTAATATGATCTTTTTTCTCTATTCTAGTAACTCCTTTGTAGCTCTGTACAGTACTTTCGCCACCAACGCGAAGCCACATTGGGTTTGACTCGCCAGTTTTCAGGTAATTATAAAGTAATTCATCATGATTGCCACGAAGAAAAATACAATCGTTGCTTTTTGAAAACTCTATAAAAAACTTGATTACATCTGCCGATTGACTCCAACCATCTACATAGTCACCCATGAAAATATATTGGGTGTTTGATGGTAGGTTAGCTCTTTCAATAACTTGCTTTAGAGCTTTAAGTCCGCCGTGAATATCTCCTATAGCTACTGTTTTCATATTTCTAATTATTTGAACTCGAAAACTATTAAAGATAAAGTTAATAGACCCTAATGAAAGACTAAACTTTTCGAAAAGAAAATAAACCGAATTACAACTTAATACAAAATTTCACATGGAAATAATCCAAATAAATTGGAGTATATCCATGTGAATTGTAATTTTGAAGTATCGTAAAATTAAAAAATAGTTTATGTCTGCTAATTATTTGAAAGGTCGAGGGGCTCAAAAGAATGTGCATAATCGCTTTTCAAAAAATCAGAGTGAAGTTTTAGATGACTATCTTAATTTTTGTGAAGTTGAAGGCGAAGATGCCAATAAGAATAAAACGAAGCATCTTGAAGTTTTTTCTAAGACCTTTGTAAATAAGGTGACAAGTCCAGATGTGGGTATGGTTTATTCGGCTAATCCTTATCAAGGCTGCGAACATGGATGTGTATATTGTTACGCCAGAAATAGCCATGAATATTGGGGCTATGACGCGGGATTGGATTTTGAACGAAATATTCTCTTTAAAAAGAATGCACCAAAACTTCTTGAAGAAAAAATAACATCTAAAAACTGGGATGGAAGTAGCATTGTCTTTTCTGGAAACACAGATTGCTATCAACCTTTGGAAAGGAAGTTGGAGATTACTCGAAAATGCTTGGAAGTAATGCTGAAATGGAAGCATCCCACAGGAATTATCACCAAAAACTCCTTGATTCTTCGCGATTTGGATATCTTAAAGGAAATGGCAAAACTGAAAATTATTACTGTAAATATTTCCATCAGTTCACTTTCCGAAGATACCCGAAGATTGTTGGAGCCACGAACAGCCAGTATTAAACAGCGCCTAAAAGTGGTGGAGGAACTTTCCAAAAACAACATTCCCGTTCGCGTGATGATGGCACCGATTATCCCTTCTTTAAACAGTCATGAAATCCTTCCACTAGTTAAAAAGGTTTCGGAACTTGGAGCTAAAGATGTGAATTATACAATGGTTAGACTCAATGGTCAAGTTGCCGAAATCTTTAAAGATTGGGCGCATAAAACCATTCCTGACCGCGCTGAACGCATCCTAAACCAAATCGCCGAGTGTCACGGCGGTAATCTAAACGACAGCAATTGGGGATGGAGGATCAAAGGCGAAGGCATCATCGCCGAACAAGTAAAAGATACGATGGCGCTTGCAAAAAACAAATATCTCTCAGGGGAAGGAATGCCAGTTTTGGATAGGTCACATTTTTTGAAGTTGAAGGATCCACAGTTGCGGTTGTTTTGAGAGGTGCCTGTGAGAAATCAAACCCCAAAGGTCTTAAAGACCTTTGGGGTTTTAATCGGTCAATAACTCTATAAAAAATCCATAAGCAAGCTTATGAGAAAAGGCCCCAAAGGTTTTTAAAAACCTTTGGGGCCTGGAGAAGTATAGAAAAACCTTAAGAATAGATTATTTCATTTCTTCGTAAAGCTTTTGAAGAGTTGTGCTGTTGATTCTCAATTAATTCACAACCAACTTTTGTGTAACAATTCCTTTTGAAGTTACAGATCTGATATAGTAAACTCCCGACTGAAGTGTAGATACGTCTAGATTTGCATGTTTTTTATTTAAGTCGGATTGTTTGAAAACTAACTTTCCTGTTGTGTCAAAAATGTTGATATCACTAATGATGTTGTTTTCACTAGAAATAGTGATTAATTCGGAAGCAGGATTTGGATACATGTGCATACCATTCATGTTTAGCTCTTGGTCTTGAATCCCCATAGTTCCAATTCGTTTATAGTCATAGATATAATCACAAATGTAGATTAGGTTTCCTTGATCATTCTCGGTGTACCAATGTTGAAGGACAACCATATTTTGTATTTCCACAAGTCTTTTTGTCTCTGATCTATCCTCGGGAGTTACGGGAAAAACAAGCTGATCGACCGTATAGTCCATATTGTACTCATATATCCTTCTGTTAGTAACTCTATTGCCACTTTTATGTTCCCACTTTATGCAATTTTTGTTGTCATCGTAGTAAAACCATTCCGCTCCAGGAAAATCCCAAGAGGAACCATTCCAAATAGATGGTTTTGAAGTTAGCAAGGTGCCGTCAGGATTATAGATATATTCAATTTTCCAAGCATCTTCTAAAGTACCCGACATCCATGTATCCTGTACAAATTCTTCAATAACCTGACCATTTTCGTTATATGTAATTGTGCACTGTTCAAAGAGTTCATCTTCGTTTAAATACAACTCCCAATGTGTTAGTTTGTTATCGTCATAGAAATATAGGTATGTTCCACCTAAAGAGAAAGTGGGGCCTCCAAAACTATTGTAGTTTGAACGCGACGTAAGGTTTCCATTGTCGTCATAAGTGTAGTCCATATAATAAACGTGGGTCCAGTTACCATTTATAAGTTGATAACCATCCAATTTAACAACATTGTTAGCGGCGTCATACGTCAACGAATCTCTTACTCTTACGGCATCATCTATAAGTAGATTGTCGGTAGAGGTTAGTAGTAAATCTGAGTTATATGTGTATTTCTCATACTCAAGATAATCCGAGGATCGATATTCTTTAAGTAAATATTCTTTATCAACATTTTGAGTGATTCCTGAAGCCGAAAGGGCAATTGCAGTACAAGCGAGTAAAATTTTCTTCATTATTATTTATCGTAGGGATTAGCTTTGTTAAGCTTTTCCTAACAAACTTACGTGAATTTTCTAAAATCAACAGTGTGTATATCGAGTTCTAAACAAAACAATTTCCCATGAATGAATCATTCATAATAAGGATTAAGGTTCTGTGAATTGAACAAGACAATTTGAAAACTACAGATGTTTTATTTTAAAATTATACTCTTTGTGCCATGTACGATATGAATATATCTGCATCGAATGGAGAGTATAAGGACTTAGAGTTTTCCTTCCCACTCCGCATAAAACTGTTGTAGAAAAATCTCCATAAACTTGTGTCTTTTCTCTGCAATTTTGCGGCCGGTTTCGGTGTTCATTCTGTTTTTTAAAAGTAAAAGTTTTTCGTAGAAATGATTTATAGTTGGTGCATTTGAAGCTTTATATTCTGAGGACGTCATATCTAAATTTGGGGAAATATCAGGATCGTAAAGTTTTCGACCTTTGAACCCTCCATAGTTGAATGTGCGCGCAATACCGATTGCTCCTAAAGCATCTAATCTGTCAGCGTCCTGTACTACGTCTAATTCTTTCGAAGTGAATTTTTGTATATTATTTCCGCCTTTAAACGAAATGTTTTCAATTATTTTCACCACGTGTTGAATGGTTTCTTCTGAAATATTTTGAGTCTTTAAAAACTCGCTTGCTTTCTTAGGGCCAATGGTTTCATCGCCATCGTGAAACTTGGAGTCGGCTATATCGTGAAGCAAAGCCCCTAAAGCAACCACAGTCTTATCCACTTTTTCACCTTCGGCAATAAGAAGTGAGTTTTTATAAACACGTTCAATATGAAACCAATCGTGTCCGCCTTCAGCATCTTTTAATTCATTTTTGACGAAAGCAATGGTATTTTGGATTATATCTCCTTCTGAAATAGTTGTCATTTTCAATCTTTTTAAAATCTACTTTCGTCGAATATTGTTCTCTTAATTCTGAGAGCTATGGGAGGAAGGATAATTACTTATAAATTTTTGAAACTACAATCGTTTCCACTTGATCAATCAACGCTTCCACTTCATAGTCAGAAATTTTAATCGCGGGATGCGCAATCAGTTCTAACCGAACACCCATTTGAATCGGGAACATTCCGTTGCGTTGAAGTTTCCAGGAATTATTTATGGTAACAGGAACTACATACCCATCTGGGATTTTCTTGAAAAGTGTTTGTAATCCTGTTCTTCTGAAAGGTTTTGGAACACCTGTTTTGCTTCGTGTTCCTTCGGGAAAAATAACACCGCTTCGATTGTGTTTTTGAAGATATTTTGAAAATTTCACCATCTCAACAATAGCTTGTCGTGGATTTTTTCTATCAATTAGAATAGAGCCACCATGGCGTAAATTGTATGAAATAGAAGGAATTCCTTTGCCTAGTTCTATTTTAGAAATAAACTTAGGATGATGCTTTCGCAAATACCAACTAATGGGTGAAATATCCCACATGCTTTGATGGTTTGAAACAATTATGATGGGAACATTTTCAGGAATATCCTCACTTATTTTAATGTGAAAAGTTGTCCCAACTGCATGTAAGCATCGCAATAAAGTCCAATTGAAGATGTCAACCGTTTTTTTATGGGCTGAATATCCAAACCAATTAAAAGCAATCCATTGTAATGGATGAAAAATCAATATTGTTATACCGAAAAGAAGGTAAAACAATGCTGAAAAAGGATAGCTTATTATTTTTAAAAGTGCTTTCATTGATTGTCAAAAGTAAGAAAACCGCCCTTAAAAAAAGACGGTCATCTTATTGTTAGCGTAAATTTTATTTTTCTAAAAAAGCCAATGATTCATTATTTCTGCTCATCATCTTTCTGTGAAATTTCCGGTTCCTGAGCCTATCGATTTCGTTCAAGATAAACTCTGTCGTGGGGCTATTTCGATTTGTTTTTCAATGTATTTCGGTCAATGTGTATATAATTGTAGACACAGATTCCGATAATTAATAGCCAAAACCCACGATAGAGCCAGTTATTTACTTCCTTTCCTAATAAGCGCGACACTTCAGGATTCTCATAAATATTGTAGCCTAAGGCTCCAAGAGCTAGAATCCCTATTACGATTGTTAATGGTTTGTTTAGCTGTATCAATAGCTATTCAACTAATTAGCAATATTCGTTGTATGCGTTTTTTAGGTTTTCTGCAATTGCTTCAGCTGGTCGTCCTTCAATATGGTGGCGTTCCAACATGTGTACTAATTCGCCATCTTTAAATAACGCCATTGCTGGAGAGCTTGGAGGAAAAGGGACCATGTGAGCACGAGCTGCTTCAACAGCTTCTTTATCTACACCTGCAAAAACAGTCACTAAGTTATCTGGCTTTTTGCTATTTTGAAGGCTCATGTTTGCACCTGGACGAGCATTAGCTGCGGCACAACCACAAACTGAATTTACTACCACAAGAGTAGTGCCTCCTTTTTTCATTAATTCATCAACTTCATTTGCTGTATGTAATTCGCTGAAACCTGCTCTTGTCAAGTCTTCGCGCATCGGTTTTACGAGTTCTGCTGGGTACATAATATTTAGATTTAGATTGTATTAAAATTAGACTACAAAGATACTAATTCTGAAAGGAAAAATATTCCTAATTAAAATGAGTTGACTGCTAAAGAAATTCTAAATGTTCAGGACTATAATCCAATGAAACTTTATGAGTGTAATGAGGTCCATCCTATACCAATTAAGGCTAGGTGAAGTTCCTAAATGACTTCTTTTTATTTCATATCAAAGCTAACCCCAAATATAATAACCTCATCCATTTTTAAATTTTGAAGGCTGTATTTTTAGGATTTTAAAGATCAGTTTTGGTTCTGGTAGCCCCGAATTCTCTCGGAACATGACTTGTTCTTTGGTAATGCGTCTTAACGTCTTAATTCCTTTTTACTTAAATATAATTTTCCTGTCACTTGTTTAAAATAATTACCTTTGTCGGCTCTTAAAAGAAAAATTACACGCTATATGCTTCGTTGGATACTCGCTCTTCTTGGTTATTTCTTATACCGTTTTCCGGGTGCCATTGCTGGGTTTTTTATAGGAAGCTTGTTTGATAATACAACTATTAAAACTTCGAGCTATAAAACTTCTTTTGGACCTTCTAAAAGTGTGTCGCCTGCCGATTTTGAATTGCATTTACTCTCTTTGGCTTCCTTAGTAATAAAGGCAGATGGCCATATAACTCAAGCAGAATTGGACTACGTGCGCCAATATTTTGTTCAAGCTTATGGAAAGGATCGTGCAAACGAGACATTCCGAGTTTTTAATGAAGTAGTTAAAAAGAGAGAGGTGTCTGCCGAAAATATTTGTAATGTACTGCGTCAACGCACTAGGTATGAAAGCCGACTTCAAATACTCCACTTTTTATTTAGCATTGCCAATGCAGATGGTCGCGTTTCAGAATCAGAAGTAAGAGAGATTAATAATATTTCTAGGTATTTAGGTGTCTTTCTGAGAGATTTTGAGAGCATTAAGGCTATGTTCTTTAAAAACCCTGATAGTGCCTATAAAATTTTGGAAATCGATCGAAATGCCACTGATGCCGAAGTGAAAAATGCATTCCGAACTATGGCTAAAAAATACCATCCCGATAAACTTGCACATTTGGATGAAGCCCACCGAAAAGGGGGTGAAGAGAAGTTTAAAAAGGTTCAGGAAGCCTACGACCAGATCAAGAAGGAGCGGGGGATGTAACTGTGAGGAAATTATGAAATTTTAAACCCCAAAGGTCTCGAAGACCTTTGGGGTTTGTTTTTTATTCATTCCTATATTTTCGTCTGATTATTATCTTATCCAACTGTCTCTCAATTATCAGTCGCGCCAAAGTTTCTCCTGCAGTTTCTTTTTGAGCATTTTCCGTAAGAGCAGCCATAGCTTTTTCTTGAGAAATGTCAATTCGATATAGAATGGAAATGAGTCTATTAAAGTCGGTTGTCAATAGTTGGTCTAAATGTTCTGCAAGTTTTTCTCGCAGCGCGTTATAAGAATGTCCTTCAAGTGAAACCATCTCATTAGGAACAATAATTTCATAGCTCCATAACAGAGCTTTTGTGCTATCATCGTCGTTCTTCATAACTTATTTAGGCTCCATATTTAAACCCCAAAGGTCTTGAAGACATTTGGGGGTTTTTGGCTTAATTGGCTTTTTCAACTTTCGTTTTAATGAACTCATATAGTAGTCGCACTCCCATTCCCGTTCCACCTGAAGGGTATAAACCTCTTGGCTTTTCCAAAAATGCAGGACCTGCAATGTCTAAGTGAATCCAGTCATAATCTGTGAAATGCTCTAGAAATTTTCCAGCGGTACTCGCGCCACCAACGGGACCGCCAATGTTTTTTAAATCTGCTACGTCACTTTTTAAAAGATCTTCAAACTCCTTCCAAAATGGAAGTTGGGCGAGGCGTTCGTAAGTGGTTTCTCCAGATTGTTTTAAAGAATCCATTTGTTCTTGGTGGTTACCAACCATTGCAATTCCAAACGGACCTGTAATTGCTGCGGCTGCACCAGTTAAGGTAGCTAAATCAATCACGAGCTCTGGTTTGTATTGCTTGGCATAGGTTAAGGTATCGGCTAAAATCAATCTACCTTCGGCATCGGTGTTCTGAACTTCTACCGTGGTACCGTCCATCATGGTTATCACATCGTCAACCAACAAAGCGCTCCCATCTATTTTATTGTCAGTTGCGGGAACGAGACCAATCACATGATAAGGAAGTTCATTTACTGCCACTGCAGACATAATACCTACAACTGTTGCTGCACCACCCATATCAGATTTCATTGTAGACATATGTCCTCCAGTTTTTAAGGAATAGCCTCCCGTATCGAAAGTCACACCTTTACCAACCAAGACTAACGGTTTTTTGTTGACAGCATTTTTAGGTTTATAAGTCATAATGTTGAAGGTTGGTGGTATTTTAGAGCCTTGATTTACTCCTAATAATCCGCCCATGCCTAATGCTGCGATTTCTTCTTTATGAAGAACTTCGGTTTTAAAGCCATACTCTTTTCCAGCTTCTACAATTCTTTCAGAAAATCGTAATGAGTCAAGTTTGTTCGGCGGTTCATTTACTAAAGTGCGTGTAAGTGAAACCCCTTTAATAAGATTTGTAACTTGATTAATAGTTTTTTCTGAAACCTCTTTTTGAGAAATATAGACTTCAAATTTTTTGCTTTCCTTTTTCTTATGATAAGGATTGAACTTATAACTACCTATGAGTAGTCCTTCTAAAAAGGAATTCTTAAGATCTTCTGGTGAATCTTTTAAACCAGTTAAAGAAGCGTAAAGGCAGTTTTCTTTATTTAACATTTTAAAGAGTGAAATACCTAGCTGTCTATTTTGCTCAAGATCTTGAGACGTGGATATTACCCAAAAGCTTTGTGAATCGCCAAAAGAGGTAATCATCTCATCTTTTTTGCTTTCGAATACTGCTGTTATTTTCTTAGAAAGTGAAGAGCTCATGTCGTACTTTTTCACCTCTTTTTCCTTAGAAATAAAAACGATTTTATTTAAATCTTTAGGAATGTCTTTACTTGAATTATAAGAACGTAATTCAAGGTTTAAATATGAATTTTCCAAACTGATAAATTAGAATTTAGTGTTTGTGAATAAGGCTTTCCACAAACACGATTATTAAAATAATTAAAAATCAATATACGCTTTTTTGATGAACATATACTTTGCTTTTTCTAACTAATTAGAAAAATAGGGCAATCAAATTTAGAAGGTAAATGATTAATTATCTACACTTAACTTCTTTTTTAGATTAAACTAAATATATCTTTTCAAAAATAAAAATTATATCTTTGTAAGAAAATAATTTCTATGATGACTTTAGCCGAGGAGAACTATTTGAAAGCCATTTTTCATCTGGAATATGAAAGTGGCGGTGAAGTGAGTACAAACGCTATTGCTGAAAAGATGGAAACAAAACCATCTTCTGTAACCGATATGGTTCAGAAATTAGCCGAAAAAGAAATGGTTCTTTATCGACGCTACAAAGGTGTTCAGCTCACGGAAGAAGGAAAAAAAACAGCGGCCTACGTTATTCGAAAACACCGCTTATGGGAGGTTTTCTTGGTGGAGAAATTGGATTTTCACTGGGATGAGGTACACGAAATAGCAGAACAATTAGAGCATATTCAATCTGATGAGTTGATTACTCGACTTGATAAATATTTAGGAAGTCCAGATTTCGATCCACATGGAGACCCAATCCCCGATGAGCATGGAGTTTTAAAACGAACTTCGAAAAAACTCCTTTCAGAGCTTGACAAAAACCAACAAGGGATTTGTGTGGGTGTAAAAGAGTCTAGCGCAGAATTTCTTCAGTATCTAGATAAAAAAGGAATAAGTATAGGTACTAAAATTACCGTCCTTGGAAAAGAGTTTTTCGATGGATCTATGGTTGTGGAAGTAGGAAAAGGCCAGTTTTTTATATCGCTTAAAATTGCAGACAACCTTTTTGTTCAAACTGCTTAAGCAGTTAGCTGTAAATCATTCAAATTTTAATTTAAAAAGAGTTCACTATAGATGAGAAAAATCTTAATTATCCTGACTATAATTTTTGTGTCTACTAGCTGTAAGGAGGCTGCCGAAAATGATGGAAGACTTCAAGTTGTAACTACAACCAATATATTGGCTGATCTGGCTTCAGAAATTGGAGGGGATAGAATTTCACTTCAAAGCTTGATGGGTGCTGGTGTAGATCCACACTTGTATAAGGCGAGTGAAGGTGACGTCTCAAAACTGCATAACGCAGATATTATTTTCTATAGCGGTCTTCACTTGGAAGGAAAATTAGTTGACATTTTCGAGAGAATGAGCTCGACAAAAAACACCGTTTCGCTGGGAGATAAACTTCCAAAAGATCAGCTTATCTCTTCTGAAAACTTTGGAGGAAATTATGACCCACACGTGTGGTTTAATATCCAGTTCTATAAAAAGTTTGCACATATCATAACGGAAGAGCTATCCAAAACAGACCATAGAAACGCTGAGTTTTATGCGGCCAACAATGAAAAATATCAAAAGAAATTGGACTTTCTAGAAGAAGAGCTAAAGTCAACTGTCAATAGTCTTCCAAAAGAGAAGCGAATTTTGGTGACCGCACATGATGCATTTAACTATTTCGGTAATGCTTTTGATTTTCAAGTAGTGGGTCTTCAAGGAATTTCGACTGCCACAGAAGCTGGAGTAAAAGACGTTCAAGAGATGTCGAAGTTTATTATCGATAATGAAGTAAAAGCAATTTTTATTGAAAGCTCTGTTCCGCGTCGGACTATTGAAGCGCTACAGGCAGCAGTGATTTCAAAAAACCACGACGTAAAAATTGGAGGATCTTTATTTAGTGATGCTCTCGGAAACCCTGGCACTGAAGAAGGAACTTACATTGGCATGTTCCAGTATAATGTGAATACAATTGTAAATGCTCTTAAATAATGGATGAGAAAAAAGCAGTTAAAGTAGATGACCTTACTGTAGCTTATAACTATAAGCCGGTTCTTTGGGATATTGACCTTTCTGTACCTGAAGGCGTGCTTATGGCTATTGTTGGTCCAAACGGAGCTGGAAAATCGACACTTATAAAAACCATTCTCGGAATTATTAAACCAATTGCTGGTAGTGTTTCTATTTTCGGAAAACCCTATTCACAACAACGAAAACACGTGGCCTATGTTCCACAGAAAGGAAGTGTAGATTGGGACTTTCCTACAACCGCTTTCGATGTTGTTTTGATGGGAACTTATGGCGGATTAGGCTGGATTAAACGCCCTGGCGCAAAAGAAAAGAAAATTGCTTTAGAATCAATGGAGAAAGTAGGGATGCTTTCCTTTAGAAACCGACAAATAAGCCAGTTGAGTGGAGGGCAACAACAACGCGTATTTCTTGCACGAGCATTGGCACAAGATGCATCAATATACTTTATGGATGAACCTCTACAAGGTGTTGATGCAACAACTGAAGTGGCAATCATTAATATCTTGAAAGAATTGAGGAAATCGGGTAAAACAGTAATCGTTGTTCATCATGATTTACAAACAGTGCCTGAGTACTTCGATTGGGTAACTTTCTTAAATGTGAAGAAAATCGCAACCGGACCCGTGAAAGAAATTTTTAACGATGGTAACCTCACCAAGACCTATGGAATTAACTATAAGGTGGCGGTGAATAAATAGAGCAGGTAGTTGGAGGACGAAACAATTGAAGTGGGTCCGATTTTTATTGAAAAACAAAACCATCCCAAGAAAATATAGATTATCAGGGACAACAAACTACCGTCTAGCATCTACCAACTAAAGACTACCAACAAACATGACAATTACAGAATATTTCGAATTCCTACAACACGACTATACCCTGAGGACCATTACCTTGGGGACTGCGGTGCTAGGAAGTATTTCTGGAATGTTAGGAAGCTTTGCGGTCTTAAGAAAAGAAAGCCTATTAGGAGACGCTATTTCACATGCCGCATTACCAGGAATTGCTTTAGCATTTATAATTACAGGAGCTAAAGATTCAGGAGTTCTATTGTTAGGAGCTTTAGTGAGTGGGTTGATAGGAACATACTGGATTCGAGGAATAACTTCAAAAACACATCTAAAAAGTGACACAGCTTTAGGGCTCATTCTATCAACCTTCTTCGGATTTGGAATGCTGTTGTTGACCTTTATTCAAAAACAACCTAACGCAAATCAAGCAGGTCTAGATAAATACTTATTTGGACAAGCAGCTACATTGGTAGAAAGCGATGTTAGATTGATGGTTATTGTAACAGGAATATCACTATTCTTTTTGCTTCTATTCTGGAAGGAGTTTAAAATCCTTCTTTTTGATGCAGATTATGCTAAAACCCTTGGTTTTAATACAAAATCCATCGATTTGTTAGTGACGTTTCTAATTGTTTTAGCCATTGTTCTTGGTCTACAAACTGTTGGAGTAATTTTGATGAGTGCAATTCTATTGGCGCCAGCTGCAGCGGCTAGACAGTGGACAAATAGTTTAAGCACAATGGTTTTGCTAGCCGGAATTTTTGGTGCGCTTTCAGGTGTGTTTGGAACAGCTATAAGCGCAAGTCAAGACAATCTTTCTACAGGCCCGGTAATAGTAATTGTGGCAAGTGTTTTTGTGCTGTTTTCTTTGATTTTCTCACCGGGAAGAGGTCTTCTGTTTCGTGAAATTAGAATCCGAAATAACAGAAATAATGTGAAGCTAATGAAGACACTCCAATTCATGTATGATATAGCAAAAGAACACGAAAATATTTCACATCCGCATGCTATCCGAATCTTGAATAACTTCCAAGGATATACAAAGAGTTCTTTGAAAAAAATGGAACATGAGGGATGGATAAACATAAAGGGGCAAGAATGGGCAATGACGAAAGAAGGATATAAAAAAGCTGCCGAAATGTATAATCAAAACATTAAAAATGAGTAGTCCACAAATTGAAATACAACTAATTGCTGCTCTTGTGGCCATGGCTTGTGCTATTCCAGGAGTGTTTTTAGTGCTTCGGAAAATGGCATTAATCAGCGATGCTATTAGTCATTCAATTTTACCAGGAATTGTAATAGGGTTCTTTATTACTCAGGATCTTAATTCGCCATTGTTAATATTTTTGGCCGCCCTCACCGGTGTGTTGACTGTAGTTTTAGTAGAATACCTACAGAAAACAGGCCTCGTTAAAGAAGACACAGCAATAGGTTTAGTATTCCCTTTGCTTTTTAGTATTGGAGTAATTTTAATTTCTAAAAACGCTAGCGATGTCCATCTTGACGTTGATGCTGTTCTATTGGGTGAACTCGCTTTTGCGCCTTTTGATCGAGTGGAATTTGGCGGCACAGATTGGGGACCTAAATCTCTTTGGGTGATGGGAAGTATCTTAACCGTTACAGTAACTTTATTACTTCTCTTTTTTAAGGAGCTAAAAGTAAGTACGTTCGATGCTGGTCTATCTTCAGCTTTAGGTATTTCGCCATTGGTTATTCATTATGGATTAATGTCTGTGTCTTCTATAACCATAGTGGGAGCTTTTGATGCCGTTGGGGCTATTTTGGTTGTTGCTCTAATTATTGCGCCCGCAGCTACAGCATATCTACTCACGAATGATCTTAAAAAAATGATTGGACTTTCTTTAATGTTTGGAGTAGTTTCGGCCATTGGAGGATATTGGTTTGCTCATTTTTTAGATGCTTCTATTGCTGGATCTATCGCTACAACCTTGGGTGTGATTTTCTTATTGGTCTATTTATTTGCACCAAACAAAGGATTGATTTCTGTATTGTATCGTCAAAAACGACAAAGAACTGAAGTTTCATTAATCACTT
>Ga0209075_1001188_pt1 | contig 24900 bp, 19 predicted proteins | sample Stecom2011_FD_187523 | JGI IMG/M metagenome (GOLD analysis project Ga0209075, IMG submission 187523) | Agricultural soil microbial communities from Utah to study Nitrogen management - Steer compost 2011 (SPAdes) (version 2) | ecosystem: Environmental > Terrestrial > Soil > Agricultural land...
AGGCGGTCAACACCTTCGATCACCACCCGCTCACCCGCAGCCAGCCCTTGGGTAACCAGAGTAAACTCGGCATCGCCCTGCCCCAGCTGCACCGGGCGCATACGCGCTTTCAGCTCGTCATCTACAACCCAGACAAAACGTCCCTGGTTGCCAAACTGCAGCGCGTCGTTGGGCACTTTCAGTACATTGTCATACACCGCCAATTGCAGACGCACATTGACAAACTGCTGCGGAAACAAAGCGTTGTCTTCATTGGTAAAGCGCGCCTTGAGACGCAGGGTACCGGTACTGACATCCACCTGGTTGTCGATGCTGTCCAACACACCGGTGGCCAGCAGCTGTTGCTCATCACGGCTCCAGGCTTCCACCGGCAACGGTTCGCCTCTGGCTACTGCCTGCAGCAGCTCGGGCACATACTGTTCGCCCAGGGTGAAACTGACCGCAATGGGTTGCTGCTGGGTAATGGTGGCCAGTACGGTATTGCCGGCGGCCACGTTATTGCCCACATCCACCGCCCGCAAGCCCAGACGACCATCAATCGGCGCAGTAATGCGGCTGTATTCAACATTCAGCCTGGCCGCGTCACGCTGGGCTTCACGCACCTTCAGGGTACCGCGCAGCTGGGTAACCTGCGCCTGCTGTTGTTCCAGCGTCTGCCTGGCAATCGATTCATTCCTGAGCAGACCCTGATAGCGGCGCAAATCCTGTTCGGCTTGTTGCAACTGAGCGCGGGTTTCCTGCAGGGCACCTTCGGCCTGCAACAGCGCCGCCTGGTAGCTGCGGTCATCCAGTTGTGCCAGTACTGTGCCTTTTTTTACATCCTGGCCTTCATTGAACAGCACTTCACGCAAAATGCCGCTGACCTGACTGGTTACTTCGGTGCTGTTCCAGGCGGTGACTGTACCCAGCGCCTTCAGGCTGCGGGCAAACCGGCCCTGCTCCAGCCGCTGTACGCTGACCGGTACCGCCTCCAGCATAAAGCCACCGCGCATGCCCATGGCAGGACCGCCGGCTGACCGGCTGGCCGGTTTTGATTCACCACCAAGCTGCTGCCAGCCCCAATAACCGCCTGCAGCGAGCACAACCAGCAACAACCAAAACCAGAGCTTGCGAAAAACAGATGAAGAAACAAAAAATTTAGACACGGCTGTCCGACCCGTCAGTTGAAATGCTGTAGAAGATAGCAGGCTGCCATGAATTATTCAGAGTGTTTACACTGCATTTACCCGCACACCTGACTCTTTCATGCCAGAGGGTTAGCCGCTGTAACCCGGCAAAATACTAAAGGATGCGCCGAACAGTGTTGACGAAGCAGTCAGGGTCAGGCAAAGCGGCAAAAAAGCGCAGCTTACTTGTAACAAATGAACCTTTTGAGCTAATTTTCAACAGCAACCTAGCAACGCAGATAATTATTCTGCGTTATCCAAAACAAAAAGCACTCCGTCACATGGGGTAGCAGACGCAGCACTTCTCTGTACACAGGCCAGAACCAGCCCGCCGTTTGACGACAAACGACAATTTGTTCCCAGTGCTGAAAAGCGGGGCCATGGGTATTTTTGTGCGTACAAATGGAAGCACAAGAACCAACCAAAGCTGCAGGCGCATTGTCAAGCCCGGCCTTACTGCGCTGGCTTGTACGGATCGTTCTAAAAGTTGACTGCAGCAGACAGGAACAAAAAGCCCCGCAAGCTACCGGACTTTGGCAGCATTCAGGATCTGCCTGACATTTCTTGGTGCTTGTGTAAAGCGCAAAATTGGTGCCCGAAACCGGAATCGAACCGGTACGATGGATACCCATCGAGGGATTTTAAGTCCCTTGCGTCTACCTATTCCGCCATTCGGGCTGAATGACATGGCCGTCTCGGTGTACCGAACAGGCGCAAAAATATATAGGTTTTTTTCGACAACTTCAAGCAGCAAGAGCAAAGCATGGCTGCCAGCCGTATTTTTACCTGCTCGACGCTCAAGCTTGAGTTCCGACAAGTCTTGAAAACCCGACCAGTGGCCAGCTTTATAGCAGCTGCAAGAAGCGTCTGCTTTACCTCTCAAGACAGTTTACTTGTGTGTTTAAAAGGGTAATATATGCCAGTCAGTCTGCAACAGTTGCGGATTGATTTCCATGGAAAATCAACTCTTCTCTATAAGGAGAAAATAATGAAAACAGCTCTGAAACTTTCCGCACTGGCTCTGGCCGGCATTCTGGCTACCGGTTGCTCCCTGACCAAAGAAGCAGATGCACGCATTACTGCTTCAGAACAAGCTGCTGCCCAGGCTCAAGCCCGTGCTGACGAAGCATACAACAAGGCTAACGAAGCTCTGTCGGCAGCCCAGCGCGCCCAACAGACCGCTGACGAGGCCAACGAGCGTGCGTTGCGCATGCTGGAAAAAGCAAGCCGCAAGTAATTGTGACTGGCAAAAAAGCCGATCTCCAAGATCGGCTTTTTTATATTCGACAGCTGTTTTCAACCTGCTCAGTCAACTGCCTTTTTTCCACCGTGTATCCGCTGCAACAGCTCTGCTTCCGACTGTGAAAGCCCGCATGCATGCTGCAAGTCCTCAATGGTCGCACCCAGCCCGACCAGCCGGGCAGCCTCTATAAACGAGAGACTCCCCGGATCACGCTGCTCAAGCTGCAGCAGCTTGTCCGGCATCGGAGCAAACTGTTCACGCAGTTCATGCAGCTCTTTACCCATCTGCATGCTCCCGGCCAAGTAATTGTCCAGGCGCCGCACCAGGCTGCTCAACTGCTTTTTATGTAGCTGCTCCTGTTGCTCCAGCTGCTCCTTCAGCACCTGCAACTGCCTGCCCTGCCAGTACAAGACATAACCGGTCACTGCTGCCAGCAGCAGGACAAATCCAAGCAGCCCGTACCACATCAGTAGCCGTCCAGTTCCGCCCACTCCTGTGCGGTCATCATTTTCTCCAGGTCAACCAAAATCAGCAACTCATCATTCTTGTTGCAGACGCCCTGAATGAACCTGGCTGCTTCTTCATTACCGACATTCGGCGTTGTTTCAATTTCAGACTCACGCAGATAAACCACCTCGGCCACACTATCGACCAGAATCCCCACGACCTGCTTGTCGGCCTCAATGATGACAATACGGGTGTTGTCTGTAATTTCGGCTGAAGGCAAACCAAAGCGCTGCCGGGTATCAATTACCGTCACCACATTGCCGCGCAGGTTAATGATGCCCAGCACATAAGTGGGCGCTCCTGGTACCGGGGCAATTTCCGAATAGCGCAAAACCTCCTGGACCTGCATGACATTGATACCATAGGTCTCATCTTCCAGACGGAAAGTTACCCATTGCAGGACAGGATCATCGGAACTGTTTGCAGATGTAATGTTCATTCACTTCTACCTTGTTTCAAACCGGCCGTCTTGAGTGACGTGCCATAAGTATTGTTTGTTATCGGCTGCTTGTACAGCGGCTTGAAAGCTCTACTTCTTTTCCTGTGCTTTTTCTTTTTCACCCACCAAGCCGGCCAGCGCCTGAACGTCTACCAGCGCACACATATGTTCAATCACGATACCGGCTAGCCATTTCCGCTCTGCCCTGCTGGTGCGCCACTTGACCGATTCGGGCTGCAACCGTATAGATTCATGAACCGCATTAACAGCAAGCCCCCATGCATGCCCATCTATTGAGATGATAAAGCGAAAATTGTCACGCAGCTTTTCGTTATAGCGCTCAGGCATGATCCAGCGCGCCGTGTCCAGCACTTTGAGATTTCCTGCAGCTGTCCGCATGACACCAATAAACCAGTCCGGCTGGGCAAAAATAGGTGTAATCTCGTCTCCATCCAGCGGGTAGATACTCCCCAAACTAACCAGGGGCACAGCGAGCTTGAGGCCGGCCACATCAAACAGCAGACACTCAAACGGCTGATCGGCCCAATATGGCCGCCCTCCCTCACCTGCGGATGCAGCTTCAGCAGGCACCGCCACCACCAGATCAGGTGTCGGCTCCTTTACAACAGTGTCCATTGCCGGTGTAGTCAGAGTTGGTAAAATCTGTGGAGACTCAAGCTCTTGCACCGGCAACTCGGTCTGCCTGGCTTCCTGCAACTCAACCTGGGCCTCCTGAAGAAGCCCGTCAAGATAGTTTTGCAGCGCCGTTTGTGATTTATGCGGTTTCATCCTGCGCGTCCCACCCTGTTTTGATTACCTGGCTCCCAGGCAGTCAGATTTATACGACAGACTCATGCCTACCCCGCAGCAGTCTGCTCCTCCTGTCTGGACTGCTGCAGCAAATGCTTCAGCAGTACACGATAAGCCAGTACTCCCCTGGTGTTCGGGTCCAGGGCCGAAGGTACCAAACCAGCCCGGCTGGCATCGCGCAAGCGGGTATCAACCGGGATATAAGCCTGCCACAAGTTTTTACCGTACTGGTTGCGCAAATGGCGTAACGTGGACAACGAAGCCTGTGTGCGCCGGTCAAACATGGTTGGCACTATGGTATAAGGCAACGGGTGCGGGCGCGAACGATTAACCATATTCAAAGTATTGACCATTCGCTCCAGCCCTTTTAAAGCCAAAAACTCGGTTTGTACCGGGATCACCAACAACTGGCTCGCCGCCAGTGCGTTTACCATTAATACTCCCAACAGGGGCGGGTTATCCAGCAAGGCAAAATCAAACTCCCCTTCCAGATGTGCCAGCGCTTTGCTGATCACCAGCCCAAGCCCCCCCTGTCCCGGTGCTTGACGCTCAAGCACAGCCACAGCTGTGCTTGAGGGCATTAGGCTGATATTCGCATGGCTGGTCTTCTGCAGAAGGCTACGCGGTAACGACGGGTCCACTTTTCCGCCGGCAATAAAGAGGTCGTAACAGCTGTGTTCCAGTGTGTCAGGATCATAACCGAAATAGCTGGTAAGCGAACCATGCGGATCAAGATCTACCACCAACACCCGGCGACCGGCATCAGCCAACAAGCCAGCCAGCGCCACGGTGCTGGTTGTCTTGCCTACTCCGCCTTTTTGATTGGCTACCGCCCAAACTTTCATATCTTTTCTCCAACACGGCAGGCTGTAATGTCAAAATGCCGACACCATCGCTGCGTCATTACTTGCTGGAGTTACTAAAGCAAACTACATGCCAGAGCACCTGACCTGCTTTTGTTGTGCTCTGTATACAGACTTTAACCTGCTCATGCTCAGGGAGTTCCAGCACGTCCATGCCGCCCTTCCGTATTGCGGGAAATGATCAGGACCACCCGACGGTTTTTCGCCCTCCCTTCCGCGGTCTCATTGCTGGCTACGGGCTGGTACTCACCATAGCCTACAGCTGCCAAACGCTCTGGAGCCACACCGTCCATTACCATCATCCGGACGATACTGGCAGCCCGTGCCGCAGACAGCTCCCAATTGGTCGGGTACAGGGCAGTGCGTATCGGCAAGTTATCGGTAAACCCCTCAACCTGTATCGGGTTATCGTAAGGTGCCAATATTTTTGCAATTTTCTCTACAATATCAAAACCTTCCTGACGCGGCACAGCATCACCTACAGGAAACAGCAAGCTGGAACTCAACTCCAGCTCAAGCCACATTTCGTTGGCACGAACTTGCAGCTGCCCGTCACCCAGCAAACTGGAAAACTGATCCCGGACTTCGTCAGCAATCCGAACCAAAGGCTCTTTTTCGATTTCTCCTTCCTGTCCGCCTGCTCCCGCCTCTGTACCGCGTACCGGCTCCTGTCCGACTGGAATAGGTTTCATTGACTTTTCTGGCTGGGCAAATATCCCCTCCATAGCTTCGGAAAGCACTTTGTACTTGCCTTCATTGACGGACGATATTGCATACATAACGACAAAGAAAGCAAACAGCAGGGTAATAAAGTCAGCATAGGAAATAAGCCAGCGTCCATGATTGGGCGGCTCTTCCTGCCGTCGTCTGCGCGCCATGGATTACTCCAGGAAGCCCTGCAGCTTCATCTCGATCGAGCGCGGGTTTTCACCGTCAGCAATCGACAGCAGCCCTTCCAGCATCAACTCGCGGTAGCGGGACTGGCGTAACACTACGGCCCGGATTTTGCCCGCCAGCGGCAGCAGAATGAGGTTCGCCACGCCCACCCCGTAAATAGTGGCAACAAAAGCTACTGCAATACCGTTACCCAGTTGGGCCGGATCGGCAAGATTACCCATGACATGAATCAGCCCCATGACGGCACCGATAATACCAACAGTAGGCGCATAGCCGCCCATGCTTTCATAAACCTTTGCTGCTTGCAGGTCGCGGTCTTCCTGGGTGTAAAAGTCGACCTCAAGCACACTGCGGATATTTTCCGGCTCGGCACCATCCACCAGCAGCTGCAACCCCTTGCGTACATAAGGGTCCACTTCGGCATCAGCAATTGCCTCCAGCCCAAGCAAACCGTCTTTACGGGCTACCAGGCTCCAGCCAACAATACTGTTGATCCCTTGCTGCATATCGGCAGCAGGCGGAAAAAAAGCCCAGCCCAAAAGCTGCAAGCCACGCTTGAAATGACTGATGGGAGTCTGGAGTAGCGCAGCACCCAGCGTTCCGCCAAAAACAATTAATGCCGCCGGCCCGTTGGCCAGCGCACCAATATGACCACCCTCAAGAAAGTTACCACCAATAATGGCGATAAACGCCATCGCCAAGCCAATCAGGCTAAGGACATCCATCAGATACACGCCTCGACCAGGGCCGGCCCAATGTCGTTCAATGAACAGATCCGGTCTGCCAATCCAGCCTTGGCGACGGCCATCGGCATGCCATAAATGACACAACTGGCTTCATCCTGTGCCCATACCTGACTGCCGGCCTGCTTCAGCAGACGCGCACCCTCACGGCCATCAGAGCCCATTCCGGTCAGCACGACGGCCAAGACCCTGTCCTGATACACCTTGGCAGCGGAACCAAAGGTCACATCTACACTGGGCTTGTAATTAAGCCGTTCATCACCCTGTAAAATGCGAACCTGCCCACGAGCATCAATCAGCATCTGCTTGCCACCTGGTGCCAATAAAGCCAACCCGGGACGCAACAAGTCACCATCCGCAGCCTCTCTGACTTCAATCTTGCACAGCTTGTCGAGACGCTCGGCAAAAGCCCGGGTAAAAGTTCCCGGCATATGCTGAATCAATACTATGGGTGCCGGAAAACTTGCCGGCAAACCAGTCAATACTTGCTGCAGCGCAACCGGGCCACCAGTCGAGGTGCCAATGGCAACCAGCTTGTAGGCTTTGCGCTTCACCCGGCCAGGTGCAGCAGTCGCTGCAGATGCCGCCGCTTCTGGCGGTTGCACTGTCACCAGGCGTGAACGCACGGACGCGGTTGTTGGTGTGGGTGCACGCAACCGGCCAGTCAGCCCTCCCGGAACGACAGGTGAAGGCGGCCGCGTTGAGCGTACACGCCGGGAAAGCCCGCCACGATTGCTACGTGAAATTTCCATCACCTTGTCACACAGCAACTGCCTGACCTTTTGCGGGTTGCGCGAAATATCTTCGAAATTTTTGGGCAAGTAATCGACCGCACCGGCCTCCAGCGCATCCAGGGTAATTCGTGCACCTTCGTGGGTCAGGGAGGAAAACATCAACACCGCCGTCGGGCATGTCTGCATGATCTGGCGCACTGCACTGATACCGTCCAGCACTGGCATCTCATAGTCCATGGTGATCACGTCCGGACGGAGCTTACAGGCCATATCGACGCCTTCCTGGCCATTACTGGCTGCACCGACAATTTCAATCCGCTCATCTGCACCAAGAATGTCGCTCAGGCGGCGCCGGAAAAAACCGGAATCATCCACTATCAAGACTTTTACAGCCATTCATGCATTCCTTAATACAATTTTAGCCCGTCCTGCTCAACCATAATGCCTGAGCAGGCCGGGCACATCCAGAATAAGTGCGATGCGGCCATCACCCGTAATGGTTGCTCCGGACATGCCCGGAGTCCCCTGCAAACCACGTCCCAACGGCTTAATGACAACCTCTTCCTGACCAATCAGCTGGTCCACCACAAAGCCGATGCGCCTGTCGCCTACGCCAATCAGTACCACATGGCCTTCTTTCTGCTGTTCGTGCCGGCGTTCCGGTTGCAGCCAGCGGCTCAAATAAAACAGGGGTAACGCCTTGTTACGGACAATGACCATCTCCTGGCCATCAACAATATTGGTCCGGGACAAATCAAGGTGGAAAATTTCGTTAACACTGACCAGCGGGAAAGCAAACGCCTGATCCCCGAGCATGACCATCAGTGTTGGCATGATAGCGAGTGTCAGCGGTACCTTGATCACCACCTGCGAGCCTTCTCCGGGCTTGGAAAAGACATTGACGCTGCCATTGAGCTGAGAAATTTTGGTATTCACCACATCCATGCCGACACCACGACCGGAGACATCCGAAATTTCAGTCTTGGTGGAAAATCCTGGTGCAAAAATCAGGTTATAGCATTCGTGATCACTCAGGCGCTCGGCAGCCTCTTTTTCCAGCATGCCTTTTTCGACAGCTTTGGCACGCAACACATCAGCATTCATGCCTTTGCCGTCATCGGTAATCATCAGCAAAATATGATCACCCTCCTGTGCTGCCGAGAGTACCACGGTACCGCTGCGCGCCTTGCCTGCTGCTTCGCGTTCATCCGGCATTTCGATACCATGGTCAACCGAGTTGCGTACCAGGTGAACCAGCGGGTCGGCCAGCGCTTCAACCAGGTTTTTGTCCAGATCAGTATCTTCGCCCACCAGCTCCAGGCGTATTTCTTTTTTCAGGCTGCGGGCCATGTCACGCACCAGGCGCGGGAAGCGGCCAAAAACTTTCCGGATCGGTTGCATTCGGGTCTTCATTACAGCCGACTGCAAGTCTGCTGTTACCACATCCAGGTTGGATACCGCCTTGGACATATCCTCATCTTCGCTATCCAGCCCCAGGCGAACCAGACGGTTACGCACCAATACCAGTTCACCAACCATATTCATGATGTCATCCAGGCGCGACGTATCCACACGCACAGTGGTTTCTTCAAGAGGTGCCTGCGCTGCACTGCGTGCCGGCGCACGCTTTTTTTGTACCGGCTGCGCAGCCGACTTGGCCGCAGCCGGCGATTTGGTCCGGCTCTCCGGGCTTGCCGGGGTTGTCTGGGCAACCGGGCCGGCTGGCGCCTGCCGTGGCCTGGCATCCGCTGCCGCAGGAGATGCTGCACGAACCTGGAAGCGCCCTTTACCATGCAGCTGATCGAGCAGATCCTCAAATTCCTCCTCGCTGATTTCATCATCGCCTGATGCTGCACCGACTGCCGCTACCGGCTCCACCGATTTTGTGCCTTCAGTCACAGCACCGCCAAACTTGCCTTCGCCATGCAGCTGATCCAGCAGCGCCTCAAATTCGTCTTCAGTAATTTCATCACTGTCCGCTGCTGCAGCAACTGCGACCGGCTCTGCGGCAGGACTCTTGCCTTCACCATGCAGTTGATCAAGCAAAGCCTCAAACTCTTCTTCAGTAATGAGGTCTTCCATTTCTGCCGAAGTAGGCTCAGGCGGTTCAGGTGAGCTCATAGCCAACATCTGCTCAAACTCAAGGTCTGCCGCATCCATAGCACCAGGCACTTCTGCAGCCGGCTCGCCCTGTGCTGCTTCTTCGCCTCCTGGTGTGGCCAAAGCAGTCAGCTGCTCCAGCAGCTCGGGCGGCGCCGGCGTAACTTCGCTACGCTCACGCACCTGGTAAAACATGCTGTTGACACTATCCAGCGCTTCCAGCACAACATCCATCAGCTCTGGAGTAACACGGCGCTCGCCCTTGCGCAGAATATCAAAAACATTCTCGGCAACATGGCAACACTCGACCAGCTCGTTCAGCTGCAAAAAACCGGCGCCCCCCTTGACTGTATGGAACCCGCGGAATATTGCATTCAGCAGATCCATATCGTCCGGCCGGGTTTCCAGTTCGACCAGCTGTTCAGACAGCAGCTCAAGAATCTCCCCTGCCTCCACAAGGAAATCCTGGAGAATTTCTTCGTCAGCTTCAAAGCTCATCTCAAGCGCCCCTTACAGTCCCAAGCTGGATAACAAATCGTCTACATCAACCTGATCAGATACAATATCTTCCGCTTTATCGGCACGAATCTGCGGACCTTCACCCCTGGACCTGCTTTGCTGCATTTTATTACCCTGCTGCAGAGCAGCCTGGTCATGCTCAATACCGGCCACCTGGTCTACGCTCCGCGCCATGTTACCCATGCGCAACAAGCTTTCGTCTACGTAACCTATCAACTCGGTAACCCGCTTGATCACCTGCCCGGTCAAGTCCTGGAAGCTTTGCGCCAGCAATATGTCGTTAAGGTGTCCTGATATCTGGTCACTATCATGCAGGCTCCGCAGCAAAAATGCCTCGACCCGGCGTGCCAGCTCCTTGAATTCATTTAGCGGCATCTCGCGCCGGGTAAACCGCTGCCAGTCTGCAGTCAGGCTTTGTGCCTCATAACTGATGTAATTAATCAGTGGTGCACTCGACTCCACCAGGTCCATGGTGTCGTTGGCGGCCTTTTCCGTCATTTTCAGCACGTAATGCAGGCGTTCACTGGCATCATCAATCTGTGATACTTCTTCAGTATGCGGATTGCCAGCATCCAGCTGCAAATCCAGCAAAGTGCTGTGCAGCGTTTGTGTCAGACAAGCCACTTCGTCATACAGAGCCTGATTGCGGATATCGGCTAGCTGGTCAATCAATGCAGTGGCGCCAGCCCAGTCATTCTCGGCCAAAGACGCCTGCAAGTCGGCAGCACGCTCCTGCACAGCCCGCAGCAGGCGGTCCTGCGTATTTTCGTCTCGTGTCACAGCCAACCCCAAAATTGCCAGCATCAACCATTGACGCGTTCAAAAATCTTCTCGATCTTGTCTTGCAATGCCTGCGCGGTAAAAGGCTTGACCACATAGCCATTCACGCCCGCCTGTGCCGCTTCAATAATCTGGTCACGCTTGGCTTCAGCGGTCACCATCAGCACTGGCAGGTGCTTGAGGCGGTCGTCAGCACGCACCGCACGCAGCAGCTCAATACCCGTCATTTGCGGCATATTCCAGTCGGTAACCAGAAAATCAAAATTGCCGCTCTGCAGCATCGGCAGCGCAGTCGAGCCATCATCTGCCTCTTCCGTATTGGTAAAGCCAAGATCGCGCAAGAGGTTCTTGATGATCCGTCGCATTGTTGAAAAGTCATCAACAATCAGGATTTTCATGTTCTTGTTCAAACGAGCCTCCAAGTGTTCAATCTGCCGGCAGTGCCCGACGTGTGTAATTCATTGGTTTCCATTGACAGCCTTGCTTTCTTTTATATTTGTCGCATGCCTGCTTGCGCGGCACTCGCCTTGCTATGAAGGTCGTTGCTGCCAGTCAGCCAGCCGGCTGCGTAAACGCGCGGCACACTGGCTGTGCAACTGGCTGACCCGAGATTCACTCACCCCCAGCACCTGGCCGATTTCTTTCAGGTTCAGTTCATCGTTGTAATAAAGCGAAAGCACTAGACGCTCACGCTCGGGCAGCCCGTCAATCGCATCCGCCAGCGCCTGACGGAAACGCTCATCTTCAGTAGCATCGGCGGGCCCATCCTGCTGACCAAAGCTGGGCTCTGGCGCTCCATCCTCCATCAAGTCGTCAAAACTGAACAGCCGGCTACCCCTTGTATCGGCCAGGATACGATAGTATTCATCCAGCTTGACCCCCATCTCCTTGGCCACTTCCTGGTCCGTCGCATCACGACCGGTGCGCTTTTCTACTTCCCGCACCGCATCACTGACCATACGGGTGTTGCGATGTACCGAACGCGGTGCCCAGTCACCCTTGCGCACCTCGTCAAGCATTGCGCCGCGAATGCGGATACCGACAAAGGTCTCGAAACTGGCCCCCTTGCCTGCGTCAAATTTTTTTGCTGCCTCCAGCAGGCCGATCATGCCGGCCTGTATCAGATCTTCTACCTGCACGCTGGCCGGCAGGCGGGCCAGCATGTGATAAGCAATCCGCTTGACCAGGGTTGCGTGTTGCTCGACCAGGCGAGACTGGTCGTCAACGCCTTGCGTCCTATTGTACATCTGCAGTCCGCTTGTCAGTGCCATTGGTTTGTTTTCATCCCATTACTGGCCAACCAGCCGGTCAACAAAGAATTCCAGGTGCCCCCGCGGTGCATCCATCAATGGCCAGGCATCCACCTTTTGCGCAATGGCACGAAATGCCTGCGACGCTTTGCTGCGAGGATATGCCTCATATACCGGCCGCTGGCGCTGTACTGCCTTGCGAACCATTTCGTCGTAGGGAACCGCACCCAAATATTGAAGAGCCACATCGTCAAGAAAGCGCTCGGTCACATTGACCAGCTTGTTGTACAGATTGCGTCCCTCCTGCGGGCTATGGGCCATATTGGCCAGGACACGAAACCTGGTCATGTTGAACTTGGTGTTGAGCAACTTGATCAGTGCATAAGCATCCGTAATTGAAGTCGGCTCGTCGCACACCACCAAAATCACTTCCTGGGCAGCACGCACAAAGCTGGTAACCGAATCACCAATTCCCGCCGCAGTGTCGATCACCAGTACATCCAGGTTATCACCCAGCTCGCTGAATGCCTGAATCAGCCCTGCATGCTGTAATGGCGTCATGGACACCAGATCCTGAGTACCGGAAGAGGCCGGCACGATCTTGATTCCGCCCGGGCCGCTCAACAATACATCGCGCAGGTCACACTCACCAGCCATCACTTCGTTCAGAGTGCGTTTGGGTTCCAGCCCAAGCAGTACATCCACATTGGCCAGACCAAAGTCAGCATCCAGCAATATCACTCGCCGTCCGAGTCCGGCCAGCGCCACGGACAAGTTAACGGAAACGTTGGTTTTGCCAACGCCGCCCTTGCCGCCGGTTACCGCAATCACTTGAACTGGATTCTTGTTTGACATCTATTTTGCACCTTAATAAATATTCAGTTGCCGATGAGCCGCTCAAACAGCATAACGTGACGCCTGACCCGCACCCGAATAAAGCTCGGCCATGATTTCCTCTGCAGGTTCATCCGGATTTTGCATACGCACAGCACGGCTGACCAGCTGATGACTGCGTGACACCTGGATGTCATCAGGAATTTTAGGACCATCAGTAGTATAAGCCACTGGAAGCCCTTGGCCAATTGCCATACCCAGCACCTCACCCATGCTCACAGCCTCATCCAGTTTGGTGATGATACAACCGGCCAGTCCACAGCGCTTATAGGCATGCCAGGCTGCCTTGAGTACCTGGTGCTGGCTGGTGGCAGCCAGCACCAGATAATTGCGAATGGGTAGCTTGCGACTGACCAGATTGTCCAGCTGCAGTGCCAGCACAGGATCACTGGCCGGCAAGCCGGCAGTATCCACCAGCACCACACGCTTTTTTGACAGTGGCTGCAGGGCTTCCTCAAGCGACTGCCCGGCCCCCACATGACTTACCGGCACATTGAGAATTCTACCCAGGGTTTTCAGCTGTTCCTGCGCCCCAATACGAAAGCTGTCCATACTGACAATTGCGATATTCTGCGCACCATGCTCCAGTACGTAACGCGCTGCCAGCTTGGCCAGAGTAGTGGTTTTGCCCATGCCGGCCGGTCCTACCAGAGCAATTACTCCCCCCTGCATTACGGGTTCATTTTTTGGCGTTTGCACGGAGCGAGCCAGCTGCGCCAACACCATGCGCCACGCCTCACGAACATTCAGGCCCTGGGGAATTTTCTTCATCACCGGGCTGATAACTTCGGCCGGCAAGCCCATTTTCTGCAACTTACGCCACAGCGCCGCATGCCCTGGCTGTTGTTGCTGCAAGCTCTGCCAGCCCATATTGCCGACCTGCATCTCGATCAGCTCACGCAGCCCCATCAGCTCGGAGCGCATCTGCGCCAGCTCCTGCTGCTCTTGCGCAGTGCGCATAACAGCGGCCTTTTGCTCTTGGTTATAGCCTTCTGTCATCTCGGCCGTGTGCCGCATCACACTGTCAAATAGTTGGCGATCGCGTCCGCCGGCAGCCAGACGAGCCCGCTGCTCAAAGTCGGTACGTGCACTAAGAATTTTCTGGCTGGTCTTGCGCAACTCGGCTTCAAGTTCCGGATTGGCACGAACGGCTGCCGGCTGCGGACTGTAATCAAGCGCTGCTGTCAGCTCGATTCCACCCGCCAAGCGCCGCGTTGAGAGAATGGCAGCATCCGCGCCCAGCTCTTCCTTGACACGATTCATTGCCTGACGCATGTCTGCAGCAAAAAAACGTTTGACTTGCATGGCCATGATTGAGCCCTCTTACCTTAATTCTGACCTACCGTTGCAACGATAGTCACTTGTTTGTTATCCGGAATCTCCTGGTAGGCCAACACATGCATACTGGGCACTGCCATCCGGGCAAATCGCGACATCATGGCCCTGATTTGGCCTGCGACCAGCAAAATGACTGGCTGGCCCTGCATTTCCTGACGTTGCGCAGCTTCTACCAGAGACTGCTGTAGCTTCTCGGCCATGCCGGGTTCGAGTAATACGCCAGTATCCGAACCCTGACCTGCCTGCTGCAAACTATTAAGCAATATCTGTTCCAACCCTGGCTCAAGCGTGATCACTGGCAGCTCGGACTCAAGCCCGACAATGCCTTGCACGATTGCGCGAGACAAAGCGACCCGGACTGACGCCACCATGGCGGCGGAATCTTGACTCTTGGCTGAAGCATTGGCGATGGCCTCGGCAATGGTACGAATATCGCGTACCGGCACCTGTTCCTGCAGCAGAGTCTGCAAAATTTTCAGCAACGTGGACAAAGACACCATGCCGGGCACCAGCTCTTCGGCCAGTTTCGGCGAGCTCTTGGCCAGCACCTGCATCAACTGCTGGACCTCTTCGTGGCCAATCAGCTCATGGGAATGTTTGCTCAGCACCTGGTTCAGGTGTGTGGCCACCACCGTGCTGGCATCCACCACGGTATAGCCCAGCGACTGGGCCTGGTCACGCAGGTTCGGCTCGATCCAGACCGCTTCCAGGCCAAAGGCAGGATCAACCGTTGCCAGCCCATTGACGGTACCAAACACCTGCCCAGGGTTGATCGCCAGCTCGCGCTCGGGATACACCTCGGCTTCGGCCACGGTGACACCCATCAGCGTCAGGCGATAGGCATTTGGATTCAGGTCCAGGTTGTCACGGATGTGCACTGAAGGCATCAGGAAACCCAGATCCTGGGACAGTTTTTTGCGCACCCCCTTGATGCGCGCCAATAGCTGGCCTCCCTGGTTGCGATCCACCAGCGGTATTAGCCGGTAACCGACCTCAAGCCCCACCATATCTACCGGGGTCACGTCTTCCCAGCCCAGTTCGCGCTGCTCCGGCGAGGCCGGTGCCGGCAACTGATCGGCTTGCGAGCCGCCCTGCTCTTCCTTCTTGGCCTCTTCTTCAGCTTTACCGCGGCGCCAGATCCAGTAAGCGCCACCGGCAGCCAGCAGACCCAGCCCAACAAAGGAAACATGCGGCATACCGGGCACAGCCCCCATGGCGACCAGGATGGCTGCTGCAATGGCCAGCGCCTTGGGCGAGTTGAACATCTGGCGCTGGATCTGCTGCCCCATGTCTTCGGCAGTGGTAACCCGGGTCACCATCACCGCGGCCGCCGTAGACAACAACAGCCCAGGAATCTGCGCTACCAGTCCATCACCAATGGTCAGCAGCGAGTACACCGCCCCGGCATCCTTGAAAGCCATGTTGTGCTGAGCCATGCCGATGGCAATGCCACCCAGCAGGTTGATGAACAGGATCAGCAGGCCAGCAATGGCATCACCACGGACAAACTTGCTGGCACCATCCATGGAACCGTAAAAATCTGCTTCCTGGGCCACTTCGGCGCGGCGGATTTTAGCTTCGTTCTGGTCGATAATGCCGGCGTTAAGGTCAGCATCAATGGCCATCTGCTTGCCTGGCATGGCATCCAGGGTAAAGCGTGCGCTCACCTCTGAAATACGACCAGCGCCCTTGGTTACCACCACAAAGTTGATGATCATCAGGATGGCAAACACCACAGCGCCCACGACATAGTTGCCGCCAACGACCACCTCGCCAAACGCCTGAATCACCTTTCCCGCTGCATCGCCTCCATCATGACCGTGCAACAACACCACCCGAGTCGAGGCCACGTTGAGCGCAAGGCGCATCAGGGTAGCGACCAGCAGAATGGTCGGAAAGGCAGCAAAGTCCAGCGGACGCATGGCATATACACACACCAGCAACACCACGATGGACAGGGCAATATTGAAAGTAAAAAAGACATCCAGCAGGAACGGCGGAACGGGCAGCGTCATCATGCCCAGGATTACCAGCAGCAGTACCGGAACCCCCAGGTTGCCCTGCCTGAGTATCGATACGCCACTGCGCATGCCTGTCATTACCTGTGTACGATCCACGCTCTACTCCCCAAAAAAACAGCGCCAACTTACTGGCGTCCGATCAACACAGGTTTTACAAAGCAAAAAGCGTTCCAGCCATGCAGGCAACGCCCTCATTTCCTGACTGTCTGAGCTTTTCTGTAGAGCTACCGGGGGTATTGAAAATGTCTGCCTGATAAGCCTACCCAGCAAATACTCCTAAACATTACCGTCCTTCCATGAACAGCCGTACAGCAATCCAGCTGTTTAAAATCATTTCGCGATTGCCCGGTCGCCGGTTTACAAACATGGGACTGGGGTGCGGACTTGAAAAAACTTCGAGATCAGGCGCAATGCTTTGAATGTGCTTTTCTATTTTTTTGGCCTTGGCGCCGACCAGCACGACCACGCGCAGTCTCGGCAGCAGCCTCAGCAAATCCGCCAGCGATTCGACTCCCGAAACAATGTCTGACGTACTTGCTGGCCGAATTTTGTCGCCTGACCCGATATACCAGGGGACCGTGTTCCATAGCGCGATTCGGCGACGATCTATGTTTGCTGCGTGAATCAGCTCAAAAAAGTTCTTTGCAGTTTCGTCCGGATTATTCATGGATATGAATCCGGAATTGCGCGCTTTCGGACCAGGGGCTTCCAGCAAAAACAGAACTTCAGCCTCTACTCCCCCATCCCAGGGATCAAAATACGGAATGGAGACCTCTGGCCCCATCTTGTTCCGTAGACCACGGACAAACTCCGTCAGGCTCGAAACATGAGGTTCGGCTCTTTGGGACAACCGTTGTTTTTGTGCTGCTTCATCACGCAGCATCTTGGGACAATCCACAGCCACTCCTTTATGAACTAACTCAAGCTGCAGGTGACTATCCAGGCCGGCCAAGGTCTGAGCAAGGCATCAGCACCTGTGACGAAGCTTGCTTCGGCGCGGGTGCGTAGCCGCAGCACAGACCTTGGCCGACCAAAGCCAGCGCACAAAACCAGCTCAAGCCAAAACTTCAGCCCACTGTCTCGACAGCCGCTTGTCCGACACCGGCATTTTGGTGCCCAGCTGCTGGGCAAACAGTGATACGCGATATTCTTCCAGCATCCAGCGATACAGTTGCAGGGCCGGATCGTATTTGCCTTCTTTTTGGTGCTTGTCGAGCCGGTCGCGGTATTGCTGCTGATAGCCGGTCAGCTCCAGGGTCCAGACGCGGTCTTTTTGCAGCTGGCTGCCCAGCTTGTCCAGCCGCTGCTCAATACCCTTGAGATAGCGGGGATACTCCTGCAGCCACTGTGCCGGCACTTCGCGTACAAAGCCGGGATAGATCAGCGCCGCCAACTGCGCCTTGATGTCATTCAGGGCGACCGCCATTTGCAGGTCGATACGGCCTTTGAAACGTTTTTTCAGTTCGTGCCAGCGTTGCAGAATATCGCGCAGCCGTTTGATCAGGGCTTCGGCGGCCTCCACGACACTGCCACGGTGCCGTTCGGCCAGCTGCTGCACGCCCGCTGCGCTGCGCGGCAGCTCCTTAAGGTCGGTCAACGCCAGCTGTTCGGCACAGGCCAGCAATACGTCTTCGGCCAGTGCATCAATACGGCCCAGATCGCGGTACAACAGCGTCAGCTGGTTATCGCGCTGCAACAGTTCACGCACATAGTTGCCCGGCTCACTCCAGTGCTGCACCAGCAGGCGCTGCAGGGCGCGGCGGTGCTCATGCTCGGCCTGGGCCTGGCTGGCAAACTGACCTTCCTGAACCTCGCCGTCACGGTCAACCAAGGCAGGGAACACGGTCATTTCCAGCCCGGCGACTTTCTGCTGCTTGAAACTGTCCAGCTCAAAACTGCCGGTATCCAGCACCTGCGCCTGATTTTTTTGCTGCTGTTCGCGCAGTTGCCCCAGGGCTTTCTGGCTGGCACTGCCGAAGCGGCCCAGCAACTCGCTCAGGTCACGGCTTTCGCCCATGCGCTTGCCCTTGGCATCCAGCACCTCGATATTCATTTTCAGGTGATGCTCGATGCCCTGCCAGGCTTCTTCCCAGGCCTCATCGGCAATACGCACACCGGTCATGCGCAGCAACTGGTGGCCCAATGCGGCAGTCAGCTCGCCGTCGGCAAAGGGCATCTTCTCCAGTGCGGCGCGAACAAAGTCCGGCACCGGCACAAAGTTTTTGCGCAGCGCCTTGGGCAGTTGACGCACCAGGGCAATACAGAGCGGCTCCAGCAGGCCGGGCACCAGCCATTGCAAACGGGCGGGCGGAATTTGCAGCAGCACAGGTACAGGAACACTCAGCGTAACGCCATCACGCGGATGTCCCGGCTCAAACTCATAGCTGAGCGGCAGCTTCAGCCCATCCCAATTCAGGTGATCCGGGTATTGCTCAACTGTGACCTCGCTGGCTTCACGCTGCAGCACATCTTCGGCGGTCATGTGCAACAGCTTCGGCTGTTTGGCGCTTTCACGCTTGTACCAGCGCTCGAAGCTGGCCGTCTGATAAATATCCGCCGGAATATGGCGATCGTAGAAGGCAAACAGGACTTCTTCGTCGCCCAGAATATCGCGGCGGCGCGCCTTGGCTTCCAGCTCGTCCAGCTCGTCCAGCAGCTTGCGGTTAGCCGCCAGACAGGCGGCGCGGCTATGGATTTCGCCCGCCACCAGACCTTCGCGAATCAGTTGCTCACGCGCCAGTTGCGGCTCGACCGGCCCATAATGTACAGGCCGGCGACCCACCAGAATCAGGCCATACAGGGTGATTTGCTCATAAGCGACGCACTGGCCGCGCCTTTTCTCCCAGTGCGGTTCAAGGTAAGTACGCCTGATCAGGTGTATAGCGGCCTGCTCGGCCCAAAGCGGGTCAATGCGTGCCACCAGCCGCGCATACAGGCGGGTAGTTTCCACCAGCTCGGCGGCCATGATCCATTGCGGCTTTTTACGGCCAAGACCGGTGGACGGGTGAATCAGAAAGCGGCGCTGGCGTGCGCCCAGATAGTCGTTATCTTCGCTTTTCTGGCCAATATGGCTCAGCAAACCGGTCAGCAGAGCTTTGTGCAGCGCATCATAGCTGGCCGGCTCGTCGTTAAAGGCCAGTTGCAGCTCACGGCAAATCAGCACCAGCTGACGATGGGCATCACGCCATTCCAGCATGCGCAGGAAGTTGACATAGTTCTGGCGGCACCAGCGCCGCGCCCCGCTGCTGCCCTGTTCCTGGCGCTGCTGCTCAAAGTCGCGCCAGAGATTGATCAGCGCGGCAAAGTCGGAATCCGGGTCTTTCCACTGGGCATGGGCCTGATCGGCAGCCTGCTGTTTGTCCGCCGGGCGCACCCGTGCATCCTGGGAGGACAACGCACTGGCGACGATCAGCACCTCGCGCAGGCTGCCCTGCTCGGCCGCGGCCAACAACATGCGCCCCACTCTGGGATCAATCGGCAGGCGCGACAACTGACGCCCCAGCGGCGTTAGCTCGTTGGCTGTGGTAACCGCCTGTAGCTCCTGCAAGGTGGTAAAGCCGTCGGCGATGGCACGGCCTTCCGGCGGTTCGATAAAGGGAAAGTCCTCAATCGCACCCAGCCGCAGGCTGAGCATCTGCAAAATCACCGCCGCCAGGTTGGTGCGCAGGATTTCCGGATCGGTAAATTCCGGCCGCGAGAGAAAGTCTTCTTCGCTGTACAGGCGGATGCAGATACCGGCCTCAACCCGCCCGCAACGACCCTGGCGCTGGTTGGCGCTGGCCTGGGAGATCGGCTCCACCGGCAGGCGCTGTACCTTGGCGCGGTAACTGTAGCGGCTGATGCGAGCCGTGCCGCTGTCAATTACATAACGGATGCCGGGCACCGTCAGCGAGGTTTCCGCCACGTTGGTGGCCAGCACGATTTTGCGCCCGGACTGGGGCTGGAAAATCTTTTGTTGTTCACTGGGCGTCAGCCGCGCATACAGCGGCAATACCAGACTGTGTTTTAGCTGCGCCTTGCGCAACACCTCGGCACAGTCGCGGATCTCGCGCTCACCGGGCAAGAACACCAGCACATCACCGGGCAGGCGCTGCTGACTGCGCTCATGCTGCTCGATTTCTTCCAGCGCCCGCAAAATGCCCTGTTCTACGCTCAGGTCTTCTTCTTGGGCGTTGCCTTCTGCATCACGCTCGCCCAGCAGCGGACGGTACCAGGTGGTAACCGGATAGGTGCGGCCCGATACCTCAATAATCGGCGCATTGTCGAAGTGTTTCGAGAAGCGCTCCAGATCAATGGTGGCCGAAGTAATGATGACCTTCAGATCCGGTCGTCTGGGCAAAAGCTGTTTGATATAGCCCAGCAAAAAGTCGATGTTGAGACTGCGTTCGTGGGCTTCGTCGATAATCAGCGTGTCATAGCGCTGCAAAAAGCGGTCGTGGGCGGTTTCCGCCAGCAGAATACCATCGGTCATCAGCTTGACCAGCGTCTGCTCGTTGCTGCGATCTTCATGACGAACCTGGTAACCCACCAGCCCGCCCAACGGCGTATGCAGTTCTTCGGCGATGCGGTTGGCCACGCTGCGGGCCGCCAGTCGTCTGGGCTGGGTGTGGCCGATCATGCCCTGCACACCACGGCCAAGTTCCAGGCAGAGTTTGGGCAGCTGGGTGGTCTTGCCCGAGCCGGTCTCGCCGGCAATTACCAGCACCTGATGCTGCTCCAGTGCCCGCTGGATGCTTTCGCGGTGCTCGGCAATCGGCAACTGTTCGTCATAGTCCACCTGCGGCAGACTGCTACGCCGCCGCTCAGCCAGAGCCACCGAATCCAGTAGGCGCTGCTCCAGCTGCTGCTGACGTTTGGCATCGGGCTTTTTGCGCAACTGCTGCCACTGCCGGCGCAGCACAAACTGGTCGCGTAGCATGGCCTGAGGCAACACTTGATGAAATTCCCTGAAACGGCTTGGGGTATCGGTTTGAGGCATATAATGAAAAAACCAGGCAGCTAAAAGCGATCATTGTCGCAGAAAGCACAGGCAACTGGAAAACCAGCCTTGATTGCAGAACAAACCCAGTCCACAGACGCAGGCACCCGCACCAACGGACTTGCCCCGAAAAAGCACAAATGCTGCCAACGCCAGACGCCGTTGAAGCATGTGCACTGCCATCCACAACACCTGTGGATATCCTTGTGGATTATCTGAAGAAAACCCCGGCTGACAACCTGAATACAAGGGCGCCAAGCAATCTGGCGCTTTTCTGAGCAGTCACGCCAATTTATTAAAAATCAACAACTTGCAAAAACAATGCAATTACAAACAAGACTGTCAAGTCAAACAACAACCGGCAGACTATTTTTTACAGATGTGCACAACAGCAAGCACACTGCTACCCCCGCAGCAATTCCGGCGCCCTCTTCTCCAGATCAGAACCGAAGGAGTTCGTCCCCAAGCGCACAAAGTCCATTACTGCACACCTGAGGGTTCCTCGGCACCCTGCACCCAACCGCCCCCCAGCACGCTGACCAGCTGGGCGCTGGCAGTCAAACGTTCAGTTTGCAGACTGAGCAATGTGCGCTCAGCATTATGAGCTGTAACCAAGGCATGACTAACCACGGTAAAATCCACCATGCCTGCAGCGTACTGGTTTTCGATCAGGCGCAAAGCGTCCCGGGCAGACTCCAGTGCCTCAGCCTGCACCCTGTATTCCTGCTCCAGGCTGGACAGCTGCACCAGGGTATCCTCGACCTCAGCAATGGCTTCCAGAGTTGTCTGCCGATAACGGGCCACGGTCTGGTCATAGGCCGCTTCTGCCTGTTGCACCCTGGCCCGGCGGGCACCGGCATCAAACAGGCGCAAATCCAGTCGCGGTCCCAATGACCAGAAGCGGTTAGGCGTACTGACCAAGCCGGACCAGGCATCGGCACGATAGCCGCCACTGGCGCTGAAGCCAAAGGATGGAAAGTACGCCGTACGTGCAACTCCGATTTCCGCATTGGCAGCCATCACCCGTTGCTCCGCCGAGGCAATATCGGGACGGCGCTCAAGCAGACTTGACGGCAGCATATGTGGCAGTTCTGGCATGACTGGCAGGCTTTCGGCAACAGCCAATTCAAAGCCGCTGGCTGGCTGACCGAGCAACACGGCAATGGCGTTAGAGATACGGGCACGCTGGCTTTGCAGGTCCAGCTGCTGAGCTTCTGTGCTCTTCACCTGGGTCAACGCCTGGCTGACATCAGCACGGGTGACCATGCCGGCCTGGTAACGGTTTTCACTGATGCGCAATACGCGCCGATAAGCATCCAGATTGGCCGCGGTTATACGCAGCTGCTCATCCAGACTGCGCAACTGGATATAATTTTGCACCAGCAGACTCTGCTGGCTCAGCTTCAATGCCGCCCAGTCGCTGGCACTTGCCTCCAGCCGGGCGTGCCCTGCCTCGACCTGGCGGCGCACTTCGCCCCAGAGATCCAGTTGCCAGCTTAATCCCAGCTGAACATTACGTTCTCTGCTGATACCCCCGCCCGCACGGCTGGAGCGATTATCGCCGGCCTCTGCATCCAGCTTTGGGTACAGTGCCGAGCGGCTGCTACCCAGAGCTGCCCGGGCTTCGCGCCAGGCGGCTTCGGCCGCAGCCAGGTTCTGATTGCCCAGCTCCAGCTGTCTCAGCAAACTGGCCAGCTCGGCGTCTTGATACAGCTGCCACCAGTCATCACGGATATCTGTCTGACTTGGCGCGGCAGTTTTCCAGCCCTCCATGGCGTGCTGATAAGTGGCCGGAAGCGCCTGTTCCGGCCTGACGTAGTCCGGTCCCAGCATACAGCCGGACAACACCAGCATGACACCCAGTAGCGTACCTGCTCTCAACACCTGACGGCTCCCGTACGAAAATCTCAAAGGCCCATAGCATAGCGGATTCCGGCTCGCGGGCCCTACCGTTTACAGGTACTTTACAGTTACCACCGGCTGGCATGCCGTTGCTCCGGAACTGGTTGACCACTACAAGCAAGTTCCGAAAGACCAACACAAGCCCGACAAGGCGTACGTCCGCTACAGACCCTACTTGCATGCCCGAGTCACTGTCGCAAAATGACTGTATGCCTGGCTGGTCATATCTTTGTATTAGGCCCGGCACAGCACCTCTGTTAGTCTGTATGCATGCACAGCAATACGGGCGCACAGCAACGCCCAGACAGTCATTACCAGCAGGACGCTGCACACACAACCGCAGCCATCCTTCCGCCCTGCGCATCAAAAGGAGAACAGTATATGAGCACAGCTTATATTCCGCCCCGCATCTGGCAACATGAAGAAAAAAATGACAACAAGTATGCCAGCATCAACCGCCCCACTGCCGGCCCCCGTTTTGAACAAAAACTGCCAGTCGGCGAGCATCCGCTTCAGCTGTACTCACTGGCCACGCCCAACGGGCAAAAGGTCACCATCATGCTGGAAGAGCTGCTTGAGCTGGGCATCGGAGCAGCTGAATACGACGCCTGGTTCATCAACATTGGCAAGGGTGACCAGTTCGGCAGCGACTTTGTTGCCATCAATCCCAACTCAAAAATACCGGCCCTGCTGGACCACAGCGTAGAGCCTGCGCAGCCGGTGTTCGAGTCTGGCGCCATCCTGCTCTATCTGGCGGAAAAGTTTGGCCACTTTGTTCCACGGGATCCGGCAGCCCGCACCCGCTGCCTGTCCTGGCTGTTCTGGCAAATGGGTGCTGCTCCTTACCTGGGCGGCGGCTTTGGGCATTTCTATGTCTACGCCAACGATAAAATCGAATATGCCATCAACCGCTTTACCATGGAGGCCAAGCGCCAGCTGGATCTGCTTGACAAGCACCTTGCCGACAACCGTTTTATGGCCGGCGACGAGTACAGCATTGCCGACATGGCCATCTGGCCCTGGTATGGCGGAGTTGCAACCGGAGAGGTATACGATGCAGTCGAGTTTTTACAGGCCGGCGAATACAAAAACCTGTTGCGCTGGCAACAGGAAATAGCCAGGCGCCCTGGTGTTCAACGCGGCCGCCTGGTCAACCAGCGCGGAGAAAAAGGCCTGCACGAGCGCCACAGCGCAGCAGATTTTGAGGGATTGCTGTAATAGCAGGGGTGTCGCACACATCCCCAGGGTGCCCGCCCCAGCCGCCACAGTGCAAACCCCGCACCGCGACAGCAGCCCGGCAACGCCGGGCCACCCCCCACCCGCACAAGGCAAACCCGGGGCCGGACGGGCCGAAGTCAGGCCTTAGCGGTTTGGGCCGGCCCGCCGGACCGAACCAGCGCAGACTGACGCAGCGCCCCGGCCGGTCCAGCCGCCACCGTACAAACCCCGCACCGCGACAGCAGTCCGGCAACGCCGGGCCAACCCCCACCCGCACAACGCAAACCCGGGGCCGGACGGAGCCGAAGTCAGGCCTTAGCGGTTTGGGCCGGCCCGCCGGACCGAACCAGCGCAGACTGACGCAGCGCCCCGGCCAGCCCAGCCGCCACAGTGCCAAACCCTACAACAATTCTTCCGACTGCTGATCCGCATGATAGGACGAGCGCACCAGCGGCCCTGAAGCCACATTCTTGAAGCCCATCTTCATGCCTTCTTCGG
>Ga0209075_1001189_pt1 | contig 24875 bp, 20 predicted proteins | sample Stecom2011_FD_187523 | JGI IMG/M metagenome (GOLD analysis project Ga0209075, IMG submission 187523) | Agricultural soil microbial communities from Utah to study Nitrogen management - Steer compost 2011 (SPAdes) (version 2) | ecosystem: Environmental > Terrestrial > Soil > Agricultural land...
CGCCGCCCGCGTCCAGTCCCTCGAAGGCGAACCATCGGTCGAGTCGAGCCATGGCCTCGGCCTGGAGAGCGTCTACCGGGATGACGAGGTCGAACCGTCGCTCGACCGCGACGAGGTCATGGCGTCCGCCCCCGAGAGCCGCGACGGGTTCTTCGTCGTCCCTCCCGCACTGGAGCAATGAGCATCCCGAACACGATCGCCGGTGCAGCCCGGGCGCTGCGTGACGGCTCGGTGACCGCCGTCGACCTCCTCGAGTCCGTCCTCGAGCGCGCCCATCTCACCGAGGCCCAGCTCCACGCCTATCTGAACATCGACCGTGATGGCGCGCGGGCCGCCGCAGAGGCCGCTGACGCCGACCTGGCGGCCGGCAACGACCGCGGGCCTCTCCACGGCATCCCGATCGCATTGAAGGACAACATGTGCACCCGGGGCCTGGAGACCACCGCCGCCTCCCAGATCCTCGCCGGGTACCTGCCGCCGTACGACGCCACCGTCGTGACCCGTCTCCGCGAAGCCGGCGCGGTGATCGTGGGCAAGACCAACCTCGACGAGTTCGCCATGGGCTCGTCGACGGAGAACTCCGCCTACGGCCCGAGTTTCAACCCATGGGACATCACCCGGGTGCCAGGTGGGTCCTCCGGAGGCTCCGCCGCGGCGGTGGCTGCCGGCTCCGCCTTCGGGGCCCTCGGTTCCGACACGGGCGGCTCCATCCGCCAGCCCGCTTCGCTGACCGGGACGGTCGGCGTCAAGCCCACCTACGGGACGGTGAGCCGGTATGGCCTGATCGCCTTCGCCTCGTCACTAGACCAGATCGGCCCGATCACCCGGACGGTGGAGGACGCCGCCCTCCTGCTCCAGGCCATCTGGGGCCACGACCCCAAGGATGCCACCTCCTATCCCGGCCCGTACCCGGACCCCGCCGCTTCCCTGGGCGCCGGGGTCGACGGTCTGCGCATCGGTGTCGTCACGGAGCTCGCCGGCGAGGGCTACGAGCCCGCCGTCGAGTCCGCCGTTGCCGACATGGTTGCGAAGCTGCAGGAAGAGGGAGCGACGGTCGTCGAGGTCTCGCTTCCGTCGTTCGAGATCGCCCTCTCCGCCTACTACCTGATCGCCCCCGCAGAGGCGTCGTCCAACCTGGCCCGGTTCGACGGCGTCCGTTACGGCCTCCGCGTCGACGGGGAGACCACCGAGGAGATGATGGCCCGCACCAGGGGCCAGGGCTTCGGCCCCGAGGTGGTCCGCCGGGTGTTGCTCGGCACATATGCGCTCTCCGCCGGCTACTACGACGCGTTCTACGGCCAGGCCCAGAGGGTCAGGGCCGCCATCCGGGCCGACGTGGCGAGGGTCTTCGGCGAGGTCGACGTGCTCGTCTCGCCCACCAGCCCGACCGTCGCCTTCTCCGCCGGTGCCCGGGTCGACGACCCGCTGGCCATGTACCTCTCGGACATCTGCACCATCCCGTCCAACCTGTCGGGCGACCCCGCGATGTCGGTCCCGATCGGGCTCGACGAGCAGGGCCTTCCGATCGGCTTCCAGGTGATGGCCCCGTCGCTCGGCGAGGAGACCATGTTCCGGGTCGCCGCAGAGGTGGAGCGTCTCGCCGGCTTCGATGCCCGGCCCGAGATCCCGGTGGTGGCCGGATGAGCTGGGAAGCGGTCATCGGCATCGAGACGCACGTGGAGCTGTCGACCCGCTCCAAGATGTTCTGCGGCTGCGTCGTGGATTTCGGCGCCGCACCCAACACCAACGTCTGCCCGGTGTGCCTGGGCCTGCCCGGTGCCCTCCCCGTCCCGAACCGGAAAGCGATCGAGGGGATCATCGCCATCGGCCTCGCCCTCAACTGCGAGATCACCGAGCGGTCGGTGTTCCACCGCAAGAACTACTTCTACGCCGACCTGCCGAAGAACTACCAGATCAGCCAGTACGACGTGCCGGTGTGCCATGACGGTCATCTCGACGTCGAGGTCGACGGACAGACCCGGCGGGTCGGCATCGAGCGGGCCCACATGGAGGAAGACACGGGCAAGTCCACCCATGTCGGCGATGGCGGTCGCATCGACGCCGCTTCGGCAACCCTTCTCGACTTCAACCGCTCCGGCGTCCCGCTCGTCGAGGTCGTCTCCCGGCCCGACATCCGCAGCGCGGCCGAGGCCCGCGTCTACGCCCAGGAGCTCCGGGCGATCGTGGCGGAGCTCGGTGTCTCCGACGCCCGTCTCGAGGAGGGCTCGATCCGCTTCGACGCCAACGTGTCGATCCGCCCGGAAGGGTCGGAGGAGCTCGGCACCAAGGTCGAGATCAAGAACATGAACTCGTTCCGCTCCCTGGAGCGCGCCATCGAGTTCGAGATCGCTCGCCAGATCGCCGCGGTGGAGGCCGGTGAGGAGCTCGTCCAGGAGACGCGCCACTGGGACGAGGAGGCGGGCGAGACCCTGTCGATGCGGACCAAGGAGGGCTCATCCGACTATCGCTACTTCGCCGATCCCGACCTGGTGCCTCTCGTGGTCCCGGCCGACTGGGTGGAGGAGATCCGATCCACCCTCCCCGAGCTGCCCGAGCAGAGGAGGAAGCGCTACGCAGGCCTCGGCCTCGATCCGAAGTCCGCGGAGATCCTCTCTGCCTCGAGCCCCGTCATCCGGGGTCTATTCGACGACGCGCTGGATGCGGGCGCTCCCGCGCCGGCTGCCTTCAACTGGCTCACAGGCGAGGTGACGGCATGGATGCGGCGCACCGAGAGCGAGCCGTCCAATCTCACCGGGGTCAGGGTCGCCGCCCTCATCGAGCTCGTGGACACGGGTGTCGTCTCGGCGACTGCCGCCAAGGAGGTGCTCGAAGGCGTGCTCGCCGGGGAGGGGGAGCCCCGGGCGGTTGCAGAGGCTCGCGACCTCGTCCAGGTGTCCGATCGGGGAGAGCTGGCCGGTGCCGTGGAGGAAGTCCTCGCCGCCAACTCCGACGCCGTGGAGCGCTACCGGGGAGGCGAGGAGAAGGTGATCGGGTTCCTCGTCGGCCAGGTGATGCGCCAGACCGGCGGGAAAGCCGATCCCAAGCTCGTCAACGAGTTGATCAGGGAGAGCCTGGCCGGCAACGGTTAAGTTGGCGGGGTGCACCGCCAGACCAAGATCATCGCCACTCTCGGTCCCTCGGTTGCCTCTCTGGACGCGATCGCGGCCCTCATCGACGCGGGCATGGACGTGGCCCGCATCAACTTCTCACACGGGAACCAGGAGTCGAACGCCCAGCTGATCCGCTGGGTACGGGAGGCGGCGGCCCGGGCGGGACGTCCGGTGGCGGTGCTTCAGGACATCCAGGGACCGAAGATCAGGGTCGGCGTCTTCCCGGCCGGTGAGATCTATCTGGAGCGCGGTGCCACGGTCGAATTGGTCACCGGCGAGTGGGAGGGTGACGCCGGTCGGATCCCCATCGGCTACGAGCGTCTCGGCGACGATGTGATGCCGGGTCACCGCGTGATCCTGGCGGACGGTCTCGTCGAGCTCGAGGTGGTCGACTCGGCGGGTGGGAGCCTCAAGGCCCGGGTGGTCACGCCCGGCGTCCTCTCCGACCACAAGGGCGTCTCCCTGCCCGACTCCAATCTCTCCACGTCGAACGTCACGCCCAAGGACGTGTCCGACCTCGAGCTGGGCCAGCGTCTGGGCGTTGACTACATAGCCGCCTCGTTCGTCCGAACCCGTGAGGACGTGGAGGCCGTCCGGGCGCTCTGCGGGGACGCGCCCATCATCGCCAAGATCGAGCTGGCCCGGGCGCTCGACAATCTCGACGAGATCATCGCCGCCTCGTTCGGGGTGATGGTGGCCAGGGGCGACCTCGGGGTGCAGTTGCCTCTCGAGCGGCTGCCGTTGATCCAGAGGGACATCCTGACCAGATCCAACGCCATGGGCAGGGTGACCGTCACCGCCACCGAGATGCTGGAGTCGATGACCCACAACCCGCGGCCCACCCGTGCCGAGGTGACCGATGTCGCCATCGCCGTCCTCTCCGGGACCGACGCCGTGATGCTCTCCGGGGAGACGGCGGTCGGTGCCTACCCGGTGGAGACCGTCGCCACCATGTCCCGGATCTGTCATACCGTCGAGGCGGGCACCCTCTCCGAACGCGGCGCGATGCCCGTCGCCTTCGTGGCCGACGCCAACGAAGTCGCCTCGGCGGTCGCCCAGGCAGCGTGTCAGATCGCGCTCAACGTGAGGGCCCGGTTCATCGTCGCCTTCACCGAGTCGGGGTCGACGGCCCGGCTCATCTCCAAATACCGGCCCGAGCAGCGGGTGCACGCCTTCAGCCCGCTGGAGTCCACCCGCAACCGCATGGCGCTCTTCTGGGGAGTGACACCACATCCCTTCGATCGGAGGGGGTCGACCGACGAGGAGATGGCCGAGGCGGCCGCTCTTCTCGAACAGTCCGGCACCGTGGAAGAGGGCGAGAACGTGGTGATGGTCGCCGGGGTGCCGCCCAACGTGCGCGCCTCCACCAACCTGGTCAAGGTCCACCGCATCGGCGAGCCTTCCGGTCTTCTCGGAGGGTGAGTTACGATCACTGACCAATGGGTCAGAACGTCGATATTCGTCGAACCGTGGAGATGGGCGACCTGTTGCTCGTCGACACCAACCGCAGCTTCACCGGACAGGACGGCCACGTGATGAACCCGGGAGCTCCGGGTTCGGGCTTCCCGGGCCGTCTCGCCAGGCGCATCTTCGAGTTGGGGCTCGGGATCGATCACATCTTCGTGCTGCAGAACCAGGTGACCCTTCGCCGGCCTGCGGGCTGGGACGAAGAGGTCCGTCGCGAGGTGATCGAGACCACCAGGTACTTCCTGCGGTACTACCCCGACGATGAGGAAGCAGGCGCCGAAGCCGCCGCTTCCGAAGAGGAATAGCCCGGGATCAATCGCCCCCGTCCCCTTCGCTCCCCGGGGAAGTCGTGGTCGTTGTCGGCGGCGCGGTGGTGGTCGTCGGGCAGGTGTGCTCCTGACCGGGGATCTTGCACGGATGCACGGCGTAGATGGCCTGCTGTGGCCGGTAGACCACCGTCCAGGCCTCGCGGGAGACCTCCCGCTCGCCGACCAGGATGCGGCGCACCACCTCGACCGACCAGCCCTGTGACGGCGATTGCTTGGTCACCACCTGGTTGAGCCCGAGAGAGGGATCGGCCTCGTATTTGGGGGCCGGGGGCTCCCTGATGGCGAAGCGATCGCTCACGGTCGCCTCCACCACCCGGGCGTTGGGTCCGCCCTGGCGCACCACGTTCAATTCGAGTTTCCCGCCGATCTGCTGACCCTTGACGGTGCGACCGTCGTTGTTGCCGAAGATGCGGACGGTGATCGACGTATCGGTGTACCGGGTGTCGATCAAGATGGCGCTGTTGCTGTTGTTGCGGAACCTCAGATCGGGTGAGGTCCAGTTGACCGTCGCCTCGATGCCCTCCGGGTAGCGGCTGATGTAGTAGCTGTGCGGGCGATGCTCGATGTCCTGGTACCCGCCCCAGAAGACCGCGTTGTAGAGCGTGGTGGCGAACTGGCTGACACCGCCGCCCACGGTGTCGACGAACTCGCCGCCGACGATGGTGCCGTCGGGCAGATAGCCCTTCTCCTCGGTGCGCTCGCCGACGTGGCCGTTGAGTGAGAAGACCTCACCAGGGCGGACGATCACGCCGTCGACCGTGTCGGCCATGAGCTGGATGTTGGTGACGCGGTTCGCGCAGCACGCGTGGTGGGTGGTGAACTCGCTGACCAGGTGGGTGATGCCCAGGGCCTCGAGATCCGCAGTGGTGACGCGCGGCTCCGCCCCCTCGACGACCGGGAGCTCGCCGGCTCTCGTGCTCAGGAAGCCGGCATGCAACAGGGCCTGGGCTGTCTCGACCTCGTCGATCCGGGTGCCGTTCTTGCCCGGCACGATCGAGATCGAGTCGCCTTCGATCCGGAAGAGGGCGTCGACCGGCTCGGCCTCGAACTTGCTGCGGACGGGGGAGAGGTAGTCGTCGATGACCTCCGGGTCGAAGGTGTGGATGAGACGGGCACCGCCCTCCTCGGTGGTCTCGGCGTGATACGCGGCCGCCAGCTGATCCGGTGTGAAGGTGATCGAGCTTCCGTCGTAGCTGAGGGTGATCGGCGCGGTGATCAGCTGCGTCGCCTCTGCCACCGCGCGGTCGATGTCCTCGTCGGTGAGCGAGGGAACGACCACGGCCGTGGGCAGGTCGTGATTGCCGGGGACCACCGAGAGTAGGGCCGTTTCCACGATGGCCTTCGCCTTGGGGCGGTCGAGGCCGATTCCGGTCCGGGGGTAGACCGGGGTGGGTGTGCCGTCGACGACGTCGACGCCACCCAGACTCGCCGGTTCTGCGATGACGACCTCATCCCACTGGTCGAACACTGCATCCAGGGCGCTGTCGTCCACCTCCCCCTCGACGGGGATCTCCACGGTGGAGAAGATGTGGGTCAGCCAGAAGAGGAACTGGTAGACCGCGTTTCCCTCCCGGCCCACCGACATGGCGTTCCGGGTCATGCCTTCCACGTCGAGGTTCAGCCCGGCGGCCGGAGGGTCGAGGGTGACGGGGCTGCCCCCGATCGAGAAGGTGGCCCTGCGGGTGAGGAGTCGCTCTTCGAGATCGGCGAGCTCCCGTTCGGCCTCTGCTTCCTGCAGGCCGCCCAGGGACACGTCACCGACCACCACCCGGCCCATGACCTCGCCCGCAGACACCCATCGGGTCAATCCGTAGAGAGCGAGGAGCGCGGCCAAGAGTGCGCCGACGACGAGGACGGCAGCGAGCAGCGGATGGACGCGGAACAAGAAGTGGTTTCGGTTCATGAGGACGGTCGCCCGGATCGGCCCTGTCCGTTGATCGATGGTAGTTGGCTTTGGGAGACAGCGGGAACGGTCGGTCCTGGCATTTACGCTCCATCTCCGATGACTCTCGTCTTCCCCGAAGTGACACCGGGAGATCCTCTCCGCATATCTGCTTCGACGTTCCAGGCCTGGAAAAGGTGCCCGGGGAGCGCCGAGGCCCGGCTGCAGGGGCTCCATCCTCCGGACACCAAGCCGTCGGTGGCGGGAACGCTGGCGCATCTCGTCTTCAACCGCCACCTCACGTCGGGTCCCATATCGGACGACGAGTTCGTGATGGCCTGCCGCCAGGAGATCGGGTCGTCGTCGAACCTGAACTTCAGGTTGGCGGAAGCGGATCTGCGGCGGATGTCCGACCTGGAGCCGCTGTTCGAGGAGGTCCGGGACCTCTACCGGAAGTTCCGCCGGCTACCCACCGAGGGTTTCCAGGAGGGGGAGGTGTCGCTGGAGCACGAGGTTCCCTCGGCGGCGGTGAAACTGGTGGGGAAGATCGACGCCGTCTTCGACGACGGCGACGGGCGGGTCAGGTTGGTCGACTGGAAGACCGGTGGAGTTCACGACCCCGAGAGCCAGATGGGCTTCTACACGGCCCTCTGGGCCTTGGAACGGCACACCCTCCCGCATGCGGTCGAGGCGTTCTCGGTGGGCTCCGGTGAGGTCTATCGCGACGAGCCGACCGGTGAGAAGGTCGAGGCGCTGCTGAGTGAGGTCGCCGACATGGTCTCCACCCTGCGCCGGGTCTGGGCGAACGGGTCAGGCACCGACAGGTGGGGAGGACCGTGGTGTCAGTGGTGCCCGATCCTGGAGGATTGCGCCGAGGGTCAGACGGCGTCCCGGCTCCTCGACTGAGCCATTGCCTCGCGGAAGGCGGCGAACAGCCGCTGGTGCTCGTCTTCCATGCGCTCGGGATGCCACTGGACACCGACGACCCACCAGTCGCCGTCGTGGCGGAGGGCCTCGATGAGCCCGTCTTCGGCCATCGCCTCGACGATCAGGCCGTCTCCGAGATCCTTGATCCCCTGGTGGTGGAGTGTGTTGACCTTGGCCTCGCTCGATCCATAGAGATCACCGAGCAGTGAGCCCTCCTCGAAGCTGACGATGTGCCGTCGTGCGTTCATCTCATCGGGGGTGATCCCGCTGAAGGTGTCGTGCACCCCGCCGGGCGTGGTCACCTCCTGATGGAGGGTGCCACCCATGGCGACGTTGAGGAGTTGCAACCCCCGGCAGATCGCCAGCACGGGCTTGCGCTGCTCCCGGGCAGCTTCGAGGAGTGCAATCTCGAAGCGATCGACCTCGGCGTCGTAGTGCTTGGCGGCAGTCGGTTCCTCGTCATATGAAGCCGGGTCGAGATCGTCGCCACCCGAGATCAGGATGCCGTCGAACATGGAGACGAGAGCGGGAGCGTCTTCGGTCGATTGGCCGTTGGGGATGATCACCGGGAGGATCCCGGCGTCGATCAGCGAGTCGGAGTAGTGGGTGGACAGCGTCTGCAGACGGTCGGGCCCGTAATAGGTGTCGAGCGTGCGTCGCCAGGCCGTGATCCCCGCCACCGGCTTCACTGACTCACCTCCTGGCTGTCGGCCCTCATGGGCTTGCGGATCCCCCTCCACTCCCAGTCACCGCCCAAGGCCGTCGAGACTACTTCCTCGGACTGGGACGGCTGGGCACCGAAGTCGTAGCGGACTTCCGTGTCGCGCTCCACGATCCGGTTGGTGAGGGCGCCGAGCCCCTCCACCTCGACCGTGACCACGTCACCGGGCCCCACCGGGCGAGAACCCGCGGGGGTCCCGCTCAGGATGATGTCCCCTGGCAGCAGGGTGATGGTCCGGGCCAGGTCGGCGACCAGGTAGTAGGGGTCCCACACCATGTCGTTGGTGTTCCCTGACTGCTTCACCTCGCCGTTGACCAGGGTGCGGATGTGCTTGTCGCGGAAGTCCCAATCGGTGACGAGGCCGGGCCCGACGGGGCACAACGTGTCCGAGCCCTTGACGCGGAGCATGGAGCCGGCGTCGGTGTCCCGGAAGTCGTGGAGACCGAAGTCGTTGGCGATGGTGTAGCCGGCGATGTGCTCGGGGGCGTCGGCGGCACAGATGTCGTAGGTCTCCTTGCCGATGACGATGGCGATCTCCCCCTCGTAGTTGAGGTACTGGCACCGCTTGGGGCGGACCACCGGTTGTCGGTGGGCGTTGAGCGCGGTGGTCGGCTTGTGGAAGTAGGTGGGCGCCGGAGGCAGCGTCGTCATGAACTCGTGGACCCGGCTGTTGTAGTTCAGGTGGACACAGATGATCTTCGACGGCTCCACCGGGGGGAGGTGGTCGGCCTGGTCCGGGTCGATGCGGCGCCCGTCGGCGGTGACCAATGACCCGTCCTCGACCGTCACTTCGGCCGGGGCTCCGTCGAGCAGGATCCGTCGTGTCTCCATGATCCCCACGCTACCCATCGGCAGGGCGTCTCGAATCAGAGGGTGCGGGCTTGCTCGATGGCGTCGAGAAGGGTTTCCGGCGGCTGGGCTCCGGACACACCCAGCTTCCCGTCGATGACGAAGAACGGGACTCCGTTGATGCCGATCCGGGCGGCCAGGTCCCTGTCTTGTTCCACCGCCGAGGCGTACTTCCCGGTCTCGAGGGCGTCCCGAGCGGCCTCCGCGTCGAGCCCGGCCTCGGAGGCGATCTCGACCAGCGTGTCGATGGAACCGATGTGTCGGCCCTCCGTGAAGTGGGCCCTGAACACCCGTTCCTTGACCTCGGCCTGGGATCCGTGCTCGGCGCCGAAGTGGATCAGCTGGTGGGCCAGGTGGGTGTTGGCGGAGCGGGCGTTGTCGAAGTGGTACTCCAGGCCGACCGTAGAGGCAACGTGAGTCACGTGGTTCTGCATGGCCCGGGCGCGCGACTCGTCGACGCCCTTGTGCTCGACGAGGTACTCCAGGGCACTCTGATCGATGTCGGTCGGGAGGTCGGGAGCGAGCTGGAAGCTGTGGAACACCACCTCGACATCCGGGGAGTCGGGCTCGGCCCGGTACATCTCGATTGCCGCCTCGAGGCGACGCTTCCCGATGTAGCACCAGGGACAGACGACGTCGGACCAGACGTCGATGCGGACGGGCTCACTCATGGCGTATCACCGAACTTCTCTCTCACTCGTGGTGCGACCAGTGTCGCATAGGTCTCGATGTGCCCCGGATCGTCGGTGGCCAGGATGAATGTGGAGAAGCCGTGGGTGTCGGCGAGGTCGACGATGGCGTCGACCATGCGGGGTGCGTCCAGACCCGACTCCCCGAGACCGAGGTTGGCGATCCTCCGGATGTCGGACGGTGAGCGGCCCGCCCGCGCTGCGGCCTCGTCGATCCGGCGGGTGCGGTCGGCGAGGACGTCGGGTGACATCCGCCCGACGCTGGGCAGCCATCCGTCGGCCTTGCGGCCGATCAGGTCCATCATCCGCGGTCCGTAGGCGCCCACCCAGATCTCCATGTCGTGCGCCGGCGCCGGGCCGCGCTTGGCGCCCGAGATCCGATAGTGCTCTCCACCGGCCTCGAGGCGCTCTCTGGTGGAGACGTCCCAGATGCCCCGGATCACGTCGATGGCGTCCTCGAGGGCGTCGACGGACTCACCCGGTGTCCGGCGCGGGCCGCCCATTGCTTCGATGGCATCCCAGAACGCGCCGGCGCCGAGCCCCAGTTCGAATCGTCCGCCGCTGAGGTGGTCGATGGAGGCGGCCGCCCGGGCGAGCACGGCGGGAGGGCGGAGGGGCAGGGCGTGGACCGCGCTGGCGAGTCTGATGCGCTCGGTCTCAGCGGCCACCCAGGCGAGAAGGGTCAGGGTGTCGTGGAAACGAGGCTGGTACGGGTGGTCCTGGAACGTGACCAGGTCGAGACCCACCCGTTCGGCGTGGATGGCCCGATCCACGGCGAACCGGGGCGGGTCGTTGTAGGGCGTGATGAACACGCCGAAGCGGATCTCGTGTTGGTCGTAGGTGGGCACCTATCCGGGGAACACGCGACCGGTGGAGATCATTCCGCCGGGCACTCCCGTGGCCCGTCCGGGAGTTCAGCCCACCAGATCTGTGCGGTCCGAGGGGGCCCGAAGGTTTGCCCGATCGTCACCGCAAGCAGGTCGCCGACCATGGAGACGTCATAGACCTGGAATCCAGCGTTGGGGAGGCTGAGTATCTGGGAGTTCCACGTGCAGCCGTCGGAAGAGGTGAGGAGGACGTTGCCGTCCCGCTCGGATTGCCTCGCCCACTCTCCCTGCACCTTCGCCTCGATCTCGAGGAGGTCATCGATCGGGATGGTCACCTCGTCGGTCCCGGACCGTGTGAAAACGACCTCCTCGGTGACGGAGTCGTAGCTGATCTCGATCTCCCGGGGCTCCGTGTGTCTCGGGACGCTGATGATCACACGCCCGTCGGCATCCTCGATCGTGACCTGGTAGGCGGTGACCGTCACGGTCATGCCGTTGTGCTCGATTGTCACGTCGGACTCCTCGAGACCCCTCGATGTCCGTCGGACCGCGATGGCCACGCCCGCATCGCCAGTGGCGATGTCCGTGGCGAACCACTGGCCCGGTTCTGCGAAGAGGTCGCGGGCCCGGTCATCGACGGTGATCGCATCGCGCCCGACGACGGTGATATCCAGGTTGAAGTCAGAAGCGAAGAACCCGCCCCGCCACGGTTTCACCATCGCTCCGGTTCCCGGGAAGCCGCTCTGTTCGGCCCAGGTGATACCGTCCAAGGTGCTGTACAGCCGGGCGACGTACTCCTCGTGCACGACGATCCACAATCGCCCGTCTGCCCCGACGAACATCTCACCCGCGGTTCCCCCTTCCGGGAGGGCGGCCGGATACCAGGTGGCGCCCCCGTCAGCGCTGGCATGAACCTCGATCTCCGGGGGTGAATCCAAATCGGCGGTGTCGAACCCGAGGTCTTCCAATGAGAACCGAGCTATGGGGATCCAGAGTGGACTGACCGCTAGAGAGATCTCGCCCGAGTCCTCTTGCCAGGCATGGAACCACGGAGCCAGATCTCCGACTTCCTCGGTGAGCCTGTCCACGATCTCCGCCCAGATGTCGGGGTAGCCCACGGCGACCAACAGTTGGTCCGATGCTCCGACCGCGCTGACCGGCCAGGTCGCCCCGGCGTCGATCACGACCTCGTGCCACGACCGACCGTCTTGCGAAGTCCAGAATGCGGGAGATCCGGCGGCGTCGCGGCCGGAGAGGATCAGACCCTGTGCGGTGATGTCGGCGCCGTGTAGGGAGGCCTCGGGGTCAATGGTGTGGCCGATGTCTTCCCAGGTGGCGCCGTCGACGGAACTGGAGACCTCGACGTCCTCGAAGCGGACAGAGTCGCGCCCCGACTTCGACGTGATGAGCAAGAGTTCACCTCTGTTCAACTCGGCGAGGAGGATGGGGAAGGCATCCAGTTCGATAGTCCGGAACTCGAGCTGCTGACCCCTGATGAGTACCTCCGTGGTGGTGGTCGGGGAGTCAGGCGGGACGAGCGTCGTCGTGGTCGCGCTGTCGGCTGTGGGGGGCGGATCGGGCTGGGTGAGGGCGACGATGGCAACGGCTCCCGCGGCGAGAGTGAGCAGACCTATGGCCAGCCGGTTACCGCGTTTGCTGGGTGTCTCCTCGTCGGGGCGGTCGGGCGAGACTCTGTCGTTCGGCTTTGGCATCATTCTGCCCCGGGGGGAATGCCCACGTGCACCAACGTCACGCTGGGCTCCTCGGCGAGGAGGAGGATCCGGTCGTCACCGACGACCACTCGCGTCCAGGCGTCACCGTCGACCAGGGCGGAGATGTCCTGGACGGTCAGACTCTCCCCGTTCGATGAGAAGAAGAGCACGTGGTCGTCTCGATGCACCGTGGTCCGAACCGCAGAGCCGACTGCCCGCTCCAGATAGCGGAGGTCCTCGAGGTCGAATGCGACGAGATCCTTGCCGGTGATCGGATCTAGGAACATCACCGACTCGCCCTCCAGTCGGACCCGCACCGGATCACGCCAGAAGTCGATCATCGTCACCCAACCCCGTTTCAGCAGGGTCGGCCCCTCCGGTTCGGCGATCAGTTCGTAGCCGTCTCGTTCGATGACGATCGGCACCCCGATGGTCTCGTAGACGGTGTGCCGTGCCGTCATGACGACACCGGCGGAGCCGGCTGCCAATTGTGTGTGCCAGGATCCCGAGTTGCCGCAGCAAGGGGGGAGCACAGGGTTCTGGAACAAGTCGGTCCATGTCTCCAGGTCATCAGAGACCATCAAGCTCGGTTGTCCGGCGATGTCCGCGGCACCGGCGTATCGGTCGTTCCACCTGACGACGATGCTCGGCGTGGTCAGGTGCTGCCTCTCCCAGGTGATGCCATCGGTGGAGCGAAAGGTGGCCAGGGCTCCCGTGACCGAGACCGCCCGGGCCCACATGCTCCCGTCGGGTGCGGGGACGATCGACTGGATATAGCCCAGGTTCTGAGGGGCGTCGCCGTTCTCGGTGAGCAGGTGTCTCTCCCAGATCCGACCGTCGGGACCGCTCGTGTAGGCGACATAGCGTTCCGTCCAGTGATTGGGGAGGCCGTCCAGGTCGAGGCCGAGATCGTCGAGGCTCATCGGCTCCAACGTGATGCCGAGTGGCCCGACGGCCATGACCCCGCCGCGATCCAGGGCCTCGGGATCCCAATAGACCTCGAACCCCGGATAGCGATCCGCCACCGCATCGGCTATTGCATCGACCAGGGGATTGCTGAACTCGTATGCGAGGAGGAGGACCACGTCGTCGGCAACTCCTGTGGTCCTCTCGAACCAGTGACGGCCGTCTGTCTCTGCGACAGGAAGCTCTGACGAGTGCCAATCGATGCCATCGTGCGATCGCCAGATGGCGGGCTGCTGGCGGGTGTCCGATCCGAAGGCGACGAAGCCATCGCCTGTGTGGATCACCCCCACGATCTCGAGGGGTTCGTCGTCGAGCGAGCCGAGATGTGTCCAGCCGTGGTCCGCGGACGAAACCCAGGTGTCGAGCCCGACATTGCCCGGGAGGTCGGTGGTGAAGAGATAGAAGAAGCCCCCGACGGCCACGGCGTCGATGACGCGCCGCCCGACGAACGACTCGCTGGCCACCCATTGGACGGGTGGACCTGTAGGGATCTGGGAGACGTCGAACGATGGGACGGTGTGGGTGGTCGGGAGGGATGTGACCGGCACCTCCGGGACGAAGGTCGTGGTCGACCCGTCTGCTGTGACGGGCGGATCGGGCTGGGTGAGAGCGAGGATGGTCGTCAGCCCAGCCGCGAGGGCGAGCACCCCGAGCACGACCAATCGGGTCCCGGGTTTGCCGGATGGGTCGGAGCCGAAGGTCTCCGGGGTCACCATGGGAGGTGTAACGCTAGGGGCACCGCCCCATGTTCCGGCGGTGTGGTCTAACTTGGCCGCCGATGGCCGAGATCCTTCGCACCGGGGTTGCAGCCGATCCCTACGCGGACATCACTTCGCACGACACCTATGTCGAAGGCTTCCCACACGGCACCTTTCAGCGTTTGCGCGAGACCGAGCCGGTGGCGTGGATCGACGAGTCCGACGGCTCCGGGTTCTGGGCCGTTACCCGGCACGCCGACGTCATCGAGGCGAGCCGGGACTACAACCGATTCACCGCGTCCCGGGGGATCCGGATCGAAGAGATGGACCCCGACGAACTCGAGGCGCGCCGGTCGATGATGGAGCTCGATCCCCCGGAGCACACCCGTCTTCGCCGTCTCGTCCAGCCCGGGTTCACGCCCAAAGTGGTGGCCACCTACGAGGAGGCGTTCCGGCGCTTGGTTCGGGTCGTGTTCGACCGGGTCCTGACAGAGCAGCGGTTCGACTTCGTCACGGAGATCGCCCGGGAGCTGCCGATCCGGATGCTCTGCCGTCTGCTCGGTATCCCCGAGGAGGACGCCGGACAGATGGTGGCGTGGGGCGATCAGATGATCTCGAACGCCGATCCGGAGTACACGCCGGTGGTGATCGACAAGGTGGACACCGAGGAGTACCGGTTGCTGCCCTTCCGCGCGCCGGCCGCCATCGACGTCTTCCGCTACGCCGAGGACATCGCGCTCAAACGGCGGGCGGAGCCGAAGGACGACATCATCACGACGCTCCTCACCGCCGAACCGGACGGCGAGCCGCTCACCGATCTCGAATTCAAGAACTTCTTCACGCTGCTCATGGTCGCCGGCAACGAGACGACCAGGCACACCATCTCCTACGCACTGTTGTTCCTCCAGGAGGCACCCGAACAGCTCGAGCTGTTGCGCTCCGATCTCCCGGGCATGTCAGAGGCGGCGACCGAGGAGATACTGCGGGCCTCGGGCGTGACCATGCACTTCCGCCGGACTGCCGCCGTGGACACCGAACTGGGGGGCGTCCCCATCAAGCAGGGGGACAAGGTGGTGATGTGGTACACGTCGGCCAACTTCGACGAGTCGGTGTTCACCGATCCGTATCGCTTCGACATCACTCGTGACCCGAACCCCCACGTCACGTTTGGCACGGGGCGCCACGTGTGCCTCGGGGCTTCCCTGGCGAGACTCGAAGTGCGGGTGTTCCTCGAGGAGTTCTTCTCGCGGGTGAGCTCCTACCGGGTGGGTGAGCCGGACCGCCTGCGGTCCAACTTCATTCGGGGGATCAAGCACCTCCCGATCGAGATCTCATAGCTTCCGCCGCCTCCGGAATCTGTCACACGGGGGTCGTATGTTGGTGTTATGGGATGGGAGAGGACATCGACTGACGATCTCCAACGGCTGCTGGTTTCGGCTGAGGAGGAGCGGTCCAGGCTCGCCGCGGTGCAGCTCGAGGTCTTGGAGGAGTTGGACCGGCGTCAGGTCCACACGGGGGATGGGTGCCGGACGTTGGGGGAGTGGGTGGGGTTGGTGTTGGACACCACCCTGGAGGATGCACGGGGTCTGGTCCGGTTGATGCGGCGCACCGCCGACCGTCCCGACCTGCGTGGGGCGCTGTCTGATGGTGTGTCGTTCCGGCGGGTCGAAGCCTTGTCCCGGATCCCAGAGGATCTCGGTCTCGGTCTCGACTGGGATGTGGCGGGTTTGTTCCGTGAGGCGGCCCGCAAGGCAAGGTTGACGGCGGCTGAGGAGGAGCGGTCGGTTGATGACCGGTTCTTGGTGTTGCAGCCTTCTTTGGATGATTCGTCGTGGCGGTTGTGGGGTGGGGTGGATGCGTATGCGGGAGAGGTCATTGACAAGACGCTGACCGAACTCGCCGACCAGCTCCCTGAGGTTCCGGGAGAGAAGAGGTTGTTGTCGGCTGGGTGGAAGAAGGCGACCGCCCTCGTGGAACTGTGCATGGGGGCTGAGGCTCCCCAGGTGGACGTGTCGGTGTTCGTCACCGCCCGAGAAGCTGCCGAAACCGATGGGGAGGCCGGTGTGGTCCTCGAATCAGGCGTCAAGGTGGGCCGGCGTGCCCTGGAGGCGGTCCTGTGTGGGGATACCGCTACCCAGGTGTACGGGATCACCGAACACGGCGAGTACATGCGGTATGGCCGCAGACACCGGTTGGCCACCAAGTCACAGACGAAAGCGTTGTTCCACAAGTACGGGGGGAGGTGCGGTGCTGACGGCTGCAACTCCCGCCACCGGTTGCAAGCACACCATCTGAGACCCTGGTCACAAGGTGGGGAGACCAACCTCGAAGACATGATTCTCCTGTGTTGGTTCCACCACCACGTCGTCGTCCACCAATGGGGCTACGAGATCTACCGCCACCCCGACCACGGACGAATCAGATTCCGCAAACCCACCACCCGCGGGCCATAGCCGGTCGGCCAGTTCGAAGCTTCCCGCCGATTCCCTAGCCCAGAGTCTCCGCGATCAAGTCGATGGCGTGATCGACGTGCTCGCGTGTCGTGCGCCGGTTGAGAACTGCGATCCGGAGGACGAAGCGGTCTTCGATCATTGTTGGGGAGAGGTGGACCCTGCGGCCGGAGTTGACCCGTTCCATCGCCTTCCTGCCAATCTCATCGTCTTCGAAGCGGAAGGCGACGATCGACAGGTCCGGGTACCAGACCTTCTCGATCCTGGGCATCCCGGCCAGACGCTGATAGGCGTGCTCCGCCAGATCCAGCGAGCGATCCAGAGCGTCCCGGAAGGGCGCCACCCCGTGCAACTGAAGCGGGAGCCACACCGACAGTCCCCGGAACGGGCGGCTCAACTCGGGACCGAGCGAGGCGATGTCCCTGATCCCCATGTATTGGTCCTCGTCGCGGAGGTACGCGCCGCGACCCAGATGGGCGTCCACCAGGGCGGACTCTTCCTTGACCAGGAGGGTCCCGACGCCGAACGGGAGTGACAGCCCCTTGTGCGGGTCGACCGCGATCGAATCGGCCCGATGGATCCCGTCGAGACGCTTCTTGCCCCGGTCGGTGAGGATGAAGAAGCCGCCGTATGCACCGTCGACATGGAGCCAGACCTCTTCCTCCGCGGCGACGTCGGCCACGGCATGGAGATCGTCGACCGACCCCGTGTCGGTGGTCCCGGCCGAGGCCACGATCAGGAAGGGCCGATCACCGGCAGCCCGGTCGGCGGCGATCATCTCGCGAAGGGCCACCGTGTCCAACCTTCGGTTCTCGTCCACCGGAACCTTCACGATCTGGTCCGATCGGATCCCGGCGAGGCGGGCCGACTTGGACACCGAATGATGGGTGTGGCCGGTCAGGTAGATCTTCCCCTTCCCGAAGTCGTCACCGAGGACCGTGGTGCGCGCGGTCACCACCCCGGTGAAGTTGGCCATCGACCCGCCCGAGAGCAGCAAACCCGATGCGCTCGGGCCCAGATCGAACAACGAGGTCATCCAGTCGACGACACCGTGCTCGATGGCGGAGAAGCCCGGTGCTGCCCCGGCGATCCCCGTGTACCGGTTCAGACCGGCGGCGAGGAACTCGCCGAGAGCCGCTGAATAGAGGCCGGCGTTGGGGATGTAGGAGAGATGGCCACCCGAAGGGTGGAGGATGCCCGCCTGGCCTGCCGTGTCGAGATCGGCGAGGACGTCCTCGGGGTCACGACCGCCCTCCTGTGGTGGGCGTCGGAGACGCTCAAGTGTCGCCTGATCGAGGTCCCCGGCGTGGGCGTCCATCTCCGTCGCCCCGTCGAGCCAGTCGTCGAGATAGCCGGCAACGAGGCGGTTCCACTCTTCCCTGGTCGCCCGGTCCGGCTCGAGATGATCTGTCATCGTCGACCCAGAAGGTAATCGTCGTGGTGCGCGAAGGTGTCCGCATCTACGATCACCGCACACCCGACACAGGAGAGACGTTGGACTACGACCGGGTCCGGCTCCTTTGGCCCGATCATCTCGGGCTCGCCCGAGGCAAGTACCTCCCGCGGGAACACGCGGCGAAGGGAACCGCGCATTGCCTCACCCTCTTCACGCTCGGCTTCGACCGCGACATGACCCCGCACGACGGGGCTCTGTTCTGGCAGGGGCTCCCCGATTGCGACGCCGTGTTCGACCCGGAGAACGTCCACCCCGGCTGGGAGAAGTCGACCGGTGTGGTCGTCCCGGACATCAAGCGTCTCGGACAGCCTGTGCCCCTGTCGCCCCGCAACGTCCTCGTCGACGTGGTGGAGAGGTGGAAGAGCCACGGCCTTCATCCCAAGGTCGGGATCGAGCTCGAGGGGTTCCTGTTCGAACGTGACGCTGATGGCGGGTGGAAGCCCATCGAGACCCCCGGCGCCTACGTTTACGGGACGGGAACCGCCGTGGACCCGAGCGGGACGATCGACGACATCATGGAGACCGCCCGCATCGCCGGTCTGCCGCTCGAGTCGGTGAACAGCGAGTACGACAACGGCCAATTCGAGCTCACCCTCGCCTACACCGACGCCCTCGAGGCGGCGGACCAGACCTTCCTCTTCAAGGTGATGGCCCGCGAGATCGCCGCCCGACACGGGATCCTCCTCACCTATCTCGGCAAGCCGATCAACGGCCGGGGCGGCTCGGGCTTCCACGTCAACCTCTCGCTGGTCGACGACGACGGCAACAACGTCTTCGCCGACGAGTCGACCGGGGACGGCCTGAGCGACATCGCCCGGTCGGTGATCGCTGGCCTGCTCCACCACCACGTCGGCATGACCGCCCTCATGGCCCCGACCGTCAACGCCTACAAGCGTCTCAAGCCGGGGTCGCTGTGCGGCTACTGGGCGAACTGGGGCTACGACCACCGCGGTGTCACCGTCCGGGTCCCCCAGGCGCGCGGGAAGGGGACGCGAATCGAGCACAGGATGGGTGACGGTTCCGTGACCCCGCACCAGGCGATCGCCGCAGTGCTGGTCGCCGGTCTGCTCGGCTACGAGAAGGGCTACCCGCTCCCGGAGGCCGAGACCCTCGACTGCATCGAGCGGGCGTCAACCGACGTGGTCGTTCCCGACTCGCTGGAGAAGGCGCTCGACGCCCTGGAGGCCGATACCGATCTGGTCGAGGCATACGGCCCCGCGTACATCGACGGTTTCGTCACCGTGAAGCGGGCCGAGTGGGACCGGTACAACCGGTGGACCACCGACTGGGAGCTCAACGAGTACCTCCCGTTCCTGTGATGGAGGGCTTCTTCTTCCCTCGTACGCCCACCGGCCGGTCGTCGATCGTGCCCTCGCCACCCTGGCACTACTCGGGCGAGATGATCACAGTCGAGTACCGGACCCATCCGGACCGGGTCGCCGAGATGCTGCCCGAGGGCGCCGAGCTCGCAGAGGACGACCCGGGGGCGGTGGCGCTGATCTGGGCGGATTGGCAGAGCTGTGGGGACGACTTCTCCGAACTGCTCGACCCCTACAAGAGCCAGTACAAGGAGTGCTTTGCCGTCATCCGCTGCCGCTGGGACGACCGGGACTGGTCACGCAGCCCGTTCATCTGGGTGGACAAGGACTTCGCTCTCGTCCGCGGTTACCACCAGGGATACCCCAAGAAGCTCGGGGACATCTGGATGACCCGGCCCGTGACCGTGGGCCGGGCCGGCCCCCGGCTGGAGCCCGGTGGCCGGTTCGGCGCGACCCTCACGGTGGCGGGCCGACGCATCGCCGAGGCGGTCGTGACCCTCACCGAGCCGGCACCCTCACCCGGGTTCGTCAACGCCCATCCCATGCTCCACGACCGCCGCTGGCCGGCCATCGAGTCCGACGGGTCGATGGCGGTGGACGAGATGGTCACCATGCGCGGGTACGACGGCGAGGTCGCCGACGTGTGGGCGGGGGAGGCGCAGCTCGACGTCTTCGACTCGCCCTGGGACGAGCTGGCCTATCTGGAGCCCCTGGAGATCATCGGCGGCTACTACCACCGGGTGGGCGTGTCCTGGCGTCAGGGGACGACGCTCAGGAAGTAGTGCCCTCGGCGATCTGAAGTGTCTTCAGGTCGGAGTGGAAGTCGAGGGCGTAGTCGCCGCCCTCCCGGCCGATGCCGGAGATGCCCATCCCGCCGAACGGTGCCGTGAGATCCCGGACCAGGAAGGTGTTGACCCAGATCGTCCCCGCCCGTACCGCTGATCCGACCCTCTGGGCCCGGTCCTCGGAACCGGTGTAGATGATCGCCGACAGCCCGTAGCGGGTCGAGTTGGCCAGTTCGACGGCCTCCGCCTCGTCGGAGAATGTCTGATAGGTGAGGACCGGCCCGAACACCTCGCGTTGGACGATCTCCGAGTAGTTGTCCTTGGGCTCGACCAGCGTGGGCAGGTACCAGAGGCCATCGTCCTTCCAGCGCTCGCCGCCCCGCACCACGCGGTCACCGGCCTCGCGCGCCCGCTCAACGAAGCCCTCGACCCGGCGCATGTGGTCGGGGTGGATCAGGGGCGAGATCGTGGTCGCCGGGTTCCGGCTGTCACCGAGTACGTGGGCGTCGGTGTAGCGGTGGAACAACTCGAGGAAGTCGTACGCGATCGATTGCTCGATCAGCATCCGGGTCCCGGCCAGGCACACCTGTCCGGCGTCGTCGTACTGACCTGCTGCCTTCTTCGCCGCAGCTTCGATGTCCGCATCGGCGAACACGATCAGCGGCCCCTTTCCGCCCAGCTCGGCGGTGAAGGGGGTCAGGCTGACCGCTGCCGACTCACCGACGAGGCGGCCGGTCTCCGGCGATCCGGTGAGCGAGATCCGGCGGACCCTCTTGTCCTTGACCAGGGCGGCACCCACCTCCTCGCCGATCCCCTGAACGATGTTGAGCACGCCGGGCGGGAACCCCGCCTGATGCGCCAGGTCGGCCAGCAGCGACGCGCTCAGGGGAGACCACTCGGCGGGCTTGAGGATCACCGTGTTCCCGGCCGCAAGGGCCGGGGCGATCTTCCAGGTGGCGAGCAGCCAGGGCGCGTTCCACGGGGTGATGATCACCGCCGGTCCGGCGGGCATGCGCTGCACCCGGTTGCGGGTGCCCTTGGAAGACCAGACCCGCTCCTGATATGCCACGGCGAGATCGGCGTAGTTCCGGAAGTTCTCTGCTCCCCGGTGGATGACTCGCGCCTCGAGGCTCTCCAGGAGCATGGCCATGTCGACGCACTCCACGATGGCGAGGTCGGCGATGTTGTCGTCGATGAGGTCGGCCAGACGATGCATGACCTCGGCTCTGCCCTTGGGGCCCATGGCTGCCCACTCGGGGAACGCCTCGGCGGCGGCCGTGACCGCCAGATCTGCGATCAGGGCGTCACCGCGGGCCACGTCGGCGAGCTTCCAGTCCCAGTCGAGCGGAGATCGCACCTCGAAGGTCTGCTCCGATGCGACCCTGCGTCCGCCGATGTAGTGATCGGGGGACACCGCCACAGACGAGATCTCGACACGCTCCGAAGGCATGGTGCTGGGGTCAGGTTATACCCGGGGCGGTAGGCTGGCCCGCGCAGCGACTCGAACGGAGGAGTGACACATGGGTGAGATCGTCGGTGCCGGGCTGATCAGCCACGCCCCCACCATCATGCTTCCCAAAGAGGTCCGCTACGAGCTGAACGAGGGCAAGGAGATCAGCCTCGTTCCCGGTCTGATCCGCCTCAAGGACGAGGTCTTCTCCCGTCTCCGTCCCGACACCATCGTCATCGTGGACTCCCACTGGTTCACCACCGTCGAGCACGTGCTCAGCGCACACGAGCACCGCTCCGGGAAGATGACCTCCTCGGAGCTCCCCAGAGGCATGTCGGGCGTCCCGTACGACTACGACGGCGACCCCGAGCTCGCCCATCTCGCCGCCCAGCTCGGCAAGGAGCTGGGCACCCCCACCCACGCCAGCGACGACGAGTACCTGCCCGTCTATTACGCCACGGTCAACCTGCTCCACTACCTGCACACCGACGAGAAGGTCGTCTCGGTGTCGGTGGTCCAGACCGGCGAGCCCGACGACTTCCTGACGATGGGTGAGGCGATCGGGGAGGCGGTGAGCCGTCTCGATCGGCGTGTCGTGGTCCTGGCGTCGGGGGGCATGAGCCACACGTTCTGGCCGCTCAAGGAGCTGCCCAAGCACGAGGCCTCCGACCCCGTCCACATCATCACGCCCGAGGCCCGAGCCGCCGACGAACAGCGTCTGGAGTGGATGAGACAGGGTGACCACCGCCGCATCGTGGAGACCATGGACGAGTACATGGCCGTCAACCCCGAGGGTGGCTTCGGCCATTACCTGATGATGCTCGGCGCAGTTGGTGGAGCCGACTGCATCGCTCCCGGTGTGATGTTCTCCGACTACGAGAACGCCACCGGGACGGGACAGGTGCATGTGTGGTTCGACCGGCCGGAGGGTGGTTGGACCGGCTGAGACCACGCGGCGTGGCACAATCTCACCTGTGCCAGCCACACCGCATGATCTCGTCGAATCTCTGATCCGGCTCGCCGAGGCCGTCGAAGGCCTCGACCTCCGGGCCGCGGATGTGCTGGGCCACCAGGACGTCGCCATCAACCGGGACCGGATATCCGGTGCCGTGCGCGACTACCTGATACCGAGGCTGGAGCAGCCGGAGGCACCCCTCGTGGTCGTCTTCGCCGGCCCGACCGGGTCGGGGAAGTCCACCCTGGTCAACTCGCTGACCGGCCTCGACCTCACGGTCGCCGGTGCAATCCGCCCCACCACCGCCAGGCCATTGGTCCTGGCCGGGGACCTCGCGCACGGTGAGGCCGCCAAGGGGGACGGCGAGGCGCAGGTCGTGGTCGGAGGCGCTCCTGTCCTCGAGCACATGACCTTCGTCGACACGCCAGACATCGACTCCACCTCGACCCAACATCGGGTGATCGCCGAGTCGTTCATCGATCGGGCCGACATCGTGATCTTCGTGGTCTCGGCCAGTCGCTATGCGGACGCCGTCCCGTGGGAGATCCTGCGCCGCGCCACGTCACGAGGGGCCACCGTGATCCCGGTGGTGAACCGTCTCGGGCCGGGTGGAGGCGCGGTCGTCACCGACTTCGGAGCCCGTCTCCGGGCCGCCGGTCTCGATGTCACCCCGGTGCGGGTGCCCGAGCATCATCTCCCGGCGGGTGCGCAGCATGTTCCCTCTCCGGCGGTGCGGGAACTGCAGCGCCGTCTCTTCAAGGTCGCCAAACAGCAGCGGGACCACCAGGCCGAGGTCACCGGTCGTGTCCTCACCAACACGGTGACCCAGGCCAGGGCGCTCGCCGACCGGATCCACCGGATCGGTGAGGAGGTGACGGCCCGGGTCGACGCCATTGGCAGGGCATTTGCCGCGGCGCCAACCATCGAGCCCGACTCCGAGCGGCAGTGGGCGCGAGCCAGGCCGGTGAGGCTCATCGACAGGCTGCGCGGTGCCGACGACGACTGGGAGGCCCGGGTGGTCGACGGTCTCTCGGTCGAGATGGAGGGGCTCCTTCGAGCCGACATCGCACGGCACGCAATGCCGGCGGTAGAGGCCGCCGGGGGCATGACCGGCGCGCTGGTCAGGGTGTCACCCATGCTCGAAGGCGCCATCGACTCCTGGCTGCGTTTCGCGTCGCGGATCGCCGAGGCGACCGGTGTGTCCCATCGCGAGCTCGTGGCTTCCGTGCTCGCAGATGACGTCGATGCCGACCGGTCGGAGGCGGTGGAGCATGCCCGCTCGGACCTGGAGAACAGACTGGCGGTGGTCTGGCAGCACGTCGGCGTGATCCTCGCCGAGGGGTGGAAGATCACGGTCGGGGATCCCGACACCGGCGACCTGCGGGAGCGAGCCGCCGCGGTCGCGGCAGCCCAGCATCTCGTCGATGCATGAGGCCCTGACCGGGCTCCTCGACACCGCCGATCTGGCGATGGCGGCGGTGCGAGACGTGGTCGAGGACGTCGGATCGGTGGCCCGTCTCGTCAATGACGCACGTCTTCGCCTGGACCACCCCGAGGACACCATCGTGGCCGCTCTCGCGGGAGGCACGGGCTCGGGGAAGTCGAGCCTCTTCAACGAGATCGTGGGCACGGATGCGGCCCCGGTCGGCGAGATCCGCCCCACCACGTCCGAGCCCGTCGCCGCGGTGCCGGACCGGATGAAGACCTCGTTCGACGCCTACCTGGACCATCTCGGGATCGAGAGACGGGTCACACACCCCCGAACCGGGTTCTGCCTCATCGACCTGCCGGATACCGACTCGGTCGTGGTCGCCCACCGGCATCGGGTGGAGGAGATCCTCCCCCGCATCGATGTCCTCGTTTGGGTAGTGGATCCGGAGAAGTACCGGGACGCCGCGCTCCACCACCGGTACCTCCGCCCGCTGTCGGGGTACGCCCGGCAGTTCCTGTTCGTCCTCAACCAGGTGGACCGGCTCCCGGCCGGGGACAGCGAGGCGATCGCCACCGACCTCCGGAATGCACTGGCAGAGGACGGCATCGAGTCGGCGACGATTCTCACCACCTCTGTCCCCGCCGATCTCCCGGCGACCGGCGTCGATGACCTCGTCGCTGCCCTCCAGGGCCTGGCGGAGAGACAGGAGGCCCTCTACCGCAAGCTGGTCACCGATCTGGGCCACGCCTCCAGCGAGTTGGAGGCCGTCATCGGGCCTCCCGTCGGGTACCGGGATCTCCTCGGACCGGCGCTCGATGAGGCCTTGAGCCATGCGGTCGCGGGCGACCGCG